>Ga0315268_10003767_pt1 | contig 16613 bp, 11 predicted proteins | sample C1_top_MG_FD_204535 | JGI IMG/M metagenome (GOLD analysis project Ga0315268, IMG submission 204535) | Sediment microbial communities from Yellowstone Lake, YNP, Wyoming, USA - C1_top | ecosystem: Environmental > Aquatic > Freshwater > Lake > Sediment | place: USA: Wyoming | collected 2017-08-01
TCGTGAAGTCCAGCGCCTGCTGGAAGATGAACAGCGCCCAGAACGCGTGCATGGAGCCGGTCGCGAAGAACGGGCCCGCGAGCAGGAACAGGACGTCGCGCAGCTGCTGGATGCCGGAGCGCTGCCAGCGCTTCAAGCGGCCCTTCGCGTACAGCGTGTTCAGGCCGTTGTAGCCGAGCGTGCCGAAGAAGGTGCCGACCAGGCTCATCACCAGGACGTCCTTCCAGTAGAACGGGCTCCACGGCGGGATCGTCTTGTGCGGGTTCGCCGACCAGGACAGCGCGCGGTACATCGCGCCGAAGCCCTGCATGTAGATCAGGTTGAAGTACATCTGGTACGAGAAGCCGCGCAGGCGGCTCAGGCTTTCCTGGAAGTTGTTCCACGTGTTGAGGAAGATGCCGTGGAAGACCTCCTGGAACAGGCTCAGCGCCATCAAGCCGCCCATCGCGAGCGGGTGGGCCATCCCGACCGTGGTCCAGTACACGCCGATGGAGGTCGCCAGCGGGAAGCTTTTCGTCGCGATGCCGCCGAGCACTTCGCTGGTCAGGGGCTTCGTGAACGAGTCGCGGAAGGTGCGGCCAAGGAAGCGGGCCTCGGCGACGGCGCGTCCGGGGAGCGCGGCCAGCCGCTCGAGGACCGGGGCCTTGGGCTCGGCGGCCGGCGTCTCGGTCTTCGGGGCGGGCCGGAAGACGCGGTAGATCCATTTGAACGGGAAGACGGCGACCTTCACCAGAGGGTTGCCGATCACGCCGCCCCAGGCCTGCTTCAGCGGATTGATTTCCGGGATGCCGAGGGCCGACGGATACTTCGCCTTGAACTCGGACGAGGCGGCCAGCGCGTCGCCGGACGCGTTGCCCAGCACCAGGCGGACGCCGCCGTTCTTGTTCAGGCCGCGAATGGCCTCGGGGTCGGACTTCAGCAGCGCGCCGAGAGAGCCCAACGTCGCGGCGACGGGCGCCTCGCCATGGCGGACCAGGAAAACCTTGACCGACTCGGGGTCGAGGGGCTTGGCCCCGTCGAACAGCGCCGCGGCCTTCGCTTCTTCGGAGGACGAGGCGCGGCCTTCTTTCGGCCCGGACCCGCGCGGGGAGTCCGCCGCGCGGCGCGCGGCGTCCATCGGCGCGGCCGAGGCCTTCAGAGCGGGAGCGGCGGCCGCGGCCGGCGCCGGAACGGGGAGCGGGGCGGCGAGGCGCGCGGACGGGGCGGGCGCGGCCGGGAGCGACGGGGCGAAACCCGACGGCGCCGCGGCGACGGACGCGGCGGACGGGGTCAGCGCGGACAGCGGCGCGGCGAAGGTCTGCGCCGACAGCGAGAGCGGGACGGGGGCGGTATTCACGGCGGCGCCGGCGGAGGACGCCGCGGCGGAGCCGGACGCGGAGCGGGCGGCGGCCTCGGAGGCGCCGAGGGCTTGGGCCGCGGCGCTCGCGACGAACGGGTTATCGGGCAGGACGATCAGCGCCGCCAAAAAAACGGGAAGGACTCTGATTTTGAGAGCCCTTCCTTGGCGGTCCGCCTCTCGCGCCGACATCGTCGTCCCCCTTCTGTCGTGTCGCCTGATCGTCACTAGGATTTTACCCGGGGAACACCCCCGGCCCCTGGGGCAACGGGTCCCCGAAGGCCGTGAATAGGGCCTACTAAGGAATGGGTCCTTCGGCAGGGCAACGAAACGACCTATTTCCGCCGTTCCGCCGACGGGGAGGCCTCGTTTCTGCTAAAATCCCCAAGTCGTCCCCTCGACCGCTCCCCCGCGATGAAAATCCGCCCCCGCTGGATCGCCGCCGCCGCGCTTCTCGCCGTGTCCACGGTGAGTCTCCTGGCCTACGGCCTGGGCGACCCGCAGTCGACCTTGCTCGGGCCCGCCCTGATCCGCGAGGCCGGTCCGCGCGAGGTGGCGCTCACCTTCGACGACGGCCCGTCTCCCTTCACCGGCCGGGTCCTGGACGTCCTGCGCGCCGAGCACGTCCACGCGACCTTCTTCCTGTGCGGCGCCAACGCCGCGCGCTACCCGGAGCTGGTGCGCCGCATCCGCGCCGAGGGCCATCAGATCGGCAACCACACCTGGTCGCACCCCTGGCTGTACCTGATGAGCGAGGCGAGCATCGCGTCCGAGATCGACCGCACGCAGGACGTCCTGCAGGAAATCACCGGGCGCCGCCCGACCTTGTTCCGGCCGCCGTTCGGCGTGCGCTGGTTTTCCTTGTGGCCGCTGCTGCGCGAGCGCGGCTTGACCATGGTGCTGTGGTCGGACCGCGGCTACGACGGGCGCCTGGACGCCCCGGGCATCGCGAAGACGACGCTCGAGCAGCTCAAGCCCGGCGCGATCATCCTCCTGCACGACGGCTTCGAGACGCGCGCCTCCGCCGAGGTGGACCGGGCCGCGACCGTCCGCGCGCTGCCCGCCATCATCGAGGGCGTGCGCAAGGCCGGCTACGCGTTCGCCCGCATCCCGGGCTGACCCCGGCCGCGTCAGTCGACGAAGAATTCGTGCGGCGTCGACACCAGCCAGCGGCCGCCGTTCGCCCGGGAGCGCGCGATGACCTCGTGCTCCCCGGCGTCGAAGCCCGACCAGTCGAACCACCAATGGCCGACGGCGAGCCGGCAGGGCTGCCACGGCCCCTGATTGATGGAGACGTCCACCTGCTCGGCCCCGTCGGCCGCGGTGACGCGCATCCCGTACTCGCGGGAGGTGATCCTCTCGTTCTGTTGGGGAAAGTCGATGGCGGGGCGGATCTCGAGCACCGCCGGCTTCAGGCCTCTTTTCTGAGAGCTTCTCATAATTTTTCGGCTCCTTCGGCGGCCGCGCCGCCGATCAGTGATTCCTTCATTTCGGGCGCAACGCTCCCGCCAACGCCGTTCGCCAACTCGACGGCGATGGGCAAAGTGAAGGAGAACGCGGCGCCCCGGCCCGGTTCGCTCTCCACCCACAAGTCCCCGCGGTGCTGCTGCACGAGCTGGCGCGCGATCGTCAGCCCCAATCCCACGCCCTCGCGCCGGACGGACTGCCCCTGCGAGAAGCGCTCGAAGATGCGGGTCTGATCCTCCGGCGTGATCCCGCAGCCGTTGTCCTGGACGCGGATCACGATTTTTCCGGCGCGGTCGCCGGCGCCGAGCGCGGCCGACAGCGCGACGCGGCCCTCCTCCGGCGTGAACTTGATCGCGTTGGAGAGCAGGTTGTTGAGGATCTGCAGCACGCGGCCGCGATCGGCCATCACCGGCGGGAGAGCGTGGACGGCGTCGGGCGCCTCCAGCTCCAGCGCGACGTGCTTGGAGCGGGCCCAGGGCATCAGCGCCTGGAGGCACTCGCGCAGCATCGGCTCCAGCGCGACGCGCTCCGGGCGCACCGTCATGCGGCCCGAGCTGATCTTCGAGAAGTCCAGCAGCTCGTCGATCATCTGCCGCAGCGAGCGGCAGTTGCGCGTGCAGATGTCGAGGAACTCGCCCTCCTCTCCCTGCAGCCGCGGGGTGAGCTGTTCGGTCAGCACCTCCAGGGCCGAGGAGATGGACGCCAGCGGAGCCTTGAGGTCGTGAGTGATGTTGGCCAGGAACTCCTCCTGCAGGCGCTGGGTCTCGCGGAACTTGGCGGCGTGGGGCAGCACCGCGTAGGTTCCCACGACGCGTCCCTTCTCGTCGTGGACCACCGCCACCGACTGCCGGAACGCCTGCATGGCCTCCGCGCCGCCGCTCATGCGCACGTCCTCGGACACCGGCCGGTTCTCCGGGATGACCAGGTCCTTGGCCAACGTGACGAACTGGTCGTCGCTCTTCAGTCCCTCCAGGATCTTCTTGCCGAACACGGCCGAGAAGGGGTAGCCGATGATCTCCTCGGCGGCCGGGTCCATCATCAGCACGCGCCCTTCCTGGTCGACGACGACCTTCCCCTCGGCGACCATCGCCAGGACGTTTTCGGTGCGCACGCGCTCGTTGACCACGCACTGCTTCTCGAGCAGCATCTTGTGCGTGGCTTCCGAGACGTGGCGGGCCAGCGCGCCCTCGACGTGGCGCAGCGCCTCGGAGTAGATCTGAGCGCGCTCCTTCGGGTCGACGATCGCCCTCTCCACCAGCGACTTGATGAAGACTCCGAAGCCCTGCCCGGATTTTTCCGGAGCCGGCGGGGCTTCCGCCCGGGGAGCCGCGGCCGGGGCCGCGGCGGCGGGAGCCGCGACGGCCTTTGCCGCCGGCGCCGGGAGGGGGGCGGGCTTGACCGGCGCTTCGACGCGCGGACTTTTCACGAAGTCGGGGGCGGGCGCGGGCGCGCGCAGCCGGCGAGCCTTGACGAATTCCTCGACGTTGGCCTGGATGTGGCGCACGCCCCGCTCCTTCAGGAAATCGGCCGCGTCCGTCTGATAGGCCCGGTTCGGCGCGGTGGAGGCCAGCTCGCACAAGGCGGAGAACTCGTAGAGCTTGCACTCGGGATGGAAAGTGACGCTTTGGACGGCATGGACCCGGAAGGCGATGGCCAGAAGCTCATAGGCCTGCGCCGATTCGGCGATCAGATGCTCGTTGGCCAGCCAGCGGCCCGCGACCAAGGCGATGCTGATCTCCGGCCAGCCGCTCTCGGTGAAGAGCTCGTGCAGGAGGCCCCAGGTCTCCTGCTGGGACGAGGTCGGCACCGGATGGCCGACGCTGTACAGAGAGACGAGCTTCACCGTCTGGCCGAACGACTTGAGAAAGCGCCGGCACAGCTCGACGACTCGTTCCGACGGGCGCGGCTCGGGAGCGCTCATGGGGTTTCTCCCAGCAGGGCGAAGCCCTGCTTGAGCAGCGGGTCCTCCGGACGCAGGCCCCGCGCTTTCTGCAGCACCTCGACGGCTTTGCGGCGCATGCCCTTGCGGTCGAGGATCATCGCGAGCTCGTAATACACCTGGATGTAGGACGGCGCGATCTGCCGGGCTTTCTCCAGTTCGGCGAAGGCGTCGTCGTACCAGCCGCGCTCGCACATGGCCGCCGCCAGGTCGATGCGCACGGCGATCAGGCGCGGCTCCTTCTCCAGCGCGGCGCGCACTTGGGGGTCCTTGGGGTCGTAGCCCTGGACGCGCCAGCGCTCGCAGACGGCCTCGGGGTTTTCGGGGTCGAATTCGACGGCCAGCAGGGCCTCGCGCGCGCGCCGTTCGGGGTCGGCCTTGGCGCCGCGGCGCAGGGCCGCCGCCATCGCCAGGTGCGACGCGCCCAGCTCCGGCGCCAGCCGCAGGGCCATGCCGGCGTAGTCGTAGGCCATGTCGTAGAGGCTCTGGAACTCGAGCATGTGGATCTCGCGCTGGAAGCCCAGGCAGGCGTTTTCGCGCCGGAAGCCCCAATACGAGTAGGTCAGCGACAGCTCGGCGTAGGCGGGCGCGTCCGCCGGCGCCAGCTCGATGGCCTCGCGCAGGAGAGGCACGGCTTCTTCGTAGCCGGCGACGTCGAGCATCAGCCTCTGCTCGCGGCCGCGCTGGACCAGGTCGCTCCCGGGATCCGGGTTCGCGCCGTCCGTTTCCGCCGCCGCCGTCGTCGTTTTCGTTTCCATGGCCTCACTCCGACAGCAGGATGTTCAGCGCTTCGTCCACCGTGGTCTCGCCGGCCGCGACGGCGTCGAGCGCCGCTTCGCGCAGGCTGCGCATGCCTTCGGCCGCGGCCTGCTTGCCCAGTTGGTCCGCGCCCGCGCCGGTCAGGATGAGGTTGCGCATCTCGGGGCTGCGGATCTCCATTACCTCGAACAGCGGCATACGGCCCGCGTAGCCGCTGCGGGCGCAGTGCGGGCAGCCGCGGCCGGCCTGGGCCTTGGCCAGCTTCTCCTTCTCGCCTTCGCCGATGAGGCGGAGCATCTCCTCGTTGGCCGGCGCCGGGGCGCGGCACTTGCCGCAGATCTTGCGCACCAGGCGCTGCGCGACGATGAGTTTGACGCTGTCGGCGACCAGGTACGGCGCCAGGCCCATGTGCGTGAGGCGCCCGATCGTGGCCGGGGCGCTGTTGGTGTGCAAGGTGGACAGGACGATGTGGCCGGTGATCGCGGCCTTCACCGCGATCTCGGCCGTCTCCAAGTCGCGGATCTCGCCGACGAGCATGATGTCGGGGTCCTGGCGCAGGAAGGAGCGCAGGACGGCCTCGAAGGTCACGCCGATCGCGGAACGGATCGGCACCTGCGTGATTCCGGCCAGCTCGTACTCGACGGGGTCCTCGGCCGTCATGATGTTCACGTCCGGGGTGTTCAGTTGGCGGATCATCGTGTACAACGTGGTGCTCTTGCCGCTGCCCGTGGGGCCGGTGACGAGCAGCAGGCCGTGCGGGCTCTGCAGGGCCTTGCGCACGACCTCGACGTCGCGCGGGGAGAACTGCAGCTCCTCGAGCGTCTCCTTGAGCTTCGCGCCGCCCAGGATGCGCAGCACCACCTTCTCCCCGAACAGCGAGGGGATGGTGCTCACGCGGAACTCGATCTTCTTGCCCTTGATCACCGCGCGCACCTGGCCGTCCTGCGGCCGGCGGCGCTCGGTGATGGTGAGGTTCGACATGATCTTGATGCGCGCCGCCACCTGCGCCTGGAGCGCGATGGGCAGGCGGCAGAGCAGGCGCAAGGTGCCGTCGACGCGCACGCGCACCAGGATGACCTTTTCCTGCGGCTCGATGTGCACGTCGCTGGCGCCCATCTCCACGGCCTGCACCAGGATCTTGTTGATGCGGGCGACCAGCGGCGAGTCGTTGGCCAGCACGTCCAATCCGGACAGGTCCTCGTCGTGCTCCTTCTTCTGCTCCTCGATGAGCAGGTCGTCGCCGTTCGATTCGAGCTCCGCGGCCTCGAACAGCGGCTCTTCCGTTTCCTCCGCGGGAGGGGCTTCGGGTTCGACGGAGGCCGCGGCCGTTTCCGCGGCGCCGGCCGGCGCCGCCGCGGCGGCGCGCTCCGTCGCGGGAAGCTCGGCGGCTCCATCGGCGGGGACTGGAGACGGCGCGATGATCTTGGCCACGGCCGCGAGGAGATCGGCGTTGGCGATCGGCTTGTCGAGGAAGCGCGCGACGTCCAGGCCGAGCTCGCGCAGGTGGCGGCGCTTGGCCGCCCCGGTCAGGAAGATCACCGGCAGCCGGCGCGTCTCGTCGGTGCTGCGCAGCGCTTGGAGCAGCTCGTAGCCGTTCATTCCGGGCATCTCGAAGTCCAGAAGCGCCAGGTCGGGCGGCTGCGCGTGCGCCGCCTTGAGTCCGTCGGCGCCGTTGCTCGCCTCGATCACGGAGTAGCCGTTGTTGGAGAACAGGTAGCGCAGAACCCGGCGGTAGTCCTTGTCGTCGTCGACGATGAGCAGGCGCGGGCCGCGGCGAGCTTCGGCCGGCGCCTCGGCCGGCGCCGTCGCGGCCGTCGCTTCAGCCGCCCCGGCCTCGGGTTCCGCCGGGGGCCTGGCCTCGGGCTCGGCAAGCGGCGCGGCCGACGTCTCGAGGGGCGGCTCCGCCGGCGATGCCTCCGGCGCGGCGGCGCCGGAATCCACCGGAGGCGGCGACCCGATCAAGGCGTCGAGCTCCGCGAGCAGACGATCCGCCTCCTGCCGCGGCGCGGGTGTCATGCGGTCGCCCCCGTTTTGGCGAAAGCCTTGGACAGGCGGTCCGGGTTCTGGGCCACCGCCAGGGCGTCTTCGAGCGTGATCACCCGGCGCTGCACGAGCGCGGTCAGCGAACGGTCGAGGGTGAACATGCCCAAGGCCCCGCTGGTCTCGATCACGGTCGGGATCATGTGGGTTTTCCCTTCCCGGATCAGGTTGGCCACGGCGGAGTTCACGAGCATCAGCTCCCGCGCCGCGATGCGGCCCGCGCCGCCGGCGCGCGGCACCAGGATCTGGGAGATCACGCCCTTGAGCGACGAGGCCAGCTGGGCGCGGATCTGCGGCTGCTGCTGGGAGGGGAACACGTCGATGATGCGGTCGAGCGACTGGACCGAGTCGAGGGTGTGCAAAGTCGAGAAGCACAGGTGGCCGGTCTCCGCCGCGGTCAGGGCCAGGGCGATCGTCTCCCGGTCGCGCATCTCGCCGATCAGGATGACGTCCGGATCCTCGCGCATGGCTCGGCGCAGGGCCTCCTCGAACGATTTCGTGTCCAGGCCCACCTCGCGCTGACGGATCAGGCCCTGGCGCTTCGGGTAGACGAACTCGATGGGGTCCTCGATCGTGAGGATGTGCTTGCTGCGGCGGGCGTTGATGCTCTCGATGAGGCAGGCCAAGGTCGTGGACTTTCCGGCGCCCGTCGGCCCGGTGACGAGGACCAGCCCGCGCGGCAGGTCGGCCAGGGCCATGGCCGACGGCCCCAGCCCCAGGGCCTCGGGCTCGGGAATCGTCCCGGGGACCGCCCGCAGCGCGCACTCCACGTTTCCGCGCTGGTAGAAGACGTTGGCGCGGAAGCGTCCCAGGGAGGGGACGGCGAACGAGGAGTCCAGCTCGTATTCGGCCTCGAAGCGGGCCCGCTGCAGGTCGCCCAGGAACGAATAGACCAGCTCCTTGCAGGCCTCGGCGTCCAGCGCCGGCCAGCCCTCGAGCTCGACGAGTTCGCCGTTGATCCGGAGCAAGGGGGGGCGTCCGGCGGACAGGTGGATGTCGCTGGCCTTTCTCGAGAGGGCGACGCCGAGCATCTTCACCACGTCGTTCGTCATGGGGCCCCCTGGCCTTCAAATTCTCGCAACCATCCGGCCATCGGGCCGGGCGGCCGCGTCAGGGCGGGCTCGTGTCGAGGTACGTCTGAACGTCGACGCCGAGAGCGCGCGCGTCGAGCAGGCGCCGGATCTCCAGCGGCGCGCCCGTCGCGGGGTCGGGCTTGGCCAGATCGACGGTCTTGACCGCCGCCAGCGGCCCGACGGGCCCCGCGAACACCTTCAGCTTCGGCCGCAGGAGATCCGCCGGGTCGTTGCGCCACACCACTCCCGTCTCCCCGTTGCTCAGCAGCATCAAGGTACCGATCGGGAAGACGCCCACGCAGTTGATGAAGAGGCGCAGCAGGAAGGCGTCGAACCCGGTGCCGGCGCGCTGGACCATCCGGCGCAAGGTCTCGTCCGGGGCCATCGGCCGCTTGGCGTAGACCCGCCCGGAGGTCATCGCGTCGAACGCGTCGGCGATCGCGCAGACGCGCGAGAACACCTCCTGGCGGCGCGGGACGCGCGTGCGCGGGTAGCCCGTCCCGTCGGCCCCCAGATGGTGCTCGAACGCCACGGACACGGCGCGGGCGAGGGAGCGGTCGAGCGGGCGGCGCATCGCCAGCAGCGCCTTGACGCCGAGGGCGGGATGGCGGCGCATCTGCCGCCAGTCGGACTCGTCGAGCTCGTCGGGCTTGTCGATCAAAGCCAGCGGCAGCTTGACCTTTCCGATGTCGTGAAACAGCGCCCCGAAGCCCAGTTCCGAGAGCAGCGCGTGGTCCAGGCCGAGACGCACGCCGATCGCGACGGAGTACACGCAGACGTTGACGCAGTGGGCGTAGGTGTATTCGTCGAAGTCGTGGATGGCCGACAGCTCGAACAGCGCCTGTTCGTCCTCGATCACGCGGTCCGCCAGGCCGTGCACCGCGCGCTTGGCCTGCGCGAAGTCGACCTCCTGGCCGGCGCGCGCGCGGGTCATGACGTCCTCCACCAATCCCAGGGCTTGGAAGAACGTTTTTTTGGCGAGGTGAGCTCCGCCGGCGGGCGCCGCCGCCTCGCCGGCGGAGGGGACGTAGGGACGCACGGTGATCGCGTCGACCTTGGCGCCGGCTAGGCTCTTGACCAGCGCCTCGTATCCCTTCGGGCCCGCGGCGTGGAACAGGAACACGAAGTCGTCGTACTGCGCGGCCCCGCGCTCCGCGGCGATTTCCACGACGCCGACGCCGCGCCGCTTCATTTCGTCCATGACGAAGCGGGCGCCGGCGTGGTAGCCGGCCTGGAGGCGGATGGGCTCGCCGTTGAAGAACAGGCGGTCGCCGCGCGTCTCCAGGCGGACGTCGCCTTCTTGGGCCAGCGCGCCGTCCAGCGTCGCGCGGGCCTCGACCGCGTGCTTGCGGTAGCCGTCGTTATGGCGTCCGTAGACGGCCGCCGCTTTGAGCGTGACGAACAGGAGCCGGACCAGCTCCGACGCGACCGGCGGCGCGGCGACGCTCGGCTCGAGGGACATACGTCAGCTCCCCCGCGCCGTGCGGGAGCGGTCGAGCGCGAGCTGGGCGTCGCCGCGGACGGTCTCGTCGCGGTCGCGCGCGAGCTCCTCCAGGAAGGCCGTCATGCCCGGCCCGCCGCCCGCTCCCAGGGCCGCGATCGCGGTCAGGCGCAGGTAGCGCCGCGCCTTTCCCTCCCAAAAGGGGCGCGCGATCAGGCGGCGAAACAGAGGCAGGGCCGAATCGCCCTTGATGCGCGCCAAGGCGGAGAGCCACTCCTGCTGCTCCTCGGACTTGAGCCGGAGGAAGTCCGGCTCGAGGATCCGGCGCTCGACCAGGCCGGAGGCTCCGGCGTCGCGGCGCTCGGCCAGGACGCGCAGCGCGCGCAGGGCCAGGTCGCGGCTGGGGTCGCTCAGCGCCGAGCGCAGGACGACGTTCGCGTCCTCGGTCTCGACGCGCGACACGGCGTCGAGCACCACCCGACGCACGATCGGGTTGGCGTGGGACGCCGCCTTTTCCAGATGGGCCGCGGCGCGCGGGCCGCCGATGCGGCTGAGCACCTGGACCGCGTTGCGTACGACGAACCAGCGCGGATCGAGGACCAAGGCGCCGATCGCGTCGACGTGGGCCGCGCCGCGCGCGGCGAGTATGTCGCAGGCCATCCGGCGGGCCGGGACGTGCTCGAGGTCTCCCAGCAGCCCGGCCAGGTGCGGGACCAGCTCCTCGGGAAGCGACGTCAGGAGGCGGCGGGCGCCGTCCAGGTTCCGGCACGCGAGCGCGTTCAGGGCGGCGCAGATGTTTCCGACGCGGATCGAGTCGGCGGCCCGCAGCCGCGAGTCCCGCAGCCGCCGGGCGCGCGGCGATTGGGCGTCGGCCTCCGCCCGCTCGGCCTGCGCCAAGCCTTCGTGAATCCTCAGGGCCGGGCCGAAGTCGGCCTGCTCCAGGAGGCGGTCGTAGAAATCGTCGATCAGCCCGCACGTTTCCTGGAAGCCTTCGATGAATTCCTCGGCGGCCAGTATCTCCAGGACGATGCCGATCGTGGACGCGACCGGATCGAACCGCGCGGCCTCGAGGCGGTAGGCGTCGCGCTGGGCGATGTCGCCGGTGAAATCCGACAATTGATTGAGTATCCGCGCGATGCCGGTCGTCTTCGTCGCCTCCGCGGACGCCGCCCGTTCGTCCGAGGCGGCGGACTGCGCGCCTCCGCCACCGGTCCCGGCCCCGGCGCCGGCCGCCCCTCCGCCGCTCCCGAATCCGGCGCCGCGCGCCCCAGCCGCGCCGGGGCCGGCCTCGTCGGCGGTCCCGGCCGCCTTCGAGGTCTTGGCCGCGGGCCGGACCGGGCGGGCCCCGACGTCTTCCACCAGCCCTTCGACGACTTTGTAGCGGATGCGGCGCGGCGCGGCCTCCCAGAGCATGGTCACCAGGTCTTCGTCGGGGCTGCGCTCCTTGACGGCCCGTTTGATCACGGCCAGGAACTGGCCCACTTCGTCGAGCGTCACGCCGGGAAGGAAGGTCAGCGACTCGATCCCGTCCCGGCCGAGAGGGCCGGTCAGGTCGATTTCCCCGCCGATGTCCTTGTGCACCGATTTTCCGTCGTGCAGAAGTTCGTTGTCGCGAACGTGGAGCTCCAGGGAGACGTGATGGGTCAGGTAGTCGGCCAGGCTCTCGTGGAGCGCGCGCTGGAAGTCCCCGGGCAGGGGGCTGGTGGACGGATAGAGCAAGGTGGCCCGCACCGCCTTGTACAGGCGGTCGACCAAGCCGCGCACGCGCCCGGACTCCAGCGGATCTTCCCGGACGGCGGCGGGCGGCGGCGAAGGAGGATTCTCCATGACGGCGTGACGACGTTTTGAATTCGCGCAACGGAAGGGCCAGTTCCGGCGGAAAAAGATAAGATCGCCGGACCATCCGCAGGGAGCCGCGCGTGCGCGAACGTTGGACGTACCAGGCCGTCGTCTTTTTGGGCGCCTTCCTGACCTTCTGCCTGGAGTTGGCCGTCGCCAAGATGCTGCTCCCGCGCTTCGGGGGCAGCGCCTACGTCTGGACGACGTGCGTGATGTTCTTCCAGGGGCTGCTGCTGGCGGGCTACGGCGGCTGCCACGCCGCTCTTCGCCGCTGGGGGGCCGGGCGCTATGCGCGCGGCCACCTGATCCTTCTGTTCGTTCCATTCTTTTTCTTCCCGCTGCGCCTGCCCGCCGCCCTGGCCGCGGCCGGGCCGACGACGGATCTCCTCTGGGCCCTGGCGCGCTGCGTCGGCGCTCCGTTCCTGGTGCTGTCCACGACCGTTCTAGTCGTGTCCGGCTGGCTGATGCGATCCTCCTTGTCCGAGCGGGACGATTCGTACGTCCTGTTCGGCGCGTCGAACCTGGGCGCCCTGACGGCGCTGTTCGCCTATCCGTTCCTGATCGAGCCGTTTCTGCCGTTGGACGTCCAATCGACGTTGTGGACGTGTCTTTACGCCGGATATGTTCTTCTGACCTGGTCCTGCCGTCCCCGCGTTTCCGTTCCCGACGCCGGGACCTCTCCCGCCGCCGAGACCCTCACCGCGAGACGCCGGGTTTTATGGCTGCTGCTCAGCGCCGCCCCCTGCGCGGCGATGCTGGCGACGTCGAACCTGCTGACCTTGGACTTCGCGGCGGTGCCCCTGCTATGGGTCGCGCCGCTGGCGGTGTACTTGGCGACCTTCGTGCTGAACTTCAAGCGCCGGCCCTGGTACCCGGGGCGCCTCAACTCCGCTTTGCTTCCGATCCTGGGCGTCTGGGTCGCTCTGTGCCTGGGCTTGGCGGCGCTGGCGGTCCTGCGCTCGCCGGAGTCGACGCCGGTCCAGACGTTGCGGCGGCTGATGGACGTCGGCAAGTTCGGCTACGTGACCGCGGCCCTGTTCGTCGTGGGGATGATCGGGCACAGGTCCTTGGCCGCCGGCCGCCCGGCTTCCGAGCGGGGGATGAGCGAGTACTACAGTTGGATCGCCGCGGGCGGGTTCTTCGGCAGCCTGTGCGTCGGCGTGCTGGTGCCGTGGCTGGGCCGGGGCGTCGCGGTGCTGTCGCTGGATTGGATCGCGGCGGGGCTCCTCGCGCTGGGCGCGATGGCGCTGAGGGATTGGGACGGGCTGTCTCGGTGGGCGCGCGCTCACCGCCGTTGGGCGGCGGCGCTCGCGGGGCTGGCCCTTCTGGCCGCCGCCGGCGGCGTCCGGGCGCGGCGAAGCTCGGAGCGGTCGGACGGCGTCGTCTTCGCGCTGCGCAATTTCTACGGCATCTACACGGTCGCGGATCACGACGGCGTGCGCGAGTTCTTCCACGGCAACACCGATCACGGGATGCAGTCGCTGGATCCGGCGAAGGCCGAGGTCCCGCTCTCCTACTACAACGAGCACTCGCCGCTGTTCGACGCCTATGACGCGCTGGGAAAGAATTGGCGGCGCGTGGGCGTGGTCGGCTTGGGGGCGGGGACCTTGGCGGCGTACGGGCGCCCGGGCCAGGCGATGGATTTTTACGAGCTGGACCCGGACGTGGCGCGGATCGCCGAGCGCTGGTTCACGTACCTCGCGCTCAGCCGCTCCGAGAACAAGATCATCCTGGGCGACGCGCGGCTGTCGCTGGAACGCGCCCCGGACGCGGCCTACGACATGCTGCTTCTGGACGCCTTCAACAGCGGCGCCATCCCGATCCATCTGATCACCCGCGAGGCGCTGGAGCTCTACCTGCGCCGGATCGCTCCCGGCGGCGTGATCCTACTTCACGTCTCCAACCGCTACCTGGACCTGCGGCCGATGCTGGCGTCCATGGCGCGGGAGCTGGGCCTGAGCGGCGCCTCCAAGCGCCTGACTCAGAACGGGCGCATGACCGACGACCGAGTGCCGTCGTCCTGGGTGGCGTTGAGCCGCGACGCGCGAAAAATGGACGCGCTGACGCGCGGGCGGGGCTGGGCGCCGCTGGAGCGCTCCCTGGGAGCGCGCGCGATCCGGCCCTGGACCGACCGGCACGCCAGCCTTCTGCCGGTGCTGGCGTTCTAGCGGCGCTCAGACGTCGCGCGAGCCGGCGTCGAAGGCCGCGGCGGGGGCGGGAGCGCTTTGCCAGGCGGCGCGCGTCGTGGGCTCCGAGCCGTCCGCCCAGTTGTAGATGAAGAACCAGTGCAGGCCGGCTCCGATCATCACGAAGAAGTGGAACAGCTCGTGCGGGCCGAGGACTCCCGGAATGAGCGTCGGGCTTTCGACGAAATCGATGACCGCGCCGATGATATAGGCGATCCCGCCCAGGAACAGAAGCGTCGTTTCCCGCACGCCGTAGAGGGCGGTGATCCGGAAGAAGGACACGATGCCCAGGCAGCCCAGCCCGATGTACCCCGTGACGATGGCCCAGTACGGCAGGCGGGTGAAATAGACCTCCAGCAGGACGAGGCAGGTGATGGCGATGCCCCAGAACAGGGCGGTCAGGCTCCAGCGCCAATGGTCCTTGAGCAGGAGCATGTGAATGGGCGTGGCCGAGCCGGCGATGACGATCCAGATCGCGGCGTAGTCCAGCCGCCGGAACAGCGCGCGCCATAGTCCCGGCTGCAGGCCGTGGTAGACCCCGCTCATCGTGAACAGGAACAGCAGCGACGCGCTGAAGATGAAGAGCGAGGTGCTGCGCAGCGTGTCGCCGCGCCCCTTCTTGTGCAGGAAAAAAGACGCGGCCAAGACGGAAACGGCGGCCGTGAGATGACTCAGGCTGGACACGGGATCGTGAAGGCCGAAGAAGGGGCGGAGGTTCATCGACGAGGCTCGAACGAAGGCTATGCATCAGAATAGCCCTGGGGGCGGGCCGCGTCAAGGGGAGAAAAGTGCCTTTGGAGAAAAGTGCCCGCCCCTCATCTCAAGGGCTCGATCTCCCGCCCATCCGCGCCTAATCGGGCTTCGACGGGTTGAAGCGCAGGCTTGCCGTCATCTTCTCGAACAGCGGCCGGAAAGATTCGACCTCCTCGGGGAGGGCGCCTGTGACCACGGAGAACAGGCGCCCATCGACGCGGACGAATGTGAAGCTCATCGCGATCGTTCCTCCCGGACCCCTGGCGGGAAACGCGACCCGTCGCGCCGGGCGGCCCTGGATCGTGAGGGTCTCGATCGTCGGGGGCGTCAAAGCGGTGCCGTTCTCCTTCATCTGGGCGGCGTACTCCTCGGCCGCCCGCTCCGGCGACGGCGCCTCGCCGCGTGGGGAGGGCAGGGACGGCGTCATGACCTGGAACTGCGCCCGGCCGCGCGGCTCCTCGAACTTCACGATCACGCGGTGATCGCCGAATAAGTAATTCTCATGCTGGTTCCAGAGGAACGGGAATTGGATATTGAAGAGGCCGGGGGCGAGGAAGGTCGCCCAGACGATCTCGGCGCTCGGCGCCGCTTGAGGAATGACCACCGCCGGAGGAACCGCCGCGGAGGGCGGCGAGCCCGCCGGCCTCGTTCGCCAGCGGCGCGTCCATAGGTTTTGACGGGCGCCGTCGAATTCGAGCCACACGAGGAGCGCGCCGTCGGCGCCGATGGGAACCAAGCTCAAATCGCCCGACGCCGACTTTAAGTCGGCCCCGAGAAACTGCGGGGCGGACCAGCCCTTGGCCGCCGCGTAGCGCGAGAAGAACAGATGAGCCCCCCGCCGCGCGTTCCGGCCCACACCGCCAGAGCGTTGCCCCCCTCGTCGACGACGATCCTTCCTCCGGAGCCGGCCTCCGAACTTACCACCTCCGGACCCGCGGCGGAGTCCGAGGCGTCGATCCTGTCGGCGTACATCCGCGACCAGCCTAGGGAATCCCTGCGCCCGGTTTGGTCCCAAAGGGCGACGGCGTCGCCGCGGGAATTCATAGCGACCTCCGGGAAGGAGGCCGTTCCGACGGTCTCGAGACCGATGGACCTCGCCTCGCCCCAGCCGCGCCGCGGCGAATAGCGCCGCGCATGAACCGTATTCCGCGTCCGAGGGTTCTGAACCCAGACGGCGAGCATCTGACCGTCGGGGCTCAGCGCGAGCCGCGGGGCTTCGGTGTCTCTCGCGGGGCTGATCTGCTCGGGCGGATGCCATCCGTCGCGGGCGGAAAACCGACGAAGGAGAACCGCCCCATCCGAGCCGTTGCTCATAAGGACGCCGATCTCGCCGTTGGGAAGGGCCGAGGCCTGGATTGAGCCGTAAGGGAAAGAATCGCTGGATTTTCCTGTCAGCCGAGGGATTCCCCAGCCCGAGCCTGGGGCGTAGGTATTGGCGCACAGGCGCACGTCGCCGCGCATCGCGGGGGTCGGCCAGCAGACCCAGAAGACGACGGCCCGTCCGTCGTCAAGCATCACCGCCTGGGTGTCGCCCATCGCCTGAGTCTTGCCGCTGATCGGCTCCGGCTTGGACCATGCCCCGCCGGACGCGCCGATGCTCGCCCATGTCCTGTCGTCGGCGGTCCAAACGGTCGCCGCGTACGCGCCCGCGCGATCGATAGCGACGGCCATGCCCTGCGCCGTCGCCCAATCCAAACCCGGCGTCTCGCCGGAAACGCGCGCGGCCTTGCCCCACCCCGTCGCGGGGTCGAACCGGTCGATCCACACTCCCGGTTCGGGC
>Ga0315268_10003768_pt1 | contig 16613 bp, 11 predicted proteins | sample C1_top_MG_FD_204535 | JGI IMG/M metagenome (GOLD analysis project Ga0315268, IMG submission 204535) | Sediment microbial communities from Yellowstone Lake, YNP, Wyoming, USA - C1_top | ecosystem: Environmental > Aquatic > Freshwater > Lake > Sediment | place: USA: Wyoming | collected 2017-08-01
CCAACTCTTGACGATGGGCCGCGAGCTGAATGACATGAGCCAGGTCATCGCCGTGATGCTGGTCATCGTCGCCATTGGCTTGTCGGTTGACCGTGCGATGTTCAGCCCACTGGAGCGGCGCGTCCGCGAGCGGTGGGGATTACACACCGTGAGTTGACGACAGAACTCACCCGCAATGGGTACCTTTTGCAACTTTCCAATTCAGACGGGTGATGGCATAATTCCCCTTATAACATTGGCAGGAGTAGACATGGCATCTCCCGATTTGATACTGTTACACGCTCCGAGCGTGTACGACTTTCGCGGGCAGTCCATCCTCTACGGCCCGGTCAGCGATTTGGTCCCTTCGACGCCCGTGTTTGAGATGTACCCCATCGGCTTTACGACCATCGCCGAGTATTTGGAGCGGCACGGGCTGCGCGTGCGCATCGTCAACTTGGCCGTGCGAATGCTCAAGGACGCGCACTTTGACGTAGAACGCTGTATCACGCGCCTCGATGCGGCTGCGTTTGGCATTGACTTGCACTGGCTGCCCCACGCTCACGGCGCTATCGAAGTCGCGCGGGTCGTCAAGCGCCTGCATCCCCAACGCCCCGTCATCTTCGGCGGCTTTTCTTCGACCTATTATCACCGTGACCTGATCCAGCGCCCAGAAATAGATTTTGTCGTCCGCGGTGATTCCACAGAAGCCCCGATGCTGGACTTGATGCAGTATATCCGTTCGGGCGGCTCGGCGCATCCGCGCCCCGGTTCGGCCGAAGAGCGGCGGCTGGCTGCTATCCCCAACCTGGTCTGGCGGGATTCGGAGCAGAACATTCACGTGAATCCACTTTCCTATACGCTGGGCAGCCTGGATGATCTTCTGCTGGACTATACCTACGTTCTCAAAGCGGTCGTTCGGTATCGAGACCTGGCGAGCTTTATCCCGTTTCGCGGCTGGATGCAGTATCCGATCACCGCAGCCTTGAGCGTGCGGGGTTGTCGCTACAACTGCGTCACTTGTGGAGGATCGGCGTGCGCCTATCGGCAACTGCATGGACGCCAACGCCCGGCTTACCGGAAGCCAGAGGACCTCGCCAGGGACATTCGCCGCGTGGGCCAGTTCAGCCACGGCCCGGTGTTCATCCTGGGAGACATTCGCCAGGCCGGCGATGACTATGCCGACCGTTTCCTGGACGCCATCTCGGGATACAAAAAGCCGGTCTTGATCGAGCTGTTCGATGCCACCCCGCCCGGCTTTTTCCGCAGGGTAGCACGCGCGCTGCCCAACTTTACTGTCGAAATCTCGCTCGAATCGCACGACGACCGGGTGCGCCGCGCCTTTGGCCGTCCGTACACCACGGAAGCCATCGAGCACAGCATCAACGACGCGCTCGACGCGGGCTGTCAACGGCTCGACTTGTTTTTCATGACGGGCCTCCGAGAACAAACCTGCGAATCCGTCATGGGGACGGTGGACTATTGTGATCGTCTGCTTTCGCAGTATGCCACGGCGGGCGAGCGTCGCGTCATCCCCTTTATTTCTCCGCTGGCACCTTTTGTGGATCCAGGCAGCCGCGCGTTTGAAGAGCCGGAGCGCTACGGCTATCGGCTGTATTGTCGCACGCTGGAAGAGCATCGCCGCGCCTTGCTCGCACCTAGTTGGAAGTATGTGTTGAATTACGAGACCGAATGGATGAACCGCGACCAGATCGTAGCGGCGACCTACGAAGCGGGGCGGCGGCTCAACCGGGTCAAGGCCGAATATGGCATCATCGAACCTCAGGTGGCGGCTGCCACGGACGAGCGGATATCGCGAGCCATCGCGCTCAGCGCAGAGATTGACTTTGTCATGGCAATAAATGACCCGGTTCGGCGGCAAGCTCGACTGCGCGACTTGAAACCGCAAGTGGACTTTGCCAACTTGAGCACGGTTTGCGACAAGAGAGAGTTAGAGCTTCCTGTTCGGGGCCCTCGCCTCAATCTGCTGCAAGCTGCCCGCATTGTGGCCCAGGAGTGGTGGAAAGGTCACCATCGCGTCCCAGACCAGTGGATTGCCCAGCATGCGCCCAGTGATAGTGTCACCTAGTGCGTGTCAGCAGAAACCTTTGCGCTTGCGAAATACTAGTCGCGTCTGCATCATTGGCGGCGGGCCAGCGGGAAGCTTTGCTGCGCTTCACCTCCTCAAGCTGGCCCAGGAACACGGCCTGCGGCTGGAAGTGTTAATCTTTGAGCCACGCGACCATTCCCGGCCTGGACGGGCAAGCTGCAAAGGCTGCGCCGGTATTCTTTCGGCCAACATGGTGAACAGCCTGAGTTCACTTGGACTTTGCCTGCCGAGGGAAATCATCCAGGCCGAGTTGCGCACCTACGTGCTGCACGTCTGCGGGCAGGTGACCTCTATTGAGCAGCCAAATCCTCGGCGGCAGATTCTCAGCGTCTATCGAGGCGCGGGGCCGCATCGTCATCAAGGAGAGCCTCTCACCAGCTTTGATGGCTATCTGCTCTCACAGGCCTGCGCTCATGGAGCACAGCGCATTCCCAGCCGGGTGCGCTCAGTAGAATGGGAGGATGGCCCGGTGGTCAAGACGGCTCGCGAAAGGTATCCGGCCGACCTGGCCGTCCTGGCGACCGGCGTCAACAGCCATGTGCCTCTCAGCCCAGCGTTTGGGTATCGGCCTCCCAAGACCTCTGTGATGGTACAGGATGAGATTCAGCGCCCTGCCAATTGGCCTGATTACAAGGTGGCCGGGTTCTTTGGGCAGCCATTCGGTTTGGCGTTCGGCGCTCTAGTTCCCAAAGGGCAATACCTTAACGTCTCGCTATTACAAAGAGACCCCCAGGCAGATACCATCCGCCACTTTTACCGGGCACAGAATCAAGCACTGGAGCGCTTTTTTTCGACGCCGCCCGAGAGCCTATGTCGTTGTACCGCGTGCATTGCCGTAGGACCGGCGCAAGTTTACTTTGGCGACCGGTGGGTGGCTGTGGGCGATGCGGCGGTGTCGCGCTTGTACAAGGATGGCATTTACTCGGCCTTTCTCACCGCTGGGACTGCCATGCGGGCTGCTGTGGAGAGCGGGATCGCCCGCGAGGATTTTAAGCGCGCCTACGCGCCGTTTTGTCGGCGGCTGGCCAGCGATAACTTTTACGGCAAGCTTCTTTTTGATCTCTCTTTGCACAGCATGCAAAACCCTCTGCTGGCGCGGGCCTGCATCGAATGTATCCGTCTCGAAGCCAATCTAGATGTCAGCCGCCGCACGTTTTCCCGATTGATGTGGGGAATGGTGACGGGAGACGAATCCTATCAGGATCTGTTCTGGCTTGTCCTCAAGCCCCAGACCATGATCCAGCTTGGGCGGGAGATGTTGAGGGCAGCCACACAGCGCCGAGGATGATTCAACCTCGCGCCTATCGGAGGAGGAGAAGATGTCTCAGCAAGGGCCTGGCTCATCCACCGCCATTAGTGATGTAGCCATGCGCAAGATGCGTAGCCTGTTCGCCAGCGGCGTGACAGTTGTGACGACGGCCCTAGAGAATCGTTTGCACGGTGTGACCATCAGCGCCTTTACCTCTGTGTCGCTCGACCCGCCGCTGGTCTTGATAGTGCTTGCTAACGAGACGGCCACGCGAGACATGATCGTCGAAAGCAGCATCTTTGCGGTCAACGTCCTGAGTGATGAGCAAGAGTTTCTATCGGAACGTTTTGCCGCGCGGGCGCCGATTGTCAACGAGATGTTTGACGGGGTGTCTTTTCACGCCGGGGTCACCGGCGCGCCCATCCTGGAAAAATCGCTCGCGTGGTATGACTGCCGGGTGGAGGCAACCCACGAGGGTGGAGATCACACCATCTTTATCGGACGAGCAGAAGCGGTTGGAATCGAGCAGAGCCGCCAGCCGCTGATTTACTTTGCCAACCGGTACAGACGGTTGAGTGATCGGTGATCAGTATTCACGAAAGGTCGAGACCCTTTGCCCCGCTCAGGGTGCCAGAGTTTGGCGTCACTGCCTTTCGCCCGTAGAGAAAGTTGAGTTCTGCCAGGCGAGCACGGAGAGACTCGTTTAATGCTTCCCCTGACATGCGCCAGCCCCAGTTGCCAGCCTCTCGGCTAGGAAAATTCATGCGCGCCTTTTTGCCCAGGCTGAGCAAGTCCTGCATGGGGGCCAGGGCCAGGTTGGCGACGGAGGCCCAGGCAGCGCGGATCATGTCCCAGGCAATAGTGCGGCCCTTGCTGGTCAGGTAGCGACGGCAAAAGTCGCGCTCTTTGTCCGGGGCTGTTTCGTACCAGCTTCGAGTGGTGTCGTTGTCGTGCGTTCCGGTGTACACCACGCAGTTGGCGGGATAGTTATGCGGCAAGAAAGGGTCGTGGGGGTCGCCCGAAAAAGCAAATTGCAGCACCCTCATCCCGGGCAGACCAAACTCGTCTCGCAAGGCAACGACATCGGGAGTTATCACGCCCAAATCCTCTGCAATGATCGGCAAATCCCCCAGAGCTTGTCGAAGGGTGCAAAAGAAATCCGCTCCCGGCCCGGGCACCCAACGCCCAGTCTCTGCTGTGGGCGAGCTGGCCGGCACCTCCCAATATCCTGCAAAGCCGCGAAAGTGATCTAAACGGCCAACGTCCACCAGATTGAGGAGTGCACGCAGGCGCTCAACCCACCAGGCATAACCTGTTGCCGTGTGCGCCGCCCATCGGTAGAGAGGATTGCCCCACAGTTGGCCCGTAGGAGAAAAGTAATCGGGTGGGACACCAGCCACCACAGTGGGGATCCCTTTGTCGTCCAGGTAGAACAATTCCGGGTGCGCCCAGACATCGGCGCTATCGTAAGCGACAAAGATGGGGATGTCGCCGATGATGCGGATCCCTTGCTTGGCAGCATAGGCACGCAGGGCCGTCCACTGTCGGAAAAAGAGGAACTGACGGAAGGCATGTCGTCGTAAAGCCTCAGCATGCACCTGGCGGGCCTGATGCATAGCCTGCGCATCTCGCTGACGCAGCAATAAAGGCCAATCCTCCCACGAGACGCCCCCATACGCTTCTTTGAGCGCCATGAAGAGAACAAAATCTGGCAGCCATTTGATCTGGGCAGCCTGAAAAGCGGCAAACTCTTGCACGAGTTCAAGTGTTGCCGAGGACTGGAAATGAGCAAAGGCCCTGTCCAGCAGAGCCAGCTTCCAGGGAATGACCGTACCATAGTCTACGCGGTCTGCTGGGAAAGAGGGGCGGTCGGCCAAATCGACGGAGGTCAGTAACCCCTCATTCAGCAAGACCTCCGGGCTGACCAAGTAGAGGTTGCCGGCAAATGCCGAAAAGCATTGATATGGCGAGTCGCCGTAACCGGTAGGCCCCAGGGGCAACACCTGCCACCAGGCGCAGCCCGCGGCGGCTAAGAAATCCATCCAGTGGTAAGCCTGCGGCCCCAGATCGCCAATTCCATTCGGGCCGGGCAAGCTGGTAGGATGCAACAAGATTCCAGCAGCGCGAGCAAATCTCATGAGATGCCCTCCGTATTTGGAGCAAATTCGACAATCAAACCCTCGTAAGGTCGCAGAACTAGTCGTGCTAGGCTGCTTCGGCGCTCTCGATCCATGTAGGTAGAGACTTGGACCAGGCCAGTGCCAAAGGCAGACAGGTTCAGCGTTTGCGCCCACTCCGAAAAATTCAAGGCTACCAGAACCTTTTCGCGTTCCGCCTGGCGCAAGTAAATGTAGCAGTCATCCGCCATTCCGTCCATCGGGCGGTAACTGCCCCACTGCAAAGCCGGTGTGGATTTCCGATAGGCTAGCAACCACCGATACAGATTGAGGAACGAGGTGGGGTCAGCCAACTGTCGCTCGACGTTGGTCTCGCGGTAATTGGGATTCGCCGGCAGCCAACATTCGGCCACGTCTGGCGAAGCAAAGCCGGCATGGGGTGCGTCGCTCCACTGCATTGGCGTGCGACACCCATCGCGCCCCAGGCCGGGCACTCGGATCCCGAACGGATCTTTTTGGCGCTCAGGTGGGATGGGAACATTCGTCATGCCCAGCTCATCGCCATAGTACAAGGTGGACGTGCCGCGCAGCGTGAGCAGCAGCATGGCCGCCTGACGCGCTTGGGCCGATCCCAGCCGGCTGGTAAGGCGCGGCTCGTCGTGATTGCCCATGACATAGTTGGGCCACGCTTCCTCTGGCAAAGCTGCTTCGAGGCTGTCCACCAAACCGCGAATCGTCTGCGCCTGCCAGGGCGCCATCAGAAGTGAAAAGTTGAAGGGCATGTGCAGCTCGTCAAGATTGGCTCCGTAATAGCTCGCCCACTCTTTCCAATCAAAGATGTGAATCTCGCCAACCGAATAGCGGGGGCTGATGGCGTCGTACGAATTCAGCAGCGCCCGGAACTCGCGCAGCACCCCGTGCACTTCTGGGTCACCCTTGTCATAGAGGTGAATTTGTGTGTCGTATTCGCCTAAAGGTTTATGTAGGACTTGCTGGTGTTGAAGATTGGGTGGATTATCACGCAACCTTGGGTCCTTCATGATAAAGTGTGCAACGTCAATGCGGAAACCATCTGCCCCACGCTCCAGCCAAAAGCGCACCGCATCAAACATTGCGGCTTTGACCTCAGGATTGCGCCAGTTCAGGTCGGGCTGTTCCCTGAGGAAGGAGTGTAGATAGTATTGCCGGGTCTTCTCGTCCCACTTCCAGGCCGGCCCGCCAAAGACGCTCAGCCAATTATTGGGCGGCGAGCCGCCCGGTTTGGCATCTCGCCAGAAGTACCAGTCCCGCCGGGGGCTAGTCTGCGAGGAGCGCGATTCGATGAACCATGGGTGCTGGTCGGAGGTGTGGTTGGGCACGAAATCAATGATGACGCGAAGGTTGCGCTGGTGCGCCTCTTGCACCAGCCGGTCGAATGTGGCGAGGTCGCCAAACAGCGGATCAACGTCTGTATAGTTGGCGACATCGTAACCGAAATCGGCCTGGGGCGAGGGGTAAAAAGGCGAGAGCCAGATGGCATCCACCCCCAAAGTGTTGCTCAGGTAATCCAACCTCTGGATAATGCCGGGCAGGTCGCCTACACCATCACTGTTGCTATCTTGAAAGCTGCGGGGGTAAATCTGGTAAATGACGCCGGTCTGCCACCAGAGGTGGCGTGATGTCTTGTCCAAAGTCACCCGTCTCCTCCGTCAATCATTTTGAGATTTGATATGTGGCATCCGGAATTTGAACAACCACGTCCGCAACCTTAGACCATGCCATGCGTCCAGCGCCCAATGCGCTTCCTGCAAATCGGGCTTGCGTGGGCTGTAGCTGGCCTGACAGTATATATCGCCTATGCGCGTAACGGCTTGCTGCACGATTCTGGCTTGCTTCTGCCAACGCATTTGAGCGGTGCGCCGCTCAATCGTCCGGTTAAAGGCCGCGACAAATTCATCTGGCGTGTCGCCTGGGTGCATGTCCACGCCGAGCCATGCCCCGCGCTTCCGAAGGCGGGTATAGAGCTGTGGAATCAGCTCGCCAGCCGGCAACGCTGCGAGTTGGCGTTCGCGCCGGACCCAGTAGACTATCATTGCAGTGACCAGCAGGGCGACGCCGATTGTGCCCCAAGCCAATCCGGTCAACCTCTCGTGCTGGATTTGGGCAGCGCGCACCTGCCCGGCCGATAATCCGGCATAAGGTGCGGTTCGTCCCTGTACAAAAGATTCGCGTACCAACGCAGGCCGACCGGCGGTCGGCTCAAATTCCACCCAACCGATGCCCACAAAGTACACCTCAGGCCACGAGTGGGCGTCAGTGCCGAGCACCTGATATGCGCCACGCTCATAGTTAAAAGTACCCCGGGTATAACCTGACGCCAGCCGGGCAGGCACCCCCACCGCACGCAGCATTACGACCATCGCAGAAGCATAATAGTCGCAGTAACCGCCCGGCGCATCGAACAAGAAATAGTCCACCAAGTCGCGCCCTTCGGGCAATGGTGGTAGGTCGAGTGTGTATGGATACGTGCGCAGAAATGCTTCGACCTTTACTGCTTTGTCGTAAGGCGTGGCAGCTCCCTTGCTGATTTCTCTCGCCAGGCTGCGCACGCGTCCGGATGCAGTTGTGGGAAGCTGCAAGTAGGGTGTGATCTCTGATGAGTACGAAACAGGTGATTGGCGCAACGCATCCTCGGCGGCCAACATCAGCGACGAGGTGACCGTATACTGCGATAACGTGCCGCGCAATCCGATTAAGTCGGCATCCCAACCGGAGCGATACAATGCAGTCAGGCCTGCATCACCGGACACTGGCTGGTTGGCGGCAAACAACGTGTCGCCATGCGGGACCACGATCTCAAATCGCTGCGTCAGATTGCCAGATAGAGTGGATGAAAGTGGTCGGTCAGTAAGAGGCGGATTGCTCCAGCCCCGGCTATTGTAAATGGCATAGGTCATCCCCCGCCAGCCTGGCTCGCTGACGTTTCCGTTGGGCACAGGTGATTCTTCCGGCGGCGGCTCATCTGTCCAAACCCACATGACCACCTTGTTCAACAGTTGCGGCGGGTCGGTGATGAGCCGGCTGGTGGGCAAGATCGCAGTACCGCCCAGTCCCGACTCGTCGTGTGCCACCGGCCTGGCACCACCCAAGAAGTGCGCAGCAATCTGCCGCACCTGCGACACCGGCCAATCGAACGCGCGCCCCATCCACCCAACGGTAGTCTGGGATGTCAGGAATGTGAACAACACTGCCAACGTGCACACGACGACAGCAGTGAGCAGACCACTGCTCATCCATTCTAACCTGAGGTCGGGATAGTCCAGACGGCGCGCGGCCCAACTCGTCTCATGCTTATCCTGCGTCGTCTGTGCCATCAAAATAACCAGCCCGGACACAATCACGACGATGTAGAGTAGACTGAGGCGAGTATAGATCAAGTTAATGGTCAAAGGTATTGCAGTGGGCAGCAATGCTTCTAGCGCCCGTCCATTGCTGGTGATGCCGTGCACGGCGCTATAGCTGGCCCACCAGATCAGCAGCGTAGTCCACAAAGTCACCAGGCCAGGATCCTGTACTGTGCGACCGGCAAGCAGCTCTGTCCCCCACGTCACCATGCGGATGCGTGCAGCCTGTACGCTGACGTTGAACAAGCCGGCATTACTCATCGCCAATGTCAGCGCGGCAACTGTAACGATAGGCCAACGCACCGGGCGCGCAAGCCCCAGTGGCCCGATCAGGGCGCCGCACGCTAAGCCCAACAGACACACAAACAGCAACTCGCCCGACCGAGGTGCCCACCCAGCCTCCAGGATGGATAGCGGCAACATCGCGGCGCAGGTGACCACGACCAGCATCATCAGCCGGTCGCCGCTGTGCGTCGTGGCCACACGCTCACTCATCGGACGCTCTCCATCGTTATGATAGTGCGACCGGTGGCGAGCGTCTTGAACTCCCAACGCCGCGTTCTTCCCAGTGCCGGGCGAACCCTCAAGGGAACATCACAGCGCACACTGCGGCAGGCCACGTCTCGTTCAGCCAACCAGGCGGCTATGTTGCCCAACGTGGGTTGCCCTTCTGAAGCCGGATCAATCAGGATCACGACCGGCATAATTTGCCGCCATGCCAACTGTGCCAGGCCAGATGTCCAGGCTGGATCATTCGATGGAGTGACGATGACCAGGTTCGACCCTGCACGCAACAAACGGGCCATCTGGTTAATAACACGAATCAGCGGCTGGCCCGGGCGCTCACGGTCAGTGGCACTGGGGAGGCGAGCCAGTTCGCCCAAGATCGTCCACAAGTGCCCCGTGCTGCGCGCTGGCCAGATGATGTGGCGTTCCGGCGTGTGCGTGATCAATCCAACGGTGCGACCTTCGCGTAGCAGATCAGCTGCCAGCGATGCAGCCACAATCACGCCGACCTCTTCAGTGGACGAATCACCCTGTCCGGATTGAACCGCAGAGTCCGTGTCTATCAGTAACCACACGTTGGCTGATGCTTCCTGGTCAAACATCTTGACCATCAATTCCTCGTGGCGCGCGGTGGATGGCCAATGAACGTGACGGAATGGATCGCCCCGCTCGTAAGCGCGCACTTGGCCGGCGTTCACGGTCGGCAGAGGTGAAGCAAGATTGATGCGCGAGGGACCGGGCGAAGCGCCGCGCGGCAGCGGCGGAAAAGGCAGATCGGCTAGCGGAGGATACACTAGGAGTTGGCGCGCCCGGAGATCATGAAAACGTACAGCAAATATGCCCAGCGGGTCGCCCATCTCCACCGACCACGGCCCCAGGTGAAACTCGCCCCGGCGCGTGGCCGTCCCGGAATTTGTCCAAGCCGTCTCACCATGGCTGTCGACGGAGCGCACGACGCTGGCATCATAACCTGGCACGTTGGAGTGATCGAATACTTCGGCCCACAGCACCGGCAAGCTCGACTGATTTCGCAATGTGAGGCGTTCTTCCATCACATCGCCAACTTGCACCCGGCGAGCTTCCAGCCGGCGCTCCGCACGCACATGGCGCGCCATCTGCCAAGCCGAGAGAGCCGAAGCAGCCACCATCACCAACGCAGCTGCCAGCAGCGTGGCAGTCACGGGCGTTGCGCCGGAAAGATGCGCAATCAACAGCACGGCTGCACACACGACAGGTGTGGCATAGCGCAATTCGATGACGATCTCGCAATCACCTTGGCGCCCGCGCCAGATTGTCCATGGTGGGCGGATCGCCCACTTTAATCTACGCTTTGAAGCTGGCAAGAGGCTCATTCGCTCAGCGGTAAAGCTCTAACCAGAAATATTCGTGTGGCAGCAATGTGAGCGCCCACGCATCACTAGACACATTAGGGAACGAGCGGTCAGCGACCAAGTCGCGCACGCACGCGCCTTGCCAGCGGTGCAAGTCCAACTGGACATACTGCGGCATCGGCGACAGGTTGCTCACCGCCAGGATTGCTTCTGTGCCGTCGGCGCGTATGACGGCCAGCACGGAGCGGTTGCCACTGTCGAGAAACTCGTGGCTGCCTCGCCCAAATGCCGGATGCGCCTTGCGAATAGATAGGAGCCTGCGCACCGCATGCCAGAGCGAGCCTGCCTCGGCACGCTGAGCTGCCACGTTGACATGCTGGTAGCCAAAGCGCTCATCATCAATCAGCGGTGCGTAGAGCGAGCCGGGGGAAGCGGTCGAAAAGCCAGCGGTTGGCCCCTCATTCCACTGCATCGGCGTGCGCACCCCGTCGCGGTCGTCCAGCCAGATGTTATCGCCCATACCAATCTCGTCGCCGTAGTAGAGGATGGGCGAGCCTGGCAGAGCGAATAGAAGAGCATTCGCCAGCTCGATTTTGCGGCGGTCACCGTCCAGGAGAGGAGCGAGGCGGCGGCGAATGCCCAGGTTGAGCCTCATCCGAGGATCGGGGGCATACTCTTGCCACATCCACTGGCGCTCTTCTTGTGTGACCATTTCCAGGGTCAGCTCGTCGTGGTTGCGCAAGAACGTCACCCATTGGCAGTCATCGGGGATGGGCGGCGTGGCCTGGAGGATTCTCATTATCGGCTCGTAGTCGGCCTTGCGTAGGGCCATGAAAATGCGTGGCATGATGGGAAAGTGAAACGCCATGTGGAACTCGTCACTCTCGCCAAAGTAGGGCCGCAGATCTTGAGGCCATTGGTTGGCCTCGCCCAACAAAATCCGGTCGGGATAGTGTTCGTCTATGAACCGGCGGATCTCTTTGAGGTAGGCATGAGTTTCCGGCAGGTTTTCGCAGTTCGTTCCCTCGCGCTCAAACAGGTAAGGCACGGCGTCAGCGCGAAAGCCATCCAGGCCGAGGTCGAGCCAGAACTGGATCACCTTCAAAATCTCTGCCCGCACGGCAGGGTTATCATAGTTTAAATCTGGCTGCGACGAGTAAAAGCGATGCCAGTAATATTGGCCAGCCACCTCATCCCACGCCCAATTTGATTCTTCGGTATCGAGAAAGATGATGCGTGCATCACGGTATTTCTGGTTACTGTCACTCCAGACGTAATAGTCACGGAAGGATGAATGCCGGTCGGAGCGCGCAGCCTGAAACCAGGTATGCTGGTCCGAAGTGTGGTTGAGCACCAGGTCGGCGATCACACGCAGGTGGCGCGCGTGCGCCTCGGATAAAAGCCGCTTCAAGTCGTCCAAGCTTCCGTAATCAGGATGGATGTTGCAAAAATTGGATATATCGTACCCATCATCCACAAGTGGGGACGGGTACATTGGCGACAACCATAAGCAATCCACCCCTAGAGCCTGGAGGTAATCCAGCTTTTCGGTCAGACCGATCAAGTCGCCATGACCGTCGCCGTTTCTATCTGCAAAGGCTCGGATGTATACTTCATAAAAGATGGCCTCTTGATACCAGGGTATGGGTTTCGTCATCAGATCATCACCTGACAGATCAAACCTCAAGGGGCAATCCGCTGGACTGTCCCCACGGGATCAACCTCGAAAGCTGTATAGGATTCTAACCCTTTACCGAGCCAGCCAGCAAGCCGCGCACGAAATAGCGTTGGAGTGCGAAGAAGACGAGCAGGGGGACGGCCATCGTGACGAATGCACCCGCGGTGAGCAGATGCCAGTCTTGTCCGCGCGACCCGGTCATGTCTTGCAGCCGCTGCGTCAGGACAGCGACCTCGGGTCGGCTGCCGATGAACACCAGGGCCACCAGGAGGTCGTTCCATACCCACAAGAACTGGAAGATGGCAAACGACGCCAGGGCCGGCACTGACAGCGGCAGGATCAGCCGTAGGAAGATAGTAAAGTGAGAAGCGCCATCTATAAAAGCCGACTCTAGGATATCCCGGGGCAATGAGCTGATATAATTAAACAGCAGGTACGTCGCTAATGGCAAGCCAAAACCGGTGTGCGCCAGCCAGATCGCCAGGAAGGTCCCGGTCAGATTCAGTTGCATATAGTCGCGCAGGATGGGAATCAGAGCAATCTGCAAGGGCACCACCAGCAAGGCGACTACGATGACAAATAACACCTTGCGGCCAGGGAATTTCATCCAGGCAAAGCCATACGCGGCGAAAGCGGCGATCAGGATGGGAATGACTGTGGAGGGAACCGTAACCGTCAGGCTATTTAGAAAGGCGTTGCTCATATTCTCGCCTTTGGCGACTCCCCCAGGAAGGGTCGGATCCGCGTATTCCTTGCCCCCCAGGACTTGGTCATAGTTGCTCAGAGTCAACTCGGCTGGCTTGGCTGTCCACCAGCCTGTATCGCGTACCGCTTCTTGCCCTCGAAAGGAAGAGACGAGCAGACCCAACGTGGGGACGGTCCAGATGAGGACGATGAGGAGCAGCGCCCCATTCACCAGTATGCCGGATAGGCTTGTTTTTCGGCCCATTAGAATGCCTCCCTTTCACGGAACTGGCGCAGATTGTAAATCATGACCGGTATGACGGCGATGAGCAGGATGATGGCCACAGCGCCGCCTCGCCCAAAGTTCTGGAACTTGAACATCTGCTTGTAGAATTGGCTGGCCATCACTTCAGTGCCATAATTGCCATTGGTCATGACAAAGACAATATCGAATATCTTCAGACACCCGATGAGGATCGTCGTCGCCACTGTGACGATCGTGCCCTGGATGTAGGGAATGATGATACCGAAAAAGATCTGCGCTTCATTGGCGCCATCAATCCTTCCCGCTTCCAAGAGTTCGGCCGGCACTCCTTTCAGAGCTGCTGACAACAAGACCATGGCGTAGCCGGTGTTTAACCAGATCATGATGGCGACCAGGAAGAGGGTGTTCCAGGGCCGTAGCGTGAGCCAGGCTTGAGGCTGCCCGCCCAAACTGACCACAAAGGCGTTGAGCAAGCCGATCTGTTCCGCCCCGACCGGCTTGTAGAAATAGATAAAGCGCCAAATCACGCCGGCCCCGACGAAAGAAATCGCCATCGGCAAGAAAATGAGCGATTTGGCTATCACCTCGAACCTGGAGCGGTCGGCCAGGATAGCGATGAGCAGTCCAAATACCACGCTGAGACCGGTCCCCACCACCAGCCAGATCAGATTGTTGCGGAAGGACTCGAGCATGGCCGAGTCGGTCAGTGCAAAAATATAGTTTTCAAGCCCGACAAACTTGGTGGACTGGGCGTTAAAGAAACTAAAGTAAAACGTCCTCAGTGTAGGTAACACCAGGTACCAGGTCAAGATGACCATCGCCGGCCCGACAAAGACGAAAGGCCGCAGCGCAGCAGTCCACTTGAGCGGCAACTGCTCGACCAGCCAGTTGGAGAGCACAAAGAGGGCAGCGACGCCGCCCACGCCCCAGATGATCGCCACCGTCGCGACGACCGGCTTGGGCGCAGCGCCTCCACGCAAAAAGACAAAGCCTTGCCACATGACCACAAAGGTCACCACCGGCACAATGAGCGATATGAGCAGGCGAGCTAGGTTTGCCGCAATCCACTGCACGACTCCTGTAGACTGCTCCCTCTCTCGAACTTGTTCCATATCTATCTCTCCTTTGCGAGTCCTGTCCGGGTTCCACACCACGTAAACAGGAAGCAGGGCAACCATCCAATGGTTTACCCTGCTTCCTTGTTACATGCTACTTGTGCTCCACATGAGCGACGAGCCTGCTACTTGGGCCAACTGTTGTCAATATTGGTCAGAATAGTGTCCAGCTTCGTGGGATCTTGGACATAGTCCACGATGCCCTTCCAGAAGGAACCAGCTCCCACCGCGCCGGGCATCAGGTCGGAACCGTCAAAGCGGGCGACCGTCGCATCCGCCAGAATCTTGGCAAACCCACGGGTGCCCTCATCTGGGTACCAGGCCAAGTCGGCGTCATTGTGCGGCGCCAAGCCCACGCCGGCCTGTGCTTCGACCTTCATGGACTCGCCCGTGGCGAGGAATTTCATGACCTCGCGGACTTCGGGCCGGTCGTTGAACATGACGCTGATGGAACCGGACGTGAGTACCGGTTTGCCGTATTTGGGGTCAATCGGCGGCAGGTAGAAATAGGCATAGTCCTTGCCGTAGACCGCGTCCTTCGGGAAAAAGTTCTTGATGAAGCTGGCCTGGCGGTGCAACCAGCACTTGGGCGGATTCTCAAACAGCGGCTTGGGCGCGTCGCCGAATCCGGTGGTCAGGATCGTTGGCGTGCCGCCGTAGACGTACTTGGGGTTGAACCAGACTTTGCTCATGATGTCAAACGCGTTCTTGACTTCGGGAGAACTGAATTTGAGCTCGCCCCTGGTCCACTTGTCATAGTTCTCTGGAGTGGTGGTGCGCAGCATGATGTCTTCGATCCAGTCGGTTCCTACCCAGCCGGTCGCGCCGGCGCTCTCGATGCCGATGCACCATGGGGTGCCGCCGTCTTTGACGATCTGGTCGGACAGCGCAATCATCTCATCCCAGGTCTGCGGGATCTTGTAGCCTTTAGCGTCGAACGCAGCCTTGGGGTACCAAACCAGGCTCTTGACGTCAACATTGTGCCAAATGCCAGCCAGCTTTCCATTCGCGGTCCCCATGTCCAGGTAGCCCTGCTTGAATTGTTTTTGCAGGTAGGCCTTGTCCATCCACGAATACAGGTCGATCACTTTGCCTTTCTTGACAAAGTCCGCCACCAGGCCGGGCTGGGCGAACTGGGCGATGTCGGGCGCGTTACCACCCTCGATGCGCACCAGAACCAAAGTCTCAAAGTCTTTGTTGCCTTCGTACTCGACATTGATACCCGTTCGCTCAGTAAAGGCATCAAACTCTTTCTGGAACAAGCGTGCTTGCTCATCGGCGGCCACACCAAAGACGCTGACCTTTTTGCCGGCCAGCGGCTTGTTCCCTGCTGGCGCCTGGGCCGGTGCGGGCGCAGCTCCGCCGCCGCACGCAGCCAGCGCCAGGCTGGTCAACACTAGCAAGCTCAGCAATGCGAACAGTTGCTTTTTCATCTTGAAATTCTCCTCTCTCCTCAAGAGAAAGTTGGGGAACTATGGGACCTAGCCTTCTCGTGGGGCGCCGGCTAGGATCGAGCGCGAGGTTTTCTGGATGGCACCTCCTTCCCCGGCCCGGGCGGTCGCCTGCCCAGGTACGAAACTATATTAGCACCATTACAGAGTCAGGTCAATCAGCGCGCGACGCCTGCCGCCCCTTGGGGCGGCAAGGCTGTCGAATCACGCACGATCAACTGACAAGGGATGAGTTGTTTGACCGGCCCGGCCGGTTGATCGCTCAGTTGCGAGATCAGAGCGAAGGCGGCTTGGCGAGCCAATTCGTAGTAGGGCGCGCGACTCGAGGTCAGACGCGGGCTAATCAACGCGGCAATCGGGCTGTCGTTGCTGCCGACAACGGAACAGTCGCGCGGAACTTGCTGGCCTGCCTCTTGAATAGTCTGTATCGCACCAATCGCCATCAAATCATTCCCGGCAAACACGGCAGTCGGGCGATTCCCGTTCAGAGCCAGGAATTGATGCATGGCCTCAGCGCCGCTTTCCTGCCGGAAGGTCCCGTAACCGACGAGTCGCTCATCGTATAGCAAGCCTGCTTCAGCCAATGCCTCGCGATAGCCTCGTAACCGGTCGAGCGTCACGACCATCTTGGGGTAGCCGCCAATAAAGGCGATGCGCTGATGGCCCAGGCGGATGAGATGCTGGATAGCTTCACGTGTGGCCTGCCGGGCGTCCACTTCAATCCACGAGAAGCTATCCAGCATC
>Ga0315268_10003770_pt1 | contig 16610 bp, 9 predicted proteins | sample C1_top_MG_FD_204535 | JGI IMG/M metagenome (GOLD analysis project Ga0315268, IMG submission 204535) | Sediment microbial communities from Yellowstone Lake, YNP, Wyoming, USA - C1_top | ecosystem: Environmental > Aquatic > Freshwater > Lake > Sediment | place: USA: Wyoming | collected 2017-08-01
TCATGGCTGCCATTCAAGCCGCTCCGGTGCCGGAGCCGGGACCGGAGTTCTGGACGCAATTCTCCCGGGAGCTGCATCTGAAGCTGGCCCAGGCCAACCAGCAGCGGGAGAGCCTGGGGGCCGCCCCCGACGTCTGGCGCTCCCGCCTGCCCTACCTGGTGGGCGCGCCGATCCTGGCCGTACTGGCCTTGTGGGCCACCGTGCATTTCACCAATCTCGGCCAACCGTCCCGGGAGCAGATACCGGTGAATCAGGCCGCGGTGCCGCAGCCGGCGGAGGCCCCCAAGATGGCGCAGACCCCCGCACCCCCGGAGGCCCCCAAGGTGGCCGCCGCCCCCCGTCCCGCCAGGTCGGCCCCTCCGGCTGAATCTGCCGACCAGTTTACTTACGCGACTATGGATCAGAATGGCGCGATCCCCGATAATGATATGGATATCTCCGGTTGGGATCTCGACTCGGAGTTGGCCGGCATGACCGACCAGGAAAAGGAAGCTTTCTTAAAAAGGTTGGATCAACGCAAGAGGGATGGATCATGCGTCATAAAGTACTCCTCGGTTTCCTGGGCCTGAGCCTGGCTTGGATGGTCGCCGCGGCGCCGGGTTTTGCCCAACCTGGAGCCCAACCTGGAGCCCAACCTGGGGAGGGGTTCGGCCCGGGGTTTCAGAGCAAATTTTCGGAAATTAAACGCAGTCAGTTAGGGCCGGCCCTGGGGGTGGATCAGCGCACCGTGGATCGGCTGGTCCAGATGGATCAGCGCTACGCTCCTCAGAAGCAGCAATTAATAATGCAGATGCGTTCTGAGCTGCGCCGTTTGGAGCAGGTAATGAGCCAATCTTCTCCCTCCGAGCAGGAAGTGAATGCCATTCTCACCAAAATGTGGCAGTTGCGGAAGCAAAAGCTTGATTTGGAAGAGAAGCAAGACCGGGAAGAAATGGCTCTTCTCACCCCGATTCAGCGGGCCCGCTATTTTTTTTATATGAAGTCGTTGGTGCGGGAAGCCCAGAGCATAAAGGGAAGTCCGGCCAGGCCGGGGGGAACCTCACCCCTCAAGCCTGGGGGCCCCACGGAGATTCCGGTCTCCCGGCCCAGCGATCAATGAGGCGAAGCTGAAAATTATACTGATCTGAGGTCTTTCTATCGGGAAAAACATGATTGGCCAGTGATGAGCGGCGGCCGGCCCGGGCTCGGAACCGGGGCCGACGGCTGGAGATTCACAGACGAAGGGACCGACAATGTCTGAACTGAGAAAGACTCTGTTGACGGTGGCATTGGCAAGTGTTTTCCTGCTGGGAGCTCTTCAGGCCCAGGCCGCACCCTCGAGCCGCACCATCGACACCCGGATCTGGGAGCAGCAGCAGCGCCTCGATCAGGGGGCGCGCACCGGCACTCTGTCTCCCAGCGAATACTACCGGTTGGAGGAAAACCTGTGGCGCATCATCGCCAAAAAGGCCGAACTGGAGGCTGACGGGCGCCTGACCGACCGGCAAATGGTAAAACTGAATCGGGCCCTGGACCGCAACAGCCGGGCCATCTCCCGTTTGAAAAATAACCGTTACCGGGTTTCCTAAACACCCGAGGCGACCTCCCTCCCCGTATCTCCACCCCTGGCAGCCGGGTGGCCCCCCAGGCCACCCGGCGGTTTTGCTCGGGATATTATGGCCAGCCATTTTTTCACCATTCCTTCGGGTTCCTAACCCCCAAAACCAAACTCCCTTCCCCTGGAGGAAAAGGACTTGCCAGCCCTGCCCCGGAAAGCTAAAATGTTGCTGTGCCGGAGTGGTGGAATTGGTAGACGCAGGGGACTCAAAATCCCCCGGGTGCAAGCCTGTGCCGGTTCGAGTCCGGCCTCCGGCACCAAATACATGATAATATTATAAGGTTATAGTGCTTAGGTCGGTTGGCCTAAGCCCTTTTTTATTGGGGGTGGGACCTTTGCCTGGCCGGCTGCCCCAAACCAAACCATTAATTTTCGCAGGTTGCCAGGCTTGCCCCCAAGGTCATGCTCCCGAAATTCATTCTCTTTTCAGTTACATATTTTGTCAGGCATTTCCAGCCCGCCGGCAAAGCCCAGAAAAACTCCTGGCTTTAGAATACCTAACATTAACCCTGGGTTAGTGCTTTAAATAACTTGTAAAGTTATTTTTTTTTACAATTTTGAAAAAAAACTTGCTTTTTTTACCCAAATGGCCTTTAAATTTCTAGAAGGGTGTTCGTACAGGGGGGAGGAATAACGTGTCGCGGGGGATGGCGGGTCGCCAAAAAGGTATTGTTCACGGTTTTTGGGCCCAAGTAAAAGCGCCGAAATTCGCCCGGCGCTTTATTTTTTTCTCGATGACGGCTGCGGGGGAACTCGCGGCCATAGAACTCCGGACATCCTTCACACCCCAGCAATAATTCCCCCTGGGACGGCGGTCCCGGGTCCAGTCAAGATTCATTGCCGATAAGTGGTGATTTGTGCAGGGCGCGCAGTTTGGCCGCATCTGAGGCGTTGAGCCCGGGTGAGCCCGACGGCGCCGGAAGAGGGAATTTCTGCCCCCTGGCCGCCCGGTTAAGTCGCCGGGAGAATGAAGAGGACCTTCCCGACTTAGCAGCGTTGTGGCTGTCAGGGTATAGGGGGAGAAATGCGCTGCCTTTACCATTTGGCCCACAGCAGCGGTGTGGGTGTCCTGAAAATCCCGCTGCTGCTCCTGATTTTCTGCTGGTTTGGTCTTCCCGCCCCGGCTCTAGGGGCAGGCTTTGCCCTCATTCAGCAGGGAACCGCAGCCATGGCTCAGGGCAACGCCTTTGTGGCCGAAGCCGATGATGCTTCCGCCATTTTTTACAATCCCGCCGGCATCACCCAGCTAAAACGCCCCCAGTTCTACTTCGGCAGCTTTTTGAATTACCCGGACCGGAGTTTTCATGGTTTTAACGGCCAGTCTTCTGAAACCAACCACCGGCTGTATCGGGCTTTAACGGTCTATCAAACCCTTCCGGTCAGCAACCGGGTGACGCTGGGATTGGGAATGTTTTCCCCCTTTGGCCTGGGCACTGTCTGGCCCCCCACCTGGGCCGGCAGATATCTCACCACTTTTTCCAGCCTGAAGACTTATAATGTCAATCCCACCATTGCTGTCAAACCGTTGGAAAACCTATCGGTGGGCGCGGGTCTCGACGTCTTGTGGTCCACGGTCCGCATCAAGAAGAAAACTCCGACGGTGGCCACGGTGGGGGGACGACTGGTGCAGTTCGCGGATAGCGACATCGACCTGGGAGGCGATGGGGTCGGTTGCGGCTATAATCTCGGGGTCCTTTACGAACCGATCCCGGACGTGAAGTTAGGGGTTTCGTACCGCAGTGAAATTTCCGTAACGCATCGGGGCGATATGGCCACGACCCTGCCGGCCGACCTGGGCGTCAATGGGACTACCATTAACGGCAACGCCGGCCTGACCTACCCCCCATCGGTGACTTTCGGCCTGGCTTATGCGCGGATTAAGCCCTTCACCTTTGAGTTCGACACCACCTGGACGGGCTGGTCCACTTACGACCAATTGCGAGTGGATCTCCAACAAGCCATCATGGTGAACGGCGTGCTCACCAAGATGCTGGTCACTCCCAAGAACTGGCATGATGCCTGGGCCTTCCGTTTTGGGGCCAACTACGAGGTCAAGCCGGGCATGAAACTCAGATGCGGCTACGTTTATGATTTGACCCCGGTCCCGGACGACACCTTCGACCCTCAGGTGCCGGATGCCAACCGGCATATCTTCACATTGGGGGGAGACCTGAAGATTCAACGATTTACCCTGGGAATTGCTTACAACTTCATTCTCAGCGAGACCCGCACCAAGAATGATGCCGTCACCCTCAACGGCGTCCCCATCGCCGCGGCTGCTCAGGCCAACGGCACCTACCGCAGCAACGTTCATTCCCTGGGGCTGAGCCTGGCCTTCCAATTTTAACAGTTCTCCCCAGGCTGTACCCGCCGTTCATAGTCTTAGCTTCATCAAAAAATCTAGCCGCGGGCTTCAGCCTGCGCCTGGGCACGGCACACCGTGCCCCTAGAAAAAAAATTACTTGTTTGATGGCAACTCGGTATTACAGGCTGGAAAGCCTGTGCCAGTAAAATCTCCCTGGGGTTGCAAGAATAATCATTGCCTTAGAAACTGCGGGACCGGGCGGGGCGAAGAAATATGCAAGGGGGAAGCCCGGGGTGACTTTCCGGGCTTCCCCCTGCTGGTGTTCGGGTGCGGCGGGGCGCATGTTGCCGGCCATGCACCCGGTCAGGCCGGGACGGCTCCCCGGCCGCGGCCGACTCTTCAGGGCGCGGCCAGGCTGAAGCGGGAAAGCGCCAGTTCGTCCAATACCGGCTCCAGCACCTCTACGCCCAGGCCTGGGCCATTCAAGCCATGCGCCAGACCGCCTGCCGCAAAGCCGATGGGCCTGGCTACCGGATCTTTGCTGAGGAGATAGGGGGACAGGGAGCCCTCGACATAGACGAGGTTCCCGTTCCCCAGAGCAAAATGGCGGCCCGCGGCCGAGAGAATGCTGGTCTCGCCCACATGGCACCCCAGTTGGCACAAAACCCCGGCGTCCTCGGCCATCTGCCGGATGATGCCGGCGCGCCTGAGACCGCCGCATTTGGACAGCCGGATGTTAAAGATCCGGCACGCCTGGAGGTCGATCAACCTTTGGGCATCGGCCCGGGTGCACAACGATTCATCGGCGATGATGGGGAGGTCCACGGCCCGGCTCACTTCCCGCATGCCCTGGAAGTCTTCCTTGGGCACGGGCTGCTCCACCGCGCTGATGCGGTAAGGGGCCATCTCCCGGATGCGGGCCACCGCCTCCGGGGCGGTCCAGGCCGAGTTGGCGTCCACCCTGAGGTCGATGTCCCAGCCCATGATGTCCCGGACCATTTTCAAAACCAAGAGGTCGTCGTCACGGCCTACCTTGACCTTTAAAAAGCCCATGCGCTGCAGCTTCACCAAATGCAGGAAGCGGGCCAGCTGAGCCTCTCCGGCCATGGGCAGAACCGCGCTGTAAACCACGCTATCTTTGGCTCTGAAGCCCAGGAGATCGCTGACTGATCTGCCCCAGGTCCGCCCGGCGGCATCGAGCAAGGCCATCTCCATGGCGCAGACCGCTGCCGGAAAGCTCTCGGCCGGGTCTATCCCCAAGATCTCCAGGTCGGCCAGGAAGGTCCGGGCCGAGGCAAAGTCCTGGTGGCAAGCGGCCAGCGCCAGCTCCTCTTTCAGGAAGTTGAGGCTTTCCGGCAGCACTTCCCCCGTGACAAAGGCCCGGGGGATGCCTTCGCCATAGCCGGCGTCGCCGCGGTCAGTGGTCACCTTCACCACGAGGTTCTCTGAGTCGGCGTGTGTCGCCAGACTATGCTTGATCGGGTACTGAAAGCCCAACTTCAGGTGCCAGATATCCACTTTCTTGATGCGCATCGCTGACCTCGAGGCGAGATTGGATCATCTTACCAAACTTCTTCCATTGATACCATTGTTCCGGGTGAGCCAGGATGGCTTCCTCCAGGACGTTCAGACACTGTTCGGTCACCGGCGCGCCCCCGTCCGGGATGGGAGTCAGGTTAAGAGTATAGGTGGCCCGGCCGTTGCGCTGCAACAGCGCGGTGACTACCGGCGCCCCGGAGCGTTTCTTGAGGATCTCCAGGGAGCGGTCGGCCGGCAGCCTGTTATCCAGGAACCAGAGGCTCTGCGGCCCATGACGCCACTCGTCAAACTCATCGCACTCGGTGATGAGAATCCGTCCCCGCTTCAGGGCCCGGACGGCCGCCAGGAAGACGTTGCCGTCGTCAGCATTGATGATGTCCAGGGACACCCGATGGGCCCGGTCCAGCAAAGAATCCCGCAACTGGTCGGTCTGGAAGCGGCAAATCATGGAGACCGGATAGCCTTTCAGGGCCAAAACGCCGGGCAAAAATTCCACCGCGCCGAAGTGTCCGGTTACCAGGAGGACGCCGTTGCCGCGGCTCAGGGCTGCTTGCAGGCTCTCTTCCCCGGCAAAGCTGATGCGGGTTTTCAAGAAGGGCAGCAACCGGCCGAAATGGGAGTAAGCCACAAACAGCTTCTCATGGTAGTGATCGAAAAGGCCCCGAAAAGTCCCTGAGATTACCTTCCTGAGTCTTGGGGAAGACAATCTCCTTCTGAACACATAGGCAATGGTTTTGCGGATGAACCGCTTTTCCTGCCGGTTCAAAAGGTAATAGAGTCGTCCCAGGGCGGCCAGGTAACGCCTGGAAAAGGAAAATGGCAGGACCCGGAAGAGGAAACTGTTAAACCGCATTTGGCAGAATTTGCTCAGACTAATGGAGAAATTGCGCAATAACAATAAGTTAGCCAACATAATCTCCTCCTTTGCTCCCGCGAAATTTAATGAAAATCTCCTAGATTATTTCTGTCAATTTCCAGCACAATTAGGTGACGCCTAATTGACGCATAGGTAATACCTAATTCCCCATTAGGAATTTCCTCGCTCCGGTTAGGAAATCCGGAAAAAACCTTTAATGATGTCCGATGCTTAAGAAAACTAGCTAGATTATTTCACCCAGGTTCAGGGACAATAAGGGAATTCCTGATAGAAAATTAGGGAATTCCTGATTTACAGTTCCGAAATTCACTGGTTGTATGGGGGTAATTCCCTAAGAGCCTCTATGGGGGCAGGAACTGGGGGGTGAAAAGCAGAAGGACCTGGAAAATTTAGCCGACCGTTAAGCGGCTGACAATCGGGTCTTGTCTGGAAACTTCGCCTCCCGATTCCTGAATTTCGGAAACTGAAGGCAGTAGGGTAAATCCCTAAGGACTGCGAAAAGGGGGTAGGGGTTGACCCCGGATCAGGTTTCGCTGAGCAATAGCAGGAGGCTCCGGCTAATCTTCGGGGGACTCTGGCAACCGCTCCTGCCGCAGGGATTGTCTTGGCCAGGAAATTAGTTGAACTTTTTTGTGGTTCGATTATTATTGTGACATTAGCGGCCTTGCTGGAAGAGTAGTAACGCTAATTAGGAAGGATAGTCTACCGGTTGATTAGCGTAGGAGCCTTAGGGCCGATCATGGAAAAGCACCATAGTTGTTTAAATACGAGAGCCATCATCGAATACTTCCAGGAAAACCTGCCGTCCCAAGTGGACAGACTTTTTCAAAATCTCGGCCCGGAAATTGATGGTTTGGCCAACCCCAGAGAATTCCTGTCCGAAATCAATAATTGGGTATCAAGCGACGTGGTCATCCGGATGTTTGAAAACGCCAAGCGGATATCTAATCAAAACGACATAATTTTTAAGATCGGTTTTGATTCCGCGGCTCGTAAGAAGCTGGGTTATGTCCAGCGCATTATCATGTTTGCCCATAAGAATCCGCGGCGCACCTTGAGGCGAGTTCAAGCCATCAATGACAAGTTCAACAAGAATAAGAGAATCGAACTGGTGGAAACGAAACGCGACAGCGCCGTCATCCGCCTCCACTGGTTTCCTAATATTCCCAGCAACAGTGATTTCTGCCTTTTTAACAAAGGCATTTACTCCGGTATCCCCACCATCTGGAACCTGCCGCCGGCCATTGTCGAAGAGCGCAAATGTTATTTCAGAGGAGATCAGTACTGCGAATATCATTTCAAATGGCAACGGCGGTTCTCGCTCAAGGAATCTTTATTGAAGTTTCTGGTGCCCTGGCGCGCCCTCAATTACACCATTGAAGAACTGGAGCGGGATAAGGACCTGCTCCGGCGAAAATTCGACGAAGTACACCGCCTGAACATTGAGCTCAAACAGAAAATCGATCAACTCGTCTGCCTCCAGGAGACCAGCACCGCCGCCTTGTCCGTGCTCAACCTGGAAGAACTTCTCCAGGTGACTCTGCGCCTGCTCCGCAATGTCGCCAAACTGGACCGGGCCGGCATCCTGCTACTGGATGAGGAGCAAAAGGTTCTGGACCTGCGCTATGCCGTGGGCGTGGCCCCGGAACTTTTTGAACAGTTGCGCAATTATCAGATTCCCGTTGCCAAGGTGGATAATGTCATCGCCCGGGTAGCCATGACCGGGATTCCGGTCGTCATTGAGGACGTCTCCCGAGCCAAGCTCAACCTGAATAACCCCTTTATCCAATACCTCCAGCCCACGGCTTTCATCCTGGTGCCCCTGACGGTCCGGGGCAAGGTCATCGGGGTCATGCTGGCCGACCGGACTCAGCAGGACACCGTCATTACCGCGGCGGATAAAGAATTCGTGGTCAACTTTGCCAATCAGATCGCCATCGCCCTGGACAATGCCATCCTGTACCGGAAGCTGGAGCTGTCCGAACGCCAGTATCGGGAACTGGTGGAGAATGCCCATGAGGGCATCTGGATCCTTGATGAAAAGGGCATTATCAAATTCGTCAACCGCCGCATGAGGGAGATCACCGGCTACGATAAACTGGTGGGCAAAAACATCCATGATCTGGTGGATTGGTACAACATGAAGCTCCTGGGCAACGTCTTGGCCCAGAACCGCAAAGGTCAGGTGGCCCAGGAGGAGCTGGAAATTACTTGCAAGAACAAGGGCTTTGCCACCGTGATCATGAGCTCGGTGCCCCTCATCGACCAGGGCGACTTTACCGGCGCCTTTGCCATGTTCAGTGACATCACGGCCTTAAGAGAAACCGAGAAACGTTTCCAGAAGATTTTTGAAGAAGCTGCCGTCGGCATGGCCCTGATTGACATGCAGGGATGCCTGATGGAGAGCAATCCCGCCCTGCAAGCCATGCTGGGTTACAGCAAGGAGGAACTATTTCAAAAATTATTTCTCAAACTGTCCTATCCCGACGACATCGAAGCCGGCGAAAAACTTTTCAAAGAAATGCAAGAAGGCAAGAGGGACACCTATAGCCTGGAAAAGCGCTATATCCGGAAGGACGGCCGGTTGCTCTGGAGCCAGGTCACCGTCTCCCTGGTCCGGGCCGCCGGCGGCGAACCCCATTTCGCCATCAGCATGCTGGAAGATATTACCGAGCGCAAGGCAGCCGAAGCGGAAATCCGGACCTATCAGGAGCAACTGCAGTCCCTGACTTCCGAATTGTCTCTCACCGAAGAGCGGGAAAGACGGCGTCTGGCCACGGATCTGCATGATCACATCGGCCAGGCCCTGGCCATCGCCAAGATTAAGTTGGGGGTGTTACAAAAAAAGACCACATCCAAGACCATGGCCTTGCCTCTGCAAGAGATCCGGGAACTCTTGGAGCAGATGATCCAGGACACCCGGTCCCTGACCTTCGAGCTGAGCCTGCCCATCCTCTACGAGCTTGGTTTGGAGGCCGCAGTGGAATGGCTGGCCAAACAATTCCGGGCTCAGCATGGGATTCAGGTGGACTTCAAGCGGAGCAACCGCCCTATCCCGATGGACGACGAAATCCGGGTCCTGCTCTTCAAAGCCGTGCGGGAGCTGCTCTTCAACGTGGTGAAACATGCCCAGGCCAAACATGCGAGCATCCTGGTTTCCCGCAATGGCGACTACATGCAAATCCAGGTGAAAGACGACGGCGTCGGCCTGGACCGGTGCAAAATTGCTCCCCATGGCAAGAGCGTCAGCAAAAGCTTCGGCCTCTTTAGCATCCGGGAGCGTTTGCGTTATCTGGGTGGACGCCTGGAGCTGGAGTCCAGCCCGGGCCAGGGGACCCTGGCAACCCTGGTGGTGCCGCTGCAACATGCCAAGCAAACCGATCTGGGGGAGAAAAGAGATGACTAAGATCGTGGTGGCCGACGACCATAAGATTGTCAGGCAGGGTCTGCGCACTTTGCTGACCGCGGAACACGACATGGAGGTGCTGGCCGAGGCCGACAATGGCCGGGACGTCTTGCGGCTCGCCCGGGAGCTGCACCCGGACATCATCATTATGGATATCTCCATGCCCGATTTGAACGGCATCGACGCCACCCGGCAGCTCCTCACCGAAACCCCAGGGGTCAAGGTGATCGCCCTGTCCATGCATTCCGACAGCCTCTTTGTCCTCAATATGCTCAAGGCCGGGGCTTCCGGCTACCTCCTCAAGGATTGCGCGCTGGAGGAACTGGTAAAAGCCATCCGCACCGTCGTGGCCAACAAAACCTATCTCAGTCCGGGCATCTCCGACATCCTGATCAAGGATTTCATGCAAGGCTGGTCCACCAGCAGCGGGGCTTCGGCATTCTCCGTCCTGACGGCCAGGGAGCGGGAAGTCCTGCAGCTCATGGCGGAGGGCCGGAGCACCGTGCAGATCGCCGCCAGCTTATGCGTCAGCGTCAAGACCGTGGAAGCCCATCGGAAACAACTGATGAACAAGCTGGGCATTCATAACATCGCCGGACTTACCAAGTATGCCATCCGGGAAGGCTTGACTTCCCTGGAAGTGTGAGCCGAATTCGCCTCCGGGGTCGATTCCCGGAATTTCCGTCTCGGGCGCCGGCCGGACGCTCCGTGATGGTGCCCTTGGCCTGATGCAGGGCTGAGGGCCCGGCGCCGGTCGGGCTTCCCTGCCTGCCTGGTGTATCTGCCTACCGGTCCTGCAACCCCGGCTCTATTCCCCCAACCTCCCTCTCCGTCTTTATCGGCACCGTAATCCGCCTGATAATGAGTGAAAATAGGGTTTTTCGAGCCGCAAAATCAGGGCTTCTCCGGCTGACTGGCAAACCTGATCGTGCTAATAATCAGGCTAACAGGATGCCGGCAGATTGTCTCCCATCAAGCTGAAGGCCGGGGACCGGCCAACACCTGGGTGCTATCTAAAGGCATTTGTGGCAGCCGCAGGCTTCAGCCTGGGCCGACGCCGCCGGATTAAATTCATTGGATGGCAATCCCAAAAGCCGGGCGGTAACGGAGGCGTTTATGAGCACCGTGGTGCAAAAGAAATTTGGCTGGCAGGGCGCCAGAATGATCAAAATCCTTCTGGCCGATGACCACCGCATCGTGCGCCAGGGGGTGCGCCAGTTGCTCGCCGCAGAGCCTGACATGGAAGTGGTGGCGGAAGCGGACAACGGCCGGGACACCCTGCGCCTGGTGCAAAAAGTGTCGCCCCACGTGGTCATCATGGATATTTCCATGCCGGATTTGAACGGGATCGATGCCACCCGTCAGATCCTAAACGATAATCCCGCCGTCAAGGTCATCGCCCTGTCCATGCATTCCGATGGCCTGTTCGTCTTCAACATGATCCGGGCGGGAGCCGCGGGCTACCTCCTAAAGGATTGCGCCCTGGAAGAATTGGTGAAGGCGATCCGCGCCGTCATGGCCAAAAAAACCTACCTCAGCCCGGGGATTTCGGACGTGCTGGTCCAGGATATGATGGGGGGCTGGGCTGCCAGGACGGACTCCGGCACGACCTCCGCTTTTGCCATCCTGACGGGCCGGGAGCGGGAAGTGCTGCAACTCATGGCCGAAGGCAAATCCACCGCCCAGATCGCCGATGCCCTCAACGTCAGCGTCAAGACGGTGGAAACCCATCGCAAGCAGATCATGAATAAATCCGGAGTGCACAGCGTCGCCGGACTCACCAAGTATGCCATCCGGGAGGGTCTGACTTCTTTGGAGCCTTAAAGACCCGAAGAGTTCAAGGTTCAAGGTTCAAGGTCAAAAATACCCCCTGTGCATCAAATCTGGGGTGGGGGACCGCCAGCCCCAAAAATGGTGCGCAGTGCGCACCCTACCAACTGCGCGGCGCGTCCCCTACGTTCGACTCCCCGAGTTTTCCCATGCCCCCGGCGCCTGGCGCCCACCCCTGTCGGCCCGGCCGGGCTTTCGCCTTTCGCCCCCCCCCAAATTTCTTCTTGGTAGACACTGGTTTTTTGCGATAGAATAACCCCATTAGGAGAGGTGTATGCCTATATTATCCAGGCCAAGTCTATCTTTGCGGCGTAAAGACTCATTCTCTCCTGAAAGTCGTTATAATTTATATTGAAAGATTTCCGGTTTTTTTAATAATGTCTGGAAAAGCTCACTTTAATTGAAACAGCTTTCCGCTGGGGTCCCTCCAGCCCCCCTTTTCCCCCAAGAGAGGGAAATGGGCAAACCAGAATCAACCTGCCGTTTTTTCTGGCCCACCAGCCCCCTGGGGAAGCAGCCCCGGGCATTCTTGGCAGATTTCAGGTAGGGGAATTTTCCATGGAAAATATCCAACTATGTCTTGAGAACCGGGAGAATCGCCGGCGCGTGCAGGAGTGGCTGGCCGGGGATTTCCGGGTGCAGGCCGCCCAGGCCGGGGAGGAGTTGCCGGAGCAGTTTGACCTGGCGATTTGCGACGGCCCCAGCCTGGCGCACTTGCAAAAGGCCCTGGCAGCCCGGAAAGAAACCGACGCCCCCGGCCTGTCGCCGGTTCTCTTGATCGCCGCCCCCCGGGATGAGGACCTGATCCACCGGGAAATTGGGCGCACGGTGGATGACATCGTCCTGTTCCCCTTCAACCGCCTGGAGTTTAAGGTCCGGGTGAAGAGTCTTCTGGACAAAGCCAGGCTGTCCCGGGAGTTGGCGGAGGCGCGGCGGCAGTTGGCGGCCGAGCGGACCCGGTCCGCGGAGGTTGACGCCGCCTACCGGCAAGCTGAGGCGGAGCGCCGCCGGCTCTCCGACCAGGTGGGAAATCTGTCGGCGGAGCTGGAAACGGCCAACCAGGATTTGCAATCCCAGGCCGAGGAACTCCGGGGGCAAAACGAGGAAATGCAAGCGGAAGTGGAACGCCTGGCCTCTTTCCCCCGAATGAATCCCAACCCGGTATTGGAAGTCGATTTTGCCGGAAACATCACCTTCAGCAACGCCGCCGCCCTGAAAGTAGTGGAGGATTATGGCATCCAGGAAGGCGCGGCAGCCTTTTTGCCCCCCGATATGGCGGCGATTCTCGAAGAGGCCCGGAAAACCGGGAAACGCCCGGTTTACCGGGAGGTGGAGGTGGGTGACGCCACTTTCGCGGAAGCCATCTCCTTCCCCGGGGATCTGCACGTGGCCCGCATTTATTCCATGGACATCACCGAGCGAAAGCGGGCCGAGGCGGCAGTGCTCCGGGCCAAGGAAGAATGGGAGAAAACCTTCGACGCGGTCCCCGACCTGATCATCATCCTGGATGAGCAGCACCGCATCGTCCGGGCCAACAAGGCCATGGCCGCGGCCCTGGGGCTGACCCCGGAGGCGATGGTGGGCCAGAAGTGTTATGAACACATGCACCATTCTTCGGCGCCGCCTCACTTCTGCCCGCACGCCAAGCTGCTAAAAGACGGCCGGGAACACATCGCCGAAGTCCACGAACTGGACCGGGATTTCCTGGTGAGCGCCTCGCCCCTCCATGACCCCCAGGGACTGGTGGCGGGCAGCGTCCACGTGGCCCGGGACATCACGGCGCGCAAGCGGGCCGAAGAAGCCTTGCAGCAAGCCCACGCCGAACTGGAGCGCAGGGTGGAAGAGCGTACCCGGGACCTCCAACTGGCCCTGGAGCAGTTACAGGTGGAAATGGCGGAGCGCCATCAGGCCGAAGAGCTACTCCGGGAAAGCGAGCGGCGCTTCGCCGCCTTCATGGACCACCTGCCGGGCATCGCCGCCATGAGAGACCTTAAAGGGCGCTATCTGTTCGTCAATGGGGCCTGGGAGAAATTCTACGGTAAAACCAAGGACCAATGGCTGGGCAAGAAGGCGGGGGAACTCTTCCCCGGGGACCAGGCCCGGCGCATCAGGATGATGGATCAGGAAACCATTGCCAGCGGTCTGGCCCTGGAGGCCGAGGTGCTGCAGGAAATGCAGGACGGCGCGTATTGGTGGCTGTCCACCCGGTTCCCCATCCGGGGAGAGGACGGCCAGCCTTCGATGGTGGGCGCCATTGCCGTGGACATCACCGAGCGCAAGCGAGCCGAAGAAGCCCTGGCGGCGGAACGGCAGCGGCTGTACGACGTCATGGAAATGCTGCCGGCTTACGTGCGTCTCCTGGCCCCGGATTACCGCGTGCCCTTTGCCAACCGGTACTTTACCGAACGTTTTGGCGAATCGGGGGGGCTGCGCTGCTTTGAATACCTCTTCGGCCGCACTGAGCCCTGCGAAATTTGCGAGACCTTTAAAGTGCTCCAGACCAATGCCCCCCAACGCTGGGAATGGACCGGCCCGGATGGCCGCATCTATGAGATTCACGACTATCCCTTCACCGACGTCGACGGCTCCCCCCTCATCATGGAAATGGGCATCGACATCACCGAGCGCAAGCGGGCCGAGGAGGCCCTGCGGGAAAAATCCCGGCACCTGGAAGCGTTCTTCGCCCATTCTATTAACCCCCTGGTGTTTCTGGACAAAAACTTCAATTTTCTCCGGGTCAACGAGGCCTATGCCCGGGCCTGCTGGCGGGAAGTGGAGGACTTCCCGGGGCATAACCATTTCGAGTTTTATCCCCACGAGGAAAATGAGGCGATCTTCCGGGAGGTGGTGCGCACTAAAGAATCGTACCAGGCTGTTGCCAAACCCTTCACTTTCCCGGACCACCCTGAATGGGGGGTGACCTACTGGGATTGGACGCTGACGGCCATCCTGGATGAGGCGGGCGAGGTGGATTTCCTGGTCTTTTCCCTGAAAGACGTGACGAAGCGGGTAAAAGCGGAGGAAGCCCGGGCCCAGCTCATCGAGATCATGGAAGCCACCCCGGACCTGGTGTCCAGCGCCGATCCCGACGGAAACATACTTTATATGAATCGGGCCGGCCGGCGCATGCTGGGGATCGGGGAAGATGAGGATGTGTCGCAGCTGCACATCCCGGACACTCATCCCGAAGGGGTCGGGGAGAAGATTCTCCGGGAAGCCATCCCGGTGGCGATGCGGGAGGGCGTCTGGCAGGGAGAGACGGTTTTCCGGAGCCGGAGCGGCCTGGAAATCCCTACCTCCCAGGTGATCCTGGTCCATAAGAATCCGGACGGCACTGTGAAGTTCCTGTCCACCGTGGTCCGGGACATCACGGAGAGAAAGCGGGCTGAGGAGCAGTTGCGAGCCATGTCCGCCTATGCCCGCAGCCTCATCGAAGCCAGCCTGGACCCCCTGGTGACCATCAGTCCCGCCGGCAAGATCACCGACGTCAATAAGGCGACGGAGGAGGCCACCGGCCTCGACCGGGAGCAGCTCATCGGCCGCGATTTCTCGGACTATTTCACCGAACCCGACCAGGCCCGGGAAGGTTACCAGCAGGTGCTGGCCGAAGGGTGGGTCCGGGATTATCCCCTGGGGCTGCGTCACAATTCCGGCAGGATTATGGATGTCCTGTACAACGCCACCACCTATCGGAACGAGGCCGGCGAAGTGCAGGGGGTCTTTGCCGCCGCTCGGGACGTCACCGCGCGCAAGCGGGCCGAGGAAGAGTTGCGCCGCCTCAACCGGGCCCACCGGACCCTGAGCGAAGCCAACCAGGCCCTGGTGCGGGCGGAAAGCGAGCCGGCGCTGCTCAATGAGATCTGCCGGATCATCGTGGAGACGGGCGGCTATCGCATGGCCTGGGTGGGCTTCGCCGAGGCAGACAAACAGAAGTCGGTGCGCCCGGTGGCCCGGGCCGGCCAGGATGCCGGCTACCTGGATAGTCTCAATATCACCTGGGCCGACACGGATCGGGGCCGGGGACCCACAGGCACGGCCATCCGCACCGGCAAGCCCTCCGGCGTCTGGGACTTCACCACCGATCCCCGGGTGGCCCCCTGGCGTCAGGCCGCCCTGGAGCGGGGCTACGCCTCCTCGGCAGTGTTCCCCTTGACCACCCAACGCCGGGTGTGGGGGGCTTTGACCATTTACGCCTCGGAGCCAAATGCCTTTAGCCCGGAGGAGATGAAGCTCCTGGGCGATCTGGCCGGCAACGTCTCTTACGGCATCAACGCCCTGCGGGCCCAGGAGGCGCGGCAGCGGGCCGGCGCGGCCCTCCGGGAGTCGGAAAAAAAGCTGCGCTCCCTGACTTCCCAGATCCTCACGGCCCAGGAAAGTGAACGGAGCCGCCTGTCCCGGGAGATCCACGACGAACTGGGCCAATCCCTCCTGGTCCTGAAGATGCAGGTCCGGGGCATCGAAAAGGCCCTGGGGCCAGGGCTTCAGCAGCTGCGCCATGAATGCGTGAAAACTCTCAAGTACATCGATGAAACCATCGATAACGCCCGGCGGCTCTCCCGGGACCTGAGCCCCTCGCTCCTGGATGATTTGGGGCTGACCGCCTCCCTCAAACATTTATTGGAGGAATTCGGCAAACATTATGGTATTAAGTTGGATGCAGTGGAGATGGAGGATGTGGCCGGGCTCCTTCCCAAGGAGGCGGAAATCAACATCTACCGCATCTTCCAGGAATCGTTGACCAACATCGGCAAGCACGCCCATCCCGAGCGCGTCACCGTCGCCATCCGGAAAGAGCCCGGCGGCGTGGTCTTTACGGTGGCGGATGATGGAGCGGGCTTCAACGTCAGGGATATCCTGGCCCGGGGCTCCCAGGAGCGGGGCCTGGGGCTGGCCGCCATGGATGAGCGCGTCAGGATGCTGGGCGGCGCTTTCCACATCTCGAGCCAGAAAGGCGCCGGCACCAGAATTACTTTTACTATTCCCACCATGGAAAGGGGGGACCGTTAGTGGAATCCTATAACGTTATCCTGGCCGACGACCATGCGATGTTTCGCCG
>Ga0315268_10003771_pt1 | contig 16610 bp, 11 predicted proteins | sample C1_top_MG_FD_204535 | JGI IMG/M metagenome (GOLD analysis project Ga0315268, IMG submission 204535) | Sediment microbial communities from Yellowstone Lake, YNP, Wyoming, USA - C1_top | ecosystem: Environmental > Aquatic > Freshwater > Lake > Sediment | place: USA: Wyoming | collected 2017-08-01
CGCCGAAAGTGGTGCCGTGCTTGCCGGCGGTGATGGCGCCGGCCAGTCGCTCGCGCACGATGAAGGCGCCCAAGGGCAGGCCGGCGGCCAGCGGCTTGGCCACCGCCACCACGTCGGGGAACACCCCGAACTGCTGGAAGGCAAACATGCTGCCGGTGCGGCCGAGGCCACATTGGATTTCGTCGAAGATGAGCGCGGCCTGGTGGCGGTCGGCGGCGGCGCGGGCCTCGAGCAGGAATTCCGGCGAGCATTCGCGGATGCCGCCCTCGCCCTGTATCGGCTCCAGCACGACGGCGCAGGTGGAATCGTCCACCGCGGCGCGCAGCGCCTCCACATCGTTGAGCTTGACGAAATGCACGCCCTCCAGCAGCGGCTCGAAGTTATGCCGATACTTCTCCTGGCCGGTAAGCGACAGCGCCCCGAAGGTGCGGCCGTGGAACGAGCCTTCCAGCGCCACCAGCTTGCACTTTCCTTCTCCCCCGGCGGCGTGGCCGGCGGCGCGGGCCAGCTTCAGCGCGCCCTCGATGGCTTCCGTGCCGCTGTTGGAAAAGAACACGCGGTCCATGCCGGACAGCTCGCACAGCTTCTGCGCCAGCGCTCCCTGATACTCGTGGTAGTAGAGATTGGAAATGTGGATGGCGCGCGCGGCCTGGTGGCGGAGGACGCTGACAATGCGCTTGTGCGCGTGGCCCAGCGCGTTCACGCCCAGGCCGCCGACGAAGTCGAGGTACTTGCGCCCGTCCACGTCTTTGACGTACACGCCCTTGCCGCCGGCGATGGCCAGCGGATATCGGGCATAGGTTTGCAACAGGTAGCGGCGCTCGCGGTCAACGATCTCTTCGAACTTGCTCATGTACGTACTCGGTTGTCAGTTATCGGGTATCAGTTGCTATGGCTTATTGCCAATTGTGCATGGATCACATGAGGTTATCGTCTGCATCCCCTGCGACAAAGCGCGAGTCTATGTAAACTATTGTAAACACCGTCACTTACGTTAAATCACATGCGGCTTCCAAAATCCGTATATTCTGCGGTGCAACACTGGTATGATTTTGTAAGTCTAGACATAAGCGTAGGATAGCTTCCTTCCGAAGGGCCGGTATGGTGGCACCCGAGTTGCAGTCGGAGTCCGTGGAGCAATCCCCGACGAGCATACGCCGGGAGGCGCCGCCGCGCCAGCCGATGACCAAGGACACGCAAATCCGTTTCGTGGCTGTGGTGCTGGCGCTGTTGACGGTGGCCGCCGGGGTGTTCGGCTGGATCAATTACCAGAAAGAGCGGCAGTTCGAAACCCCGACCGACGGCGTCTGGTGGGTGGAGCACGACGGCCACCTGAGCGCCGAACGCGTCGATCCGGAAGGACCGGGAGCGCGCGCGGGCGTTAAAGCCGGCGACCTGCTGCTGGCCATCAAAATCGGGAACCAGGACGAGCAAGCGGTGGGCGGCATTTCCACGCTCACGCGCCAGATGTACCGCGCCGGCACCTGGTCGAAGGTCACCTACAAACTGGTGCGCGAGGGCGTGACCGTGCAGGTGCCCGTCATCCTGGTGCCGTTCGACAAATCGCTGTTCGTGGGTCTGCGCTTCATCGCGCTGATTTACCTCGGCATCGGGCTCTACGTGCTGCTGCGGCGCTGGACGGCGCCCAAGTCCACCCATTTTTATCTCTTCTGCCTGGTCTCGTACATCTTTTACGCCTTCCACTACACGGGCAAGCTCAACCAGTTTGACTGGATCGTGTACTGGTCCAACGTGGTGGCGGAGCTGCTGCAGCCGGCGCTGTTCCTGCACTTCGTGCTCACCTTCCCGGAGGTGAAGGAGCAGGTGAAGCGGCGTCCGTGGCTGGCGCCGGCCTGCTATGTGCCGGCGGCGCTGCTGCTGGCGGCGCACGTGGTCACCATCCGCCTGCTGGCCCCCAGCGAATTGCTGCGCTACAACCTGGACCGCGGCGAGATGCTTTACCTGGCCGCCTATTTCGTGATCGCGGCCGGAGTGTTGTGGCACAGCTACCGGCATGCCTCGACGCCCATCCTGCGGCAGCAGATGAAATGGGTGACCCGTGGGACGGTGCTGGCAATCGCGCCCTTCACGCTGTTCTACGTGATCCCGTACATGAACGGCACGCAGCCGACGCTGCTGATGAAAGTGTCGGTGCTGTCGCTGGTGTTCCTGCCGCTGACCTTCGGCTACGCCATCTTCCGTTACCGGCTGATGGACGTGGACCTGATCTTCAAGCGCGGCATGGCCTACACGCTGGCGGCGGCCTCGATCGCCGGGGTGTACTTCGCCGCCGTCGGACTGTCGGCGGTGCTGCTGAACCGTCACCTGCCCATCGGGCCGGCGGGCATGATCATCGCCATCGTGGTCACGGCGCTGCTGTTCGACCCGGTGAAGAACTGGTTCGTGGAGCGGCTGGACCGCGTGTTCTATCGCAAGCGTTACGACTACCGCAGGACGCTGATCGAGTTCGGCCGCGATCTGAGCTCGCAGTTCGACCTGGACAAGATGCTCAGCGCGGTGGTGGACCGCATCTCGCGCACCTTGCTGGTGTCGCGCATGGCGATCTTTCTGGCCGCGCCGGACTCCGCCGACCGCTTCGCGCTGGCGAAATCGTTCGGCATGTCGCAGGCGGGCAACCTCGACCTGAGCTTCCTGGGGCAGCCGCGCCCGGAAATGGCCGCCGGCCACCTGTTCTTCGATAACACGCACTCGGTGGTGCGCGAGACCCCCGGGGCGCAGCACACCATCGCGCAGCTGGACCTGAATTACTTCATTCCCTGCTCGGTGCAGGGGCGCACCATCGCGGTGCTGGGACTGGGCAAAACCAGCGAAGGCGACTTCCTCTCCAGCGAGGACGTGGAACTGCTGGAGGCGCTGGCCGGATACATCGGCATCGCCATACAGAACGCGCGCCTGTACGCCTCGCTGGAACAGAAGGCGCAGGAATACGAAAAGCTGAAGGACTTCAACGAAAACATCGTGGAATCCATCAGCGTGGGCGTGTTCGCCGTGGACCTGGAGGACCGCATCGAGTTTTGGAACTCGCAGATGGAGGTGATGTACGCGCTGCCGCGCTGGCAGACGCTGGGCAAGCGTTTGAGCGAGGTGTTCCCGGCCGAGTTCGCGCAGGAGTTCTACCGGGTGCGGCCCAATCCGGGGATCCACAATCTGTACAAGTTCCGGCTGAACACCCCGGCGGGCGAAACGCGCATGGCCAACGTCGCCATTGCGCCGCTGGTGACCAAGGACTTTCACGTCATCGGCCGCCTGGTGCTGATGGACGACATCACCGAGCGCATCGAGCTGGAATCGCAACTCAGCCAGGCCGAGAAGATGTCCTCCATCGGCCTGCTGGCGGCCGGCGTGGCGCACGAGGTGAACACGCCGCTGGCGGTCATCTCGTCGTACGCGCAGATGCTCTCGAAGCAGCTGCAGGGCGACGAGAAGAAATTCGCGTTGCTGGACAAGATCACCCGGCAGACCTTCCGCGCCTCGGAGATCGTCAACAACCTGCTGAACTTCTCGCGCACCAGCGGCGCCGAGTTCGGCGAGGTGGACATCAACAAGGTGATCCGCGAAACCCTCACCCTGCTGGAGCACCAGTTCAAGGTGGGACGGATCACGGTCGAGCAGGACACCTGCGAGCGCCTGCCGCTCATCCACGGCAACGCCGGCAAGCTGCAGCAGGTGTTCCTGAACCTGTTCCTCAACGCCAAGGACGCCATGCCGGAGGGCGGCAAGCTGCGCGTAACCACGCAGAACGGCAGCGGGGTGATCGTGACCATCTCGGATACGGGGATGGGCATCGCGCAGGAGCATATCGAGCGCATCTATGACCCGTTCTTCACCACCAAACATTCCCCGCGCGACGGACGGCGCGGCACCGGCCTTGGGCTGTCGGTGACCTACGGCATTATCCAGGAACATGCGGGAAAGATCCGGGTGGAAAGCAAGCTGGGGAGCGGGACCACGTTCTATCTCGACTTCCCGCTGATGAGAAAAGCAGTGAATGTCTGAAGGAGTTTACGTTTTACGGTCTACGGTTCTCGGTTCTCGGCTTTGAGTTGGAGTTGGTGTGACTGAAAACCCGATAACCGACAACGACTGGAGTTGTAAGTGAGCGAAGCCGCAGTCATCACGCGCCGGGGAAGCAACCACGAGCCCGCCGCCCAAGGCGCGGTTCTGATCGTGGACGATGAGGCCTCCATCCGCGAGTCGCTGCAGACGCTTTTGGAACTGGAGGGCTTCACGGTTCAGAGCGCCGCCGGTGGCGATGAAGGCCTGGCGCGCCTGGCCGAGCAGCCGGTGGACCTGGTGCTGCTGGATTTCGCCATGCCGGAGCGTAACGGGCTGGAAATCCTGCGCGAAATCCGCGACCGCGACCCCGAGCTGGCGGTCATCATGATCACCGCCTACGGCACGGTGGAAAACGCCGTCGCCGCCATGCAGGCCGGCGCCACCAACTTCATCCAGAAGCCCTGGGACAACGAGAAGCTGCTGGCCGACGTGCGCGCGGTGGTCGGCCGCCGCCGGGTCGAAGAAGAGAACATTCAGCTCAAGCGGGCGCTCAAGCAGCGCTACAACTTCGAACACATCGTGGGCAAGAGCGAGCCCATGCTGAAGATCTTCGACCTGGTGGCGCAGGTGGCCCCCAGCCGCTCCACGATCCTGTTGCAGGGCGAGAGCGGCACCGGCAAGGAATTGATCGCCAAGGCCATCCACATGAACTCACCGCGCAAGGATCGGCCTTTCGTCCCCGTGAACACCGGCTCCACCCCGACCGACCTGCTGGAATCCACGCTGTTCGGCCACGTCAAGGGGGCGTTCACCAGCGCGGTAGCGTCGAAAAAGGGCCTGTTCGAGATCGCCGATCATGGCACGCTGTTCCTGGACGAAATCGGCACCATGAGCCTGGACACCCAGGCCAAGATCCTGCGCGTGCTGCAGGACCGCAAGTTCATGCACCTGGGCGGAGTACAGGAAATCCAGGTGGACGTGCGCATCATTGCCGCCACCAACGTGGATTTGAAGCAGCTCTGCCGCGAGGGCCGCTTCCGCGAGGATCTGTACTACCGGCTGAATGTGATCACCGTCGACCTGCCGCCGCTGCGGCAACGGCGCGAGGACATCCCGCTGCTGGTGGAGCACTTCATCGACAAGTTCGCGCAGGAAAACGAGCGGCCGGTGCGCCAGATTTCTCCCGAGGCGCTGCGCGCGGTGCTGGAGTATTCCTGGCCGGGGAACGTGCGCGAACTGGAAAACATGGTGGAGCGGGCGGTGGTGCTGTCGTCAGGCCCGACCATTGCGCTCGACCTGCTGCCCGACCATATCGCCGGGCGCAACGCCGGATTGCAGGGCCTGGGACACAGCCCCGATTCCAGCCTGTTCGAGATCATCGAAGATTGCGAGCGGCGGATCATCGCCGACATGCTGGACAAATGCAACGGCAACCAGACCGAAGCCGCCGAGCGCTTCCGCATTCCACTGTCTACGCTGAACCAGAAGATCAAGCGCCTGAACATAGAGATCAGGAAGAAGGGGCGGGAGTAGGCTTTAGGCTTTAGGCTTTAGGCTTTAGGCTTTGGGCTTTAGGCTTCGCGCTTCAGGCTTCAGGCTTCTGGCCCAAGGCTGGAGGCCGCAGCCCCGCAGGGGCAGGTGAAAATAGCCCGGCACTTCAGTGCCGGGTGAGCGTACGATTCTTCCTCCCAGTCCCGGAGGGACGGCTGAGGGTGCTGTGAACACCTGGGTTTTTCCGTTCCCTACTAGCCACTGAGCACCGAGCACTGCTATATTCCGATTTCCCATGGAACTCGCCTCACCTTTAGACATTGTCAAAAACGGCGTGCTCTCGGTGCAGGAGTACTCGCAACTGGCGGGCCGCTCGGTGGCCAATCTGTTCGGCCAGCCGCGCTACCTGACCGACACGCTGCAGCAGGCCGACCTGATCGGCGTGGGCTCGGTGCCGATCGTGGTCCTGACCGGTTTCTTCACCGGCGCGGTGCTGGCCTTGCAGAGCGCCAATTCGCTGGCCCGCTTCGGGGCCCTGTCGATGACCGGCCAACTGGTGTCGCTCTCCATGGTGCGCGAACTCGGGCCGGTGCTGACCGGGCTGATGGTGTCTGGGCGCAACGCCTCGGGGATGGCCAGCGAACTGGGCTCCATGAAGGTGACCGAGCAGATCGACGCCATGCGCGCCCTGGGCACTGATCCCACCAAGAAGCTGGTCACCCCGCGGGTGGTCGCCACCACGGCCATGCTGTTCTTCCTCACCATCATTTCCGACCTGGTGGGGCTGGCGGGCGGATACATGGTGGCCTACTTCATCCTGGGGCTGGATTCCTACCAGTACTGGAACACGGCGTACCAGTCGCTGGTCTATGCCGACGTGTTCATGGGGCTGACCAAGCCGCTCCTGTTCGGGTTCATCGTGGCCACGGTGGGCTGTTATTACGGGCTGACGGCGAAGGGCGGCACCCAGGGCGTGGGCCGCGCCACTACGCAGGCGGTGGTGGCTTCCTCGGTGATGCTGCTGGTGGTGAACTTCTTCTACACGCGGCTGCTCATGGCCGTAATTACCCAGCACTGATGCCCGACGTCCCCCAGCCCGAGGCCCAGACCATCGTCTTCGACGACGTGGGCATCGCGTTCGACGAGAACGTGGTGCTGGATGGCGTGTCGTTCTCACTGCACCGCGGCGAGACCAAGATCCTGCTGGGCGTGGCCGGCTCGGGCAAGAGCACCATCCTGAAACTCGCGCTCGGCCTGCTCAAGCCCGACCGCGGCCATATCTGGGTGCTGGGCCACGACGTGACCGCCATGAAAGAGCAGGAACTGTTCGAGCTGCGGCGGCGCATCGGCATGGTGTTCCAGGAAAGCGCGCTGTTCGACTCGCTCACCGTGCGCGAGAACGTGGCCTACCGGCTGCTGGAAGAAAATATCCCGCCCTACGAGATCGAGCAGCGGGTCCGCGAGGCTCTGCGGTTCGTCGAGCTGGAACACACGGTGGATATGTTTCCCGCCGAGCTATCGGGCGGCATGCGGCGGCGGGTGGCCATCGCGCGCGCCATCGTCAGCCAGCCCGAGGCCCTGCTCTACGATTCCCCCACCGGCGGCCTGGACCCGGTGACTTCCACTACCATCATCGAGCTGGTCGTAAAGCAGCGCGACGTCTATCACACCAGCGCGCTCATGGTGACCCACCGCCTGCAGGACGCCTTTACCATGGCGACCCACTATTTCGACACCAAGTCGAACCAGATGCGCCCGCTGGAAGGCGGCAGCAACGGGCAACGCGTCAACCTGGACACCACCTTCCTGATCCTGAAAGACGGCAAGGTGATCTTCGACGGCACCGCGCCCGAGCTGGCCTCTTCGCCCGACGAGTACATCCGCGAGTACATCTCCTAGTTTCTAGTTTCTAGAAACTCGAAACTACGCTTTTCCCGCCTGCGCCCGCATGGCGTTCCACTTCTTCAGTTGCTCTTCCAAGTGTTGCATCCTCTTGCGCAGCTCGGGCGTGCTGTTGAGCAGCTTCTCCATGTTGGAGAAGGCCTCGGGGTTGCCGCTGAACTCGCGCATCTGCTTGAGGAAGGGCTTGATCTTCACGAAGGTGAAGATCATCTCGCCGTTCCAGTCCATGAACAGGCCGCGATGCACGGCGCCGCGCAGCGCCAGGGTGGCGGCGTTCTCCCAATAGGTGAGCACCTGGCGAAACCAGGCGTTCTCCTGGCTGCCCCAGTTCATGGCGATCTGCTTCACGTCGTCGAAGCTGTTGAGTTGCCACTGTGCGTACCAGTTGCGCGCCTTGCGCATTTCGGCTTCGCGGCGCAGATCGTAGAGCTTCATGACGATCCGGGCATCGGAGGCAGTGGCCTTTTTTACGGTTGCTTTGGCCATGGGGAATTCTCCTTGCCTGTGGGATGGAATCTGGGCGACGCAGGACGCGCAGCCCGAGGTGGAGAGAGCATAGCACAACGGGGTTCCGGCACGAGCAAGGGATGATCTCGCGACCGCTTTCGTGCCGTCAGGGAAAGACCCACATTTGCCAAAACCGGGCAAATGTGGGGCACCCCGGCATGACGCCTTCAATGGGCGGGAGCGCTCTACGCGACCGCTTCCGGCGCCAGCGGGCGCGAGTAATCGCACTTGGCGGCGCTTTCTTCTTCCGCGGCTTTCTTGCGCCGGCGTTTGGGAGTTTCTTCGCCTTCCGAGGTGGTGCGGCGGTTGTTTGGGCATGCCAGCACCGGGCCGGACTTCAGGTTCTTTTCCACCAGGTACGGGCTGCCGCACTGGGGGCAGGTTTCCGCCACCGGCTTGTAGGCCGAAGTGAACTTGCACTTCGGGTAATTCGAGCAGCCGTAGAAGATATTGCCGCGGCGGCGGGCCTTCTTCTCCACCAGCTCGCCGGTCCCGCACTGCGGGCACTTCACGCCGATGAAGTTCTGCTTGACGTACTTGCACTCCGGGTATCCGCTGCAGGAGACGAACTGGCCGTAGCGCCCGTGGCGCAGCACCATGTTGCGGCCGCACTGGGGACACTTCTCCTCCAAGGGGATATCGGGGACTTTCCTGGCGCCATCCAGCCGGCGCGTGGTCTTGCACTCGGGATAGCCGGTGCAGGCCATGAACTGCCCGAAGCGGCCGCGCTTGAGCACCATGGGGCGCCCGCAGTTCTCGCAGTATTCCTCCTGCGAGGTTCCCTGCATATCGGCCGAATCCAGGTCGGGCAGGTCGATCGGATTTTCCTTGGTAAAGGTGCAGGAGCCGGGATCGTCCTTGTCGTAAGTGCTGCAGGCGTAGAAGGAGCCGTGCTTGCCCCACTTGATGACCAGGGGCGCGCCGCAGCGCTCGCACTTTTCTTCCGTGGGCTTCTCCATCCGCTTGATGTTTTCCATGTGCTTTTCGGCGTAATGGAGGTCCTTCTCGAATTTCTTATAGAAGTCGCGCAGCGCGTCGGTCCACTTCTCCTTGCCTTCTTCGATCTCGTCCAGCTCTTCCTCCAGCCGGGCGGTGTACTGGAAATCGAAGATGTCCTTGAAGTTTTCGACCAGCAGGTCGGTGACCACCAGGCCGATCTCGGTGGGGACGAATTTGCCGCCCATCTTGGTGACGTACTGCCGCTCCTGGATGGTGCTGATGATGGCGGCGTAGGTGGAGGGCCGCCCGATGCCGCGCTCTTCCAGCTCGCGCACCAGCGAGGCCTCGTTGAAGCGCGGCGGGGGCTCGGTGAAGTGCTGCTCCGGCTTCAGGCTGCGCAAGGAGAGCTTCTGGCCGGCCTCCAGCGGCGGCAGCTTGTGGCGCAGCGCCTCGTCCTCTTCGTCACGGCCTTCCTTGGCTTCCTCGTAGACCTTGAGGAAGCCGTCGAACTTCAGCACCGAGCCGGTGACGCGGAACAGGAAGGAGGCGCCGTTGGCGCGGGCGTCAATCTCCACGCTGGTCTGGTCGAAGACCGCCGGGTTCATCTGCGAGGCCACGAAGCGCTGCCAAATGAGCTTGTAAACCTTGTACTCGTCTTCCTTCAAATACTGCTTGACGGCGTCGGGGTGGCGCAGCACCGAGCTGGGGCGGATCGCCTCGTGCGCTTCCTGCGCCTCTTTCTTCGACTTGTAAAGGTTGGGCGCTTCGGGCATGTACTCGGGGCCGAAATTGGAGGCCACCATCTCGCGCACTTCGTTCAACGCCTCGTCGGAGACGCGCACCGAATCGGTGCGCATGTAGGTGATGAGGCCGACGGAGCCTTCGGCGCCAAGCTCCACGCCCTCGTAGAGCCGCTGCGCGATCATCATGGCGCGCTTGACGCTGAAGCGCAGCCTGCGCGAGGCGTCCTGCTGGAACTTGCTGGTGGTGAAGGGAGGCGCGGGAGAGCGGCGCCGCTCGCGCTTGTCGACGGAGCGCACCGTCCAGGCCGCGCGCTGCAACGCATCGACGATCTTCTTCGACTCTTCCTGACTGGGTATGTCGGTTTTTTTCCCGCCGATGCCGATGAAGCGCGCGTCGAAGTGCGGGGGCTTGGCGGCGTGCAGGTGGGCGTCGATGGTCCAGTATTCTTTCTTCTCGAAGGCCTTGATATCGCGCTCGCGCTCCACGATCATGCGCAGCGCCACGGTCTGCACGCGGCCGGCGGAGAGCCCGCGCCGCACCTTGTCCCAGAGCAGCGGCGACACCTGGTAGCCGACCAGGCGGTCCAGGACGCGGCGGGCCTGCTGCGCGTCCACCAGGTTCCAGTCGATGCCGCGGGCGTGCTGGAAGGCGTCCAGGACGGCGCGCCTGGTGATCTCGTTGAAGGTGACGCGGTGGATGTTGCCGTTGCCTTTTCGCTTGCGCCTGCCGTCGGGGGAAAGCTCGTCGGCCAGGTGCGCGGCGATGGCTTCGCCCTCGCGGTCCGGATCGGGGGCCAGATAGATGGCCTCGGCCGACTTGGCCAGCCGCTTCAGCTTGGCCAGGACCTTTTCCTTGCCCGGAATGACGATGTATTCGGTTTCGAAATCGTTATCGATATCGACCCCAAGGCTGCTCTTGGGCAGGTCCTTCACATGTCCGAGCGAGGCTTCCACCTCGTAGCCTTTGCCGAGATACTTCGCGATGGTCCTCGCCTTGGCTGGCGATTCGACGATTACTAAGTTGGACAAAATTTCCCCTGTTGAAAGAAGTCGTTCCTGAAACTAGCAGAAAATTTTTGGTCTGTCAGTCTGTCAGTACGTCAGTAGATCAGTACATCAGTGCAACAACTCGTGGTAACACGCTGATTCAAGACTGACTTACTGACCAACTGAAATACTGATAAACTGCCACACTAAGTCAGAATGTTTTCACAAAATTCTTCCCCGGCATCTGGCGAATCTTTCCCGCAAGCTCGAGTTCGAACAGCGCCGCGAAGATCTCTGAGGACGACATTTCGCCTTCCAGCGCTTCCACCAATTCGTCGATCTGTGTGCTCTCGTCGGGCCGCAGCTTCGCCAGAATCTTGCGCTCGTGCGGCGAGCTCTCCGTCTCGAACAGTGATGCTGTTGCCCCCGCTTCCGTTGCAGCCGGCTTCTCTGCTTCCAGCTCGAGGCGCACCTGCGTGGGCAATTCCTCCCAAACGTCCTCCCAGGTGGCGGTCAGCTTGGCGCCCTGCTTGATGAGCGTGTTGGGGCCCCAGGAGTTGCGGTTCGTCACGTTGCCCGGGACGGCAAACAGCTCCCGGTTCTGCTCCAGGGCGCAGCGCGCGGTAATGCGGGTGCCGCTGTACTCGCCCGCCTCCACCACCAGCACGCCCAGGCTCAAACCGCTGATGATGCGGTTGCGAATAGGAAAATTCTGCGGCGCGGCAAAGGCGCCGACGGGGAATTCGGAAACCAGCGCGCCTCCCAGGGCCACGATCTGGTCGGCCAGGCGGCTGTTTTCGCGGGGATAAAGAACGTCAATGCCGGTGCCGAAAATGGCCGCGGTGCGGGCCTTGGCGGTGATGGCGCCGCGGTGCGAGGCGGAGTCCACGCCGCGCGCCATGCCACTGATAATGATGAGCCCGCGGGCCGCAAGGTCGCAGGAAAGCCGCTCCGCCATGCCGATGCCGTAGGGCGTGGGATGGCGCGTGCCGACCACGGCAATGCCGGGCTGGGGGAGGATGGAGGCGTCCCCGCGGACATAGAGCGCGACCGGAGGATCGTAGATCTGCTTGAGGCGCGGGGGATAGCCGGGATCGTCGAGAGTGACGATCTGCGCCTTGACGGCGGCCGCGCGCACCATCTCCTGCTGCGCCATTTCCTGCGACTTGCCCAGCGCGATGGCCTGCGCCGCCGGCGGCGGCAGCCCGGCGGCTTCCAGTTCCGTCAAGCTGGCGGCGAAGACGGCCGCGGTGCCGCCGAAGTGTTCCACCAGGCGCCGGCAGCGCGTGGGCCCCAGCGACGGCGTCAGCGCCAGCGCCAGCCAGTGCAGGTGGTGGGGAGCGGGAGTGCGTTGAGGAGTCGACATGCTTGCTCGTTTCGCGCAATTTAAGATTTCAGATTTCAGATTGGTCGTGCTCAGCGGGAAATCGAGCGCCGCTGCGCTGTTAAATCTGAAATCTTAAATCGGAAATCTGAAATCTCTTGGCCCGCCGGACTGTAAAAGCCCCGCGCTCCCGCTGTCAAGGAGGCGCGCTTTGCTACAATCGCCTTTTGCCATGCGCGCGTTACGCATTTCCGCCATCTCGTTCCTGAACACGGCGCCGCTGATGTGGGACTTCCAGCGCGGCGCCACACCGGAGCAGCCGAGCGCGGTTCCGGAGCGTCTGCGCGCCGACTTCGAGGTGAGCTACACCATGCCCTCGCAGTGCGCCGAAGCGCTGCAGGCGGGCGCGGCGGATATCGGAATCATCCCCGCGATCAGCTACGCCACCATGCCCGGGCTGGCCATCCTGCCCGACGCGGCCATCGCCGCCAAAGGCGCGGTGCGCTCCATCCTGCTGGTGAGCAAGTCGCCGGTTGAAGAGATCAACTCGGTTGCCACCGACACTTCTTCGCGCACCTCGGTGGCGCTGGCGCGCATCCTGTTCCAGAAATTCTGGGGCGGGGTGCGGCACTTGCGGCCGCTGGCGCCCGATCTGGAGAGCATGCTGCGGGTCTGCGACGCGGCGCTGCTGATCGGCGACCCGGCGCTGCGCGTGGACCGCTCGCGTCATTGCGTGTACGACCTGGCCGAGGAATGGCGCCGCGCCACCGGCAAGCCCTTCGTGTTCGCTTTCTGGGCGGTGCGGATGCAGGCCCTGCAGGAAGTGCGCCGCGGGCTGGACATGGCGGCGGTGTTCCGGGAATCGCGCGATGGCGGCCTGGAGCCGGCCAGCGTGGCGGAGATCGCGCGCCGCTGGAGCCCGTACACCGGCCTCACGGAGCCGGAGATCACCACTTATCTGACCAGGCACATCAATTACTTCCTCGATGCTGAGAACCTCGAAGGCCTGCGACTCTTCTTCGACTACGCCGCGGAATGCGGGCTGATCGAACAGCCGCCCGCGCTGCGGTTCCTGGGTATGACGGCCTCGCAGTTCGTGGCGTGAGCCGCAAGGACAGAACAGGGTGGGGTATTTCCCTCGACTGGGAACCTGGATTAACGCTCAACAACAGCGTACAGAAAGAGAAAAACCGGTTCCCGCAGTCCTTCGCCGGGGCGAGACGCGTCTAATCGTAATGGGCGGGGTGCCCCAAGGCCACGGATGCGAATCGTCCTGTTACTTGCCTTATCGGTCGTGAACTGGCTGCACCGGCTCGGCGGACCAGGGCTGATTCTGCTCGGCGTGGCCGATAACTCGGTGGTTCCGCTGCCGGGCAGCATGGACGTGTTCACCATCCTGCTGGCCTCCGCCCATCGCGAGTGGTGGCCCTACTACGGGTTCATGGCCACCGCGGGCGCGGTGGTGGGCGGCTACATCACCTACCGGCTGGCGGAAAAGGGCGGCGAGGAGACACTGGAGAGGAAGGTCGGGAAGGACAGGGCCGAAAAGGTCTATGAACGTTTTGAGAAGAAGGGATTTCAGACGGTGGTGATCGGGGCGGTGCTGCCGCCGCCGTTCCCGATTGTTCCCTTCCTCATGGCCGCCGGGGCGCTGCAGTACCCGCGCAAGAAGTTCCTGGGCGCGCTGGCGCTGGGACGCGGAATGCGCTACTTTGCTCTCGCCTACCTCGGACACCTCTACGGCAAGGCGATCATCGGTTTCTTCGCCCGCTACAAACAGCCGGTACTCTACGCGCTGATTGCGCTGGCGGTGCTGGGAGCCATGGCAGCTCTGCTCTACTTCAAGTACTACCGGCCGAAGCGGCGGCGCCAGGAGAAACAGCGCGGGGAGCCGGTGGAGGACTTCCCCGTTCCCGGGCGGGGCAATCGGGAGTTGAAGGAGAAGGATGAGTCGAAGCGCAAGATGGCATGAAAATCCTCAGTCGGTCAGTCGGTCAGTCGGTCGCTGCTGATGATCGACCGATAGACCGATAGACCGAGCGACCAACAGACTTGTTTTACAATCACCTCTTCGGTGAGGACCCATGTCCCTGACCAAAGCCCAAGCCCTGGAGATGTTCCGCTCCGACGACCTGATCGGCATCGGCATGGAAGCCGACGGGTTGCGCCGCCGCCTGCATCCGGAGGGCATCGTCAGCTACATCATCGACCGCAATATCAACTACACCAATTTCTGCACCGAATACTGCACCTTCTGCGCTTTTTACCGGCCGCTGAAGGGCAAGCTGGCCGCCGAAGGCTACATCCTGGACCTGGAGACCATTTACCAGAAGATCGCCGAGACGGTGGAGTTGGGCGGCACCGGGGTGCTGATGCAGGGCGGGCTGCATCCCGACCTGAAGATCGACTGGCACGAGCGCATGCTGCGCGGCATCAAGCAGCGCTTTCCGCGGGTGCACCTGCACTGCTACTCGGCGTCGGAGATCATCGCCATCGCCGAATACAGCGGCCTGACGGTCCGCGACACCGTCGGGCGCCTGCGCGACGCGGGGCTGGATTCCATCCCCGGCGGGGGCGCGGAAATTCTGGATGACGAAGTCCGCCACCGGGTGGCGCGCCTGAAATGCCTGACCGGCGACTGGCTCAACGTGCACCGCACCGCGCACCAGCTCGGCATGCGCACCACCGCCACCATGATGTTCGGCGTGGGCGAGAGCTGCGAGCACCGCGTCAACCACCTGCAACGGCTCCACGAGCTGCAGGAAGAGACCGGCGGCTTCACCGCGTTCATCCCCTGGAGCTTCCAGCCGAAGAATACGGCGCTGGGCGGGCGCGGCTGGGACGAGGCCACCGCGGTCGAGTACCTGAAGGTGCTGGCTATCTCGCGCCTCTACCTGTCGAATTTTCTGAACGTGCAATCCAGTTGGGTTACGCAGGGGCTGAAAGTGTGCCAGCTCGGGCTGCGCTTCGGCGGCAACGACGTGGGCTCGGTGATGATCGAGGAGAACGTGGTGCGCTCGGCCGGAGTGACCAACTGCACCACCGAGGAGGAGTTGCGGCGCATGATCCGCGACGCCGGCTTCCGCCCGGTGCAGCGCGACACGCTGTATCGCACCTACTTCCTGAATTGAGTGTAGCGGCGGAATTTATTCCGCCGGCCGGCGGCGGATGAATTCGGCGGAATAAATTCCGCCGCTACATTTCGGGTTCCTTCTTCTTCACCCGCACCACGATGATCTTGGAGAAGCCTTCGTCAAAGCTTGGGGGCCGGAGCTTGGCGGCCATGCGCTGCATCACGTCCTCAGGCACCAGGCGGGCGCGGCGGCGGTTGCGCTCCAGGCAGACTTGCAGCGACACGTCGAAGAAGACGGCGTGCACCTCGTAGCCGAAGTCGCGGGCCATCTTGATCCAGCCGTGACGCTCACCGGGTGAAAGATTGGTGGCGTCGACGTAGTTCCACGGCATGCGCGCGATCAGACGCGCGCGCAGCAGCGAACGCAGGGTGCCGAACACCAGGTCCTGGTAGCGCTGCTCGGTGATGTTGTCGAAAAGCAGGGTGCGCAGCAGATCGCTGGAAAGCGGGTTGACGCCGCGGCGCTTGAACCAGCTGCTCTTGCCCGATCCCGGCAGGCCGATGGCCAGCACCACCACGCCGCGGGGCATCCGTGCCGGGCGGCGCATCACGGGGGGCGCGGGCTGCTCGACGGGAGCGGGCGGCAACTGGGGCGCGGGCTCGGGCAGGGGCGCGGGAGCTTCCTCCACGAGCTCGGCCTCGGGCGCAGGCGGCGCAGCAGCTTCGGGCGCGGCGGGCGCCATTTCGGGGCGCGGTTTGGCGCGGCCGCGTCCGCCACGTCCGCGACGCCGGCGGCCACGGTCCGGGCGCGTGGGCTGCGCCTCGGCCGGCGGTTCCGCCTCAGCGGGCGCGGGCTCGGGCGCGGGCTCGGGCGCGGGCGGCTCCGCCTCGGCCTGCAATTCCGGGTACATGGGCTGCAGCGGCTCGCCCTGGGATTCGGGTTGGGAAGCGGGTTTCTTTTTGCGCCGCCTGACGCGGTCGCGCTGCCACTTACGCATGAAAAGATTGGAACACAACCGGGCCAACTCGGCAATGCGGAGCGCGAATTGCGTCCTGCAGCACTTGTTCATTCTGCCATTTGCGCCCGCCTGGGGTCGGTGTTACGATTTTTTGCTTTGCCGGGCGGCGCGACGCCGCCTGCAGCGTGCACTTCCAGTTCGGAGGCAATCATGGCGATCAAGGTAGGCATCAACGGATTCGGCCGCATCGGCCGCAACATTCTCCGGGCCTCGCTGAACGAACCCAACCTGGAGTTCGTGGCGGTCAACGACCTGACCGACCCTAAGACGCTGGCCCACCTGCTCAAGTACGATTCCGTGCTGGGGAATCTGACGCACGATGTGCGCGCCGCACAGGACTCGATCAAGGTCGACAACCGCAGCATCCGCGTCTTCTCGGAGAAGGACCCCGCCAAGCTCGACTGGGCCTCGGTCGGCGCCCAGGTGGTGGTGGAATCCACGGGCCGCTTCACCGACGCGAACGCGGCCAAGGCGCACCTGCGCGGCCCGGTGAAGAAGGTCATCATTACCGCGCCCGCCAAGAACGAAGACATCACCATCGTGCTGGGCGTGAACGAAGACAAGTACGATCCCGCCAAGCACAACATCATCTCCAATGCCTCCTGCAC
>Ga0315268_10003772_pt1 | contig 16610 bp, 14 predicted proteins | sample C1_top_MG_FD_204535 | JGI IMG/M metagenome (GOLD analysis project Ga0315268, IMG submission 204535) | Sediment microbial communities from Yellowstone Lake, YNP, Wyoming, USA - C1_top | ecosystem: Environmental > Aquatic > Freshwater > Lake > Sediment | place: USA: Wyoming | collected 2017-08-01
CTGACGGCGCTGTTCATCAGCGATGGAATCACGGCGCGGATGGCTTGCGGCAGGACGATCCAGCGCATGGCCTGCCAGCGGGTGAGACCGAGAGCGGCGGCGGCATCGTGCTGGCCGGCGGATACCGAGAGCAAGCCGCCGCGCAAGGTCTCCGACAAATAGGCGGCGGCGAACAGCACGATGCCGGCCTGCACGCGCACCAGCACGTCGATCGAAAAGCCTTGCGGCAGGATGATGGGGAACAGAAACGAAGCCAGGAACAGCACCGATATCAGCGGCACGCCGCGCACCAGTTCGACGTAGACCTTGCACAGGCCGCGCACCAGGGGCAGGCCGGACTGCTGCCGGCCCAAGGCCACCAGGACGGCCAGCGGAAAAGCCAGCAGCATGCCCAGGGTCGCCAGGAGCAGCGTCAGCGGAAAGCCGCCCCACCGGTCGCTCGCGACCGGACTCAAGCCCGGCAGGCCGCCGCCCATCAGCAGGAAGAATGCCGGCAGCGCCAGCGCCCAGGCGGCGAGCAGCGCGCCGGGGCGCAACAGGCGCAAGCCGCTGGCGCCGATCACCGAGAGCAGCAGGACGCTCGCCGCCAGCGGTCGCCATTGCTCGGCATAGGGATAGCGGCCGAACAGGATGAAACGATATTTCGCCGCCACCACGCCCCAGCAGGCGCCGGCGTGACCCACCGCGGCGCAGGCCGCAGCGTCGGCCCTGAATACCGCTTTCAGGAGCAGCCACTCGATCAGCCCCGGCAGCCAGTAGAGCAGGCCGGCGGCGAGCAGCAGCGTCGTCAGGCTGCTCCAGGGATCGGAAAACAGATTGCGCTGCAGCCAGTTGCGGGTCGCCGAAATCATGGACGCTGCGCCCAACGCCCGGTCCGGCGTTCCAGAGCGGTGCTCGCCCAGGCCGTGAGCAGGGATACGATCAGATACACCGCCATGATCACGGCGATGCATTCGGCCGCCCGGCCCGTCTGGTTGAGGGTGGTGTCGGCGATGGAGACCAGATCGGGATAACCGATGGCGACCGCCAGCGAGACGTTCTTGGTCAGGCTCAGGTGCTGATTGGTCAGCGGCGGAATGATGCTGCGCAAGGCTTGCGGCAGCAGCACCCGGCGGAAGCTCTGGACCCGCGACATGCCTAGCGCCAGCGCGGCGTCGCTCTGCCCGCGCGGCACCGACTGTATCCCGGCGCGCACGGTTTCGGCGACATAGGCCGCGGTATACAGCGAGAGCCCGAGCAGCAGGGCGAGAAATTCCGGGGTCAGGGCGGCGCCCCCGGTAACGGCCAGGTCGCCGCGCACCGGCAGGTCAAGCAGGGCCCCGTCGTCGCCGAACCACGGCACGGCCAGGCCGCTCTTGCTCAGGAATACATGCGGCACGATTTGCAACGCTGCGCCCGAGTCGGGCAACAGATCGGTCACCACGAAGTACCAGGCCAGCAGTTGCAGCAGCAGCGGCACATTGCGCAGGGTCTCGACGTAAGCCTTGCACAGGCCGCGCAGCAGCAGATTGGGCGACAGTCGCCCGAGGCCGATCAGCGTGCCGAGCACGGTGCTGACGACGATCGCCGGCAGCGCCACGCGCAAGGTGTTGACCAAGCCCACCACCAGCGCCCACAGGACGCTGTCGGCGGAATCGAAGGGCAGCGGGCTCTCGCCGATGGCGAACCCCGCCGGCTCGAGCAAGAAACCGAAGCCGCTGTGTATGCCGCGCTCGCGCATATTGGCGGCGGTGAAGTGGAACAGCAGCCAGAGCAGCAGGGCGAGCCCCACCGCCACCACGCCCTGTACCACGAAGCTGCGCAGCCGCCTGCCGGACAGCGGCCCGGGCATCAGCGTATCGGCGGCGCGTACATCAGCCCGCCCTGGGTCCACAGCGCATTGAGGCCGCGCGCGAGCTTGAGCGGCGAATCGGCGCCGACATTGCGTCGGAATATCTCACCGTAGTTGCCCACCGCCCCCACGGCCCGCGCCGCCCAGTCGCGATCCAGCCCGAGCGGCTTGCCGCTGTCCCCGGTGCTGCCGAGCAGCCGTCGAATGGCCGGGTTGGTGCTGGCCTTCATGGATTGGACATTGCCCTGGGTGACGCCGTATTCTTCGGCGTCGATCAGCGCGAAAACGACCCACTTGACGATGGTGAACCACGCGTCGTCGCCGCGGCGCACCACCGGACCCAGCGGCTCCTTGGAAATCAGTTCCGGCAGTATCTGATAATCGTCCGGCTTTTGCGCTTCCTTGCTGCGGATGAAGGCCAGCGCCGAGGCATCGGTGGTGTAGGCTTGGCAGCGACCGCTGAAAAATGCCCGGATCGATGCCTCGAAATTCTCGAACACCACCGGCTTGACGTTCACGCCCTGCGCCTTGAAGTAGTCGCTGAGGTTCTGCTCGGTGGTGGTGCCCGACTGCACGCAGATTTCGGCATTCCGCAACTGCGCAGCACTCCGCAGCTTGAGCTTCTTCGGCACCAGGAAACCCTGGCCGTCGTAGTAGGTGATCGCGGTGAATTCCAGGCCGAGCGAGGCATCGCGGGTCAGCGTCCAGGTGGTGTTGCGCGAGAGCAGATCCACCTCGCCCGATTGCAGCGCGGTGAAGCGCTGCTCGGCGTTGACCGGCACATACTTCACCTTGTTCGGGTCTTTGAGCACCGCCGCCGCAATGGCGCGGCAGACATCGACGTCGAGACCCCGCCAGTGGCCCTGGCTGTCGACGGCAGAAAAACCGATCACGCCGGTGCTGACGCCGCACACCAGTTGCCCCCGCTGCCTGATCTGGTCCAGGGTCTTGCCGGCGTGGGCCTGCGCGAATGGCAGGAGCAGCAGCACGGCGGCGGCACACAACCGGGGCGCGATCTGCGCAAGCTTAAGAAGTCTCATGAAACGTGCCCGCCATGATGCAAAGGAGGAAGAGCCTCATTCTATCAATTGATCCCAGTTGCCGTGACAATGAAAGCATCTGCGGGCAGCATCAAACATCGCCGACAATACGCCAACAACGGGTCTTGCCATTGGGCTGCGACTCCGGCATGATTGCATTACATTTGTAATGCACAAGGATAAATCATGAAGACCGCCGCCATTCCCGCTGTGCGCGTTCCGCCGGAACTGCGCCAGGCCGCCGAAGACTTGCTCAAAACCGGAGAGACGCTGTCCGGCTTCGTCGAGGAAGCCGTACGCCGCAACGTTGAGTACCGTCAGGCACAGATGGCCTTCATCGAACGCGGGCTGGCCTCGGCCGAAGGGGCGAGAAAATCCGGCAAGTACGTTTCCTCGGCCACAATCCTGGGCAAGCTCGCCCGGCGCCTCGAAAAGACCCGCAAAGGGCGCGGCGCGGCCGCATGACCCAATTTCGAGTCCGCTTCACGCGGGAAGCGGAGGAAGACCTGCTTCAGTTGTTCGACTTCCTGCTTGAGCGTGATCTTTCTGCGGCCGAGCGTGCCGAGACCGCGATTGGCCGGGCGGTCGAATTGCTGGAAGTTTTTCCGTTCTCCTGCCGCAAAGCCCTCGGAGGTTCCGGCAGCCCCTTTCTGCGCGAACTGATCATTCCCTTCGGGAGCTCCGGCTACGTGGCGCTGTTCGAGATCGAAGACCCGCGGACCGTGACCATTCTCGCTGTGCGCCACCAGCGGGAAGAGGACTACCACTGACGGCATCGCAAAGCTCAGCCGAGAAACAGCTTGTAGACCGGGTTGCCGCTCTCGTCCCAGAAGCTGTAGCCCAAGCCCTTCAGGAAGGCGCGGAACTCCTTCATCTCTTTCGGCGGCACCTGCATGCCGACCAGCACGCGGCCGTAGTCGGCGCCGTGGTTGCGGTAGTGGAACAGCGAGATGTTCCAGCCGGCGCTCATGCTCTCCAGGAAGCGCATCAGCGCGCCGGGGCGCTCGGGGAACTCGAAGCGGTAGAGCAGTTCGTTCTGCACCTGGGGCGCATGGCCGCCGACCATGTGGCGCAAATGCAGCTTGGCCATCTCGTCGTCGGTCAGGTCGAGCGTCGCCAGACCGTGTCTCTTCAGCGACTCGACCAGCTTCAGCGACTCCGCCCGACTGCCGACCTGGACGCCGGCGAAGACATGGGCTTCCCGGGCATCCGAGTAGCGGTAGTTGAACTCGGTGATGCTGCGGCTGCCGACCAGGCTGCAGAACTTCTTGAAGCTACCCGGCCGCTCGGGGATGGTCACCGCCAGAATGGCTTCGCGCTGCTCGCCGACCTCGGCGCGCTCGGCGACGAAGCGCAGGCGGTCGAAGTTCATGTTGGCGCCGGAGGCCACCGCCACCAGGGTCTGGTCCCTGAGCTTGTGGCGCTTCGCGTATTCCTTGGCGCCGGCGATGGCCAGCGCCCCGGCCGGCTCCAGGACCGTGCGCGTGTCCTCGAACACGTCCTTGATCGCGGCGCAGATGGCATCGGTGTCCACCAGGACCATCTCGTCGACGTATTCCTGGCAGAGGCGGAAGGTCTCCTGGCCGACCAGCTTCACCGCCGCGCCGTCGGCGAACAGGCCGACCCGGTCGAGCTTGACGCGGCGTCCGGCGGCCAGCGAGCGGGCCATGGCATCGGCGTCCGTCGCCTCGACGCCTACTATTTTGGTCTGCGGCCGCAGCCGCTTGATGTAGGCGGCCACCCCCGAGATCAGGCCGCCGCCGCCGACGCAGCAGAACACCGCGTCGATCGGGTCGGCATGCTGGCGCAGGATTTCCATGCCGATGGTGCCCTGGCCGGCGATGACCTCGGGATCGTCGTAGGGATGGACGAAGGTCAGCTTCTGTTTCTTTTCCAGCAGCAGCGCGTGGGCGTAGGCCTCGTCGAAGGAATCGCCGGCCAGCACCACTTCGGCGCCGCGCCTCTTCACCGCATCGACCTTGATCTGCGGCGTCGTCACCGGCACCACGATCACCGCGCGGCAGCCGAGCTTCTGCGCGGCGAGCGCGACACCCTGGGCGTGGTTGCCGGCCGAGGCGGTGATGACGCCGCGCTTCCTCTGCGCCGGGGTGAGATGCACCATTTTGTTGTAGGCGCCGCGCAGCTTGAAGGAAAACACCGGCTGCATGTCCTCGCGTTTCAGCCAGATGCGGTTGGCGCAGCGCGCCGAGAGGTTGGGCGCGAGTTCCAGCGGCGTTTCGATAGCCACGTCATAGACGCGGGCGTTGAGGATTTTCTCCAGGTAGTCAGGATGCATGAGGAGGCGATGGGGCTGGGTGGAAAGGGGTTCAGCGTAGCAGGCGGCGGCGGCATCGGGCAAGCCGCAAGGGATTTATGGCGGCCGGCTGGCTGCGCTTCAACTGGCTGCTCAGCGTGCTCTGAATGGCGCTGGGGAAGCTCGCTCGCTATCTGCCGGGGTGCCCCGGCACCCTGCTCGCGTGAGGCGCGGCAATCTCTGCAGCACGGGCTACACGCAGCAAATACGCCGCCACCAGGCCGCCAGCGAGCGCCAGACTCGCCGCCGCAGCGAGCCAAAAACCTTGCACCCCGGCCGGCGCCGCGACCCGGTCGGTCAAGCCCAGGATATAGCCACCGCCCAGACCCACACCCCAGAGCGCGACCGCGTAGATCGCCATCGGCACCGCGCTCTTCCTGTAGCCGCGCAGCACATTCACCGCCACCGCCTGCAAGGCATCGAACAGATGATAGACGGCGACGTAGCCGATCAGCGTCGTCGCCAGTTTCCTGACACCGATGTCCGCCGTGTACAAGCCGGCGATCGTTCCTGCTCCGAGCCACAGCGTGAGGCTCAACAGTGCGCCCACGGCTATGCCGGTGACCATGCCGATGAGAGCGACACGGCCCGCACGCCGCGCGTCGCCGGCACCGAGTGCATGCCCGGCAAGAATACCGGCGGCATTGCCCAGTGCCAGCGGCAGCATGAAAGCCAGCGCCGCCAGGTTCGCCGCGATCTGATGCGCAGCGGACGTGACCGGACCGAGCCGGGCGATGAATAGCGCCATGAAGGTGAAGGCGGTGACATCGACGAAGAAGGTTGCCCCGATGGGCAGGCCGAGCTTCAACAGGCCGACGATCAGCCTCGGACGCGGCGGACTGAAATCGGCGAAGACACGATACGGCCGGTAGTCAGCGGCGAACGCGCACCAGCTCCAGGCCAGCACGCAACTGAAACCGCTGATGACGGCGGTGGCCACGGCGCATCCTGGCCCGCCGAGCGCCGCCGGGCCGCCGAATCTTTCCAGGGTGCCGAACATGAATACCCAGTTCAAGGGCAGCTTGAGCGCCACGCCTATCAGGTTGAAGGCCATGATCGCCCGCGGCAGGCCGATACCCATGGTGAAGCCCGCGAACACCCGCAGCAGCATCGCCGGGGCAGCGCTCCACGACAAGGCGTAAAGATAAGCGCGCACCTTGATCTCCACTTCCGGCGTCAGGCGAGACAGCGTCAGGAAGGGCTCGGGATGGCGCAGCAGGACGACGGCGATGAAGGCCAGAAAGAACGCCAGCCAGGCGCTTTGCCGCACCTCCTCGCCGATGCGCTCATGTCGACCGGCGCCGTGGAGTTGAGCGATGGTCGGCGTGAGCGCCAGCAGCACTCCGGTGACGGTGACGAAGATGGTGACGTAGATCGAGGCGCCAATGCCCACCGCGGCAAGATCGACGGCGGACAGCCGCCCGGCCATGACGGTGTCGATGACGCCGTTTGCCATCACCGCCAACTGGGCGACCAGCACCGGCCAGGCGAGATGGAGCAGGCTGCGCAGCAGAGAAGGTTTGACCACGATGTCGACAGGGATTCATTCGGCCGGCGTGTTTCGCCGCAATGCCCAAATGCGGGCACTAGTAGCCTAAAATACCACGCTTTCCTCGGCGCACTCTCCCTCCCCATGTCCGCCCGCCTGCGCGAGATTCCCTACAACTACACCTCGTTCTCCGACCGCGAGATCGTCATCCGCCTGCTCGGCGCTCCCGCCTGGGAGATCCTCGATCTGTTGCGCGCCGAGCGCGTCACCGGCCGTTCGGCGCGGATGCTCTACGAAGTGCTCGGCGATATCTGGGTGGTCGAGCGCAATCCCTACCTGGAAGACGACCTGCTCGCCAACCCGGACCGGCGTTCCGCGCTGGTCCAGGCGCTGCGCCATCGCCTGGCCGAGATCGAGCAGCGCCGTCAGGGCAACGAACGCGTCGGAGGGCTGCTGGCAGCGGCGCACCATGCGGTCGATCGCTTCGAGCAGCGCTTTGCCGCCACCCTGGCGCTGCGCAAGAAGGTGCTGCGCGTGCTCTCCCGACACACCCGCCGCGACAACATCCGCTTCGACGGTCTCGCCCGCGTCTCGCACGTCACCGACGCCACCGACTGGCGGGTCGAATACCCGTTCGTGGTCCTCACCCCGGACACCGAAGAAGAGATCGGCCCGCTGGTGCGCGGCGCAATCGAGCTCGACCTGACCATCATCCCGCGCGGCGGCGGCACCGGCTATACCGGCGGGGCGGTGCCGCTCACCCCCAACTCGGTGGTCATCAACACCGAGAAGCTGATCGACCTGGGCGCCGTGGAACAGACGCGGCTGCCGGGTGCGGACCGATCCTACGCCACGGTCCGCACCGGCGCCGGCGTCGTCACCCGGCGCGCGATGGAGGCGGCGGAAGACGCCGGCCTGGTGTTCGCCTGCGACCCGACCTCAGCCGACGCCTCCTGCATCGGCGGCAACATCGCAATGAACGCCGGCGGCAAGAAAGCGGTGCTCTGGGGCACGGCGCTGGACAATCTGGCGTCGTGGAAAATGGTGACGCCCGACGGCCAGTGGCTGGAAGTCCTGCGCCTGGATCACAATTTCGGCAAGATCCACGAGCAGGAAATCGTCCGCTTTGAACTAAAACGTTACGACGCCTCGGGCAAGAAACTGCTGTCCCAGGAGGCGCTGGAGATTCCCGGACGGCAATTTCGCAGCGCCGGCCTGGGCAAGGACGTCACCGACAAGTTCCTGGCGGGGCTGCCAGGGGTGCAGAAGGAAGGCACCGATGGCATCATCACCTCGGCGGTGTGGATTCTGCACCGCCTGCCGGCCCACACCCGCACCGTCTGCCTGGAGTTCTTCGGCCAGGTGCGGGAGGCCGTGCCCTCGATCGTCGAAATCACCGATTACTTCAAACCCGGCGGGGCCGGCGCCCAGGCCGGCGTGCTGCTGGCGGGCCTTGAGCACCTGGACGAGCGCTATCTCAGGGCGGTGGGTTATGCCACCAAGGCCAAGGGCCACGGCCGACCGAAGATGGTGCTGATCGGCGACCTGGTCGGCGACGACGAGCAGGCGGTGATGGCTGCCGCCTCGGCAGTGGTGAAGATCGCCAACCGGCGCGCAGGCGAGGGTTTCATCGCGGTCACGCCTGAGACCCGGAAGAAATTCTGGCTCGACCGGGCGCGCACCGCAGCCATCGCCAAGCATACCAACGCCTTCAAGCTGAACGAGGACGTGGTCATTCCTCTGCCGCGAATGGGCGACTATTGCGACGGCATCGAGCGCATCAACATCGAGCTGTCGATCCGGAACAAGCTCGGACTGTGCGCCGCCCTGGCCGAATTCCTCGGCGGCGACCTGCCGCTCAATGCCGGCGACACCGGCCTGTCCGCCGAGGTGCTGCTCGGCGACCGGCGCGATCAGGCGCTGGAGTTGGTCGCGGCGGTGAGCGCTCGCTGGCAATGGCTGCTCGACCACCAGGACCTGCCGCTGGCGCAGGCCGAGGGCGAATTCGCCCGGCTCGAGGTCAATGCCGCGCCGCTCTCCAACCGGGCGGAGGAACCGACGCTGTTTCATCGGCTGCAGGACTATTCGGTCCGCGTCTCCTGGAAGACCGAACTCGCGGCACCCCTCGAAGCGCTGTTCGAAGGCAAGGCCTACCGCCGCATCACCGAACGCATCCACGGGCTGCATCAGGAAGTGCTGCGCGGACGCGTCTTCGTCGCGCTGCACATGCACGCCGGCGACGGCAACGTGCACACCAACATCCCGGTCAATTCCGACAACTACGCGATGCTCGCCACCGCCAACGCGGCGGTGGCCCGGATCATGGCGCTGGCCAGAAGCCTCTCCGGCGTCATCTCGGGCGAGCACGGCATCGGCATCACCAAGCTGGAGTTCCTCACCGCCGAGGAGATCGCTCCCTATCAGGAATACAAGCGGCGCATCGACCCCGACGGCCGCTTCAACAAGGGCAAGCTGATGCCCGGCGGCGATCTCGCCAATGCCTACACGCCGTCGTTCAGCCTGCTCGGCACGGAGAGCCTGATCATGGAGCAGTCGGAGATCGGCAAGATCTCCGGCATGGTCAAGGACTGCCTGCGCTGCGGCAAGTGCAAGCCGGTGTGCTCGACCCATGTGCCGCGCGCCAACCTGCTCTACAGTCCGCGCGACAAGATCCTCGGCACCTCGCTGCTGATCGAGGCCTTCCTCTACGAAGAGCAGACGCGGCGCGGCATCTCGCTGCAGCACTTCGATGAGTTCTCGGACGTCGCAGACCATTGCACGGTCTGCCACAAGTGCGCAAACCCCTGCCCGGTGGATATCGACTTCGGTGACGTCTCGATCGCCATGAGGAACTTCCTGCGCCGCCAGGGCAAGAAGAAATTCAATCCCGGCACCGCGGCGGCGATGGCCTTCCTGAACGCCACCGACCCGGCGACGATCAAGCTGATCCGCACCGGCATGATCCGCTTCGGTTACGCCGCTCAGCGCCTGGCCTACCAGGCGGCGAAGGCGCTGGGCCTGACGCGCGAGACGGTCCGGCATCCGCCGGCGACGCTGGGCCGGCCGACATTGCGGGCGCAGGTCATCCATTTCGTCAACAAGCCGATGCCGGGCGGATTGCCCAAGCGGACCTCGCGGGCGCTGCTCGACATCGAGGACGACAAGGTCATTCCGGTGATCCGCGACCCGCACCAGACCGATGCCGACGCGGTCTTCTACTTCCCCGGCTGCGGCTCGGAGCGGCTGTTCTCGCAGGTCGGCCTGGCCACCCAGGCGATGCTCTACCATGTCGGCGTCCAGACCGTGCTGCCGCCGGGTTACCTGTGCTGCGGCTACCCGCAGACGGCCTCCGGCGACGACGACGCCGGCAGCCGCATCACCACCGACAACCGGGTGCTGTTCCACCGCGTCGCCAACACCCTCAACTATCTCGACATCAAGACCGTGATCGTTTCCTGCGGCACCTGCATGGACCAGTTGCAGAAGTACGAGTTCGACAAGATCTTCCCTGGCTGCCGCCTGCTCGACATCCACGAATACCTGCTGGAGAAGGGCGTGAAGCTCGATGGCTTGAGCGGAACGCGCTACATGTATCACGATCCCTGCCACACGCCGATGAAGACCCACAATCCGCTCAAGGTGGTCAATGCTTTGATGGGCCAGCCTGTCGCACAGAACGACCGCTGCTGTGGTGAGTCCGGCACATTGGCGGTGACCCGCCCGGACATCTCGACCCAGGTGCGCTTCCGCAAGCAGGAGGAGATGGAGAAAGGCGCCTCCGTGCTGCGCGCCGACGGCTTCGCGGGCCAGGTGAAAATCCTCACCTCCTGTCCTTCCTGCCTGCAAGGCTTGAGCCGCTTCGACGACGACGCCGGGACGAGCGCCGACTACATCGTGGTGGAAATGGCCAGGACCCTGCTCGGGCCGGAATGGATGGCCGAGTACGTCGCGAAGGCAAACCGCGGCGGCATAGAAAGAGTGCTGCTGTAATCATGAACATCAGCGCCGATGATTCCTGCGAACTTTGCCGACAGCCGGGCGGTGAAATCGCCTGGGCCGATGAACTGTGCCGGGTGGTGCGCGTGCTTGGACGGGAGGCCGCCGACACGCCGGGCTTGTGCCGGGTGATCTGGAACGCCCACGTGCGCGAAATGACCGACCTGACGGCCGGCGAGCGACGCCATCTGATGGCGCTGGTGTTCGCGACCGAGGCGGCGCTGCGCCGGCACACCCGGGCGGACAAGATCAATCTCGCCAGCTTCGGCAATGTGGTGCCGCATCTTCACTGGCACGTCATCCCCCGCTACAGCGACGACCGCTATTTTCCCGCGCCGATCTGGGCCGCGCCCAGACGCGCATCCGCCCCGGACCGTATCGAGGTGGCGGGCGCCGCGCTCAATCAGGCGATCATGCAGGCATTGGCCGAGGAACAGGGTGGGGGCATCGTTTGACCGGCTTCTTCGCGCTGCCGTCGACTGACAGCTCGGCGTGGTGCGCTGTGCCCGTTCAGGCGTCAGGCAGGCAGCGCCGCGCCGGGAAGCGGATGCTGAAGCAACTGCCGCGGCCGGGCTGGCTTTCTATTTCCAGCACCGCCTGATGCCGGGTCAGGACATGCTTGACGATCGCCAGGCCCAGACCGGTGCCGCCCGATTCGCGCGAGCGGCCCCGGTCGACGCGGTAGAAGCGCTCGGTCAGACGCGGCAGATGCTGCGCATCGATGCCGATGCCGTTGTCGCAGACGCGGAACAGACCGCCGCCATCGACCGCCGTCCATGAAATATCGATGGCCCCACCCTCCGGCGTATAGCGCACGGCATTGCTGGCGAGGTTGCCGAAGGCGCTCTGCAGTTCGGTGCGGCTGCCGAGCAGGCAACCGCCGGCCGGCGCCTTGAGCGCCACCCGGTGGCGTCCGGCGGACAGCGCCCGGGCCTCGTCGGCGACCCCCGCCAGCAGTTCAGCCAGGGGCACCCTTTCCTCAGGCACCGCCGCAGCGCCCGTCTCCAGCGCCGACAGCGTCAACAGATCCTCGATCAAGCGCTGCATGCGCAGCGCCTGTTCGCGCGCCAGGCCGAGGTAGCGCTCCGCCTCTTCGGCCGGAATCTCGCGCAGGCAGTCGAGCAGGGTTTCGAGGAAGCCGCTGACCACGGTGAGCGGCGTCTTCAGCTCGTGCGAGACATTGGCGACGAAGTCGCGGCGCATGGTCTCCAGCTTTTCCAACTGGCTGACGTCGCGCGACAGCAGCAGCTTCTGCGCTTCGCCGTAGGGCACCACCTGCAGCGCCAGGGTGCGGCCCGGACTGCGGTTCGGATGCAGCACCAGCGGTTCCGCGTACTGGCCGCTCTCGAGGTAGCGGACGAAGTCCGGCTCGCGCACCAGGTTGGTCACCGGAAATCCGTGGTCCTGTTCGAGGGTCAGGCCGAGGTGGCTCTCGGCGGTCGCGTTCAGCCACTCGATGGCGTTCTGGGTGTCCAGGATCAGGACGCCGTCGGGCAGCGCCTGGGCGGCGTTGCGGAAGCGCTCCAGCGCCACCCGCAATTCGAGCTGGCGTTCGGCGGCCCGGCGGGTACGGCGGTGCAGCGCCGCGAACACTCCCTCCCAGCTGCCCGCCCCGGCGGGAACCGGCGTGCCGGCCGGCTGGTTCAGCCAGCGCGACAGCCTGGCCTGGTAGAGGACGTGGAACAGACACAGCGCCGCCAGGCCGATCGCCGCCGTGGCGAGACCCCACGCCGGGGTCAGGAAGCCCCAGGCCGCCAGGCCCGCCAGAACGATGGCCGCGCCGGCGGCCAGGGCCTCCAGCCAGACCGGGGCGAGGTCGTCATTCAATCGGCCACCTTCAGGGTGGCGGAGAGGCGATAGCCGCTGCCGCGCACGGTCTGGATCAGGGCGTCGTGGCCGGTGGCCTCCAGCGCGGCGCGCAGGCGGCGGATATGGACATCGACGGTGCGCTCCTCGACGAAGACGTGGTCGCCCCAGACCTGATCGAGCAGTTGGCTGCGGCTGTGCACCCGCTCGGCGTGGGTCATCAGGAAATGCAGCAGGCGGAATTCGGTGGGGCCGAGTTCCACCGCCTGGCCGCCCGCGGCGATCCGATGGCTGGCCGGATCCAGCCGCAGGCCACCGATTTCGACCGCATCCTCGGTCGATTGCGGGGCGCGGCGGCGCAGCACCGCCTTGATCCTGGCGACCAGCTCGCGCGGCGAAAACGGCTTGGTGATGTAGTCGTCGGCGCCGGTCTCCAGCCCGAGTATCTTGTCGCGCTCGTCGCCGCGGGCGGTCAGCATGATGATCGGCACGATCCGCGTGCGCTCGTCGCCGCGCAGGCTGCGCGCCAGTTCGATGCCGCTCATGCCCGGGAGCATCCAGTCGAGCAGGATCAGGTCCGGCAGCGCCTGCTTGATCTGGCGTTGGGCGGCCTCGGCGTCGCAAGCGGTCGCGACCTCGTGACCGGCACGCATCAGATTGGTGGCGATCAGCACCTGGATCGCCGGTTCGTCTTCGACCACCAGAATATTGGCCATCATGGAAGCTTTCGCGCTGTCGCAAAGACGGCAGTGTATTGCGAGCGGGTGACAGTTTGATTACAGCCGGGGCGTTCCCTGCCCCGGGTTCTGCGCTATGATAATCTGCCTCATCCCCCCGTAGAAAAACTTCATGGCCGGCCCTCACATTCCCCACCCTGTCCCGAGCGAAATCAAGCTGCACCAGAAATCGCGCCAACTCGAAATCAGCTTCCCGGACGGCAAGACCTTCACCTTGAGCTACGAGTTCCTCCGGGTCAATAGCCCCTCCGCCGAAGTGCGCGGTCACGGCCCGGGCCAGGAAGTGCTGCAGACGGGCAAACGCGACGTGGACATCACCAATATCGAACCGGTCGGCAACTACGCGGTCCTGCCGAGCTTTTCCGACGGCCACGATACCGGCATCTACTCCTGGGACCTGCTCTATCATCTAGGCAGCCACCAGGAAGAACTCTGGCAGGCTTATCTGGCCAGGCTGGAAGCCGCCGGCGCCAGCCGCGACATCGACTCGACCACCCAGGCGCCTAAAAGCGGCGGCAACTGCGGACACCACTGATCATGGCTGAGCGACAGACCCATTTCGGTTTCGAGCAGGTTCCGGAAGAAGAGAAGGCGCAGCGCGTCGCCGGCGTCTTCTCGTCGGTGGCGCAAAAATATGACGTCATGAACGACCTGATGTCGCTGGGCTTGCACCGGCTGTGGAAGCGTTTCGCCATCGAGATTTCCGGTGTCAGACCGGGCGAGCGGGTGCTCGACGTCGCCGGCGGCACCGCCGACCTGGCGTCCGCCTTCGCCCGGCGCGTCGGCGCTTATGACCAGACCGGCGGCCAGGTCTGGCTCACCGACATCAACAACGCGATGCTCGAGGTCGGCCGCGACCGCCTGCTCGACGCAGGCATCAGGGTGCCGGTGGCGCAGTGCGACGCCGAGAAACTGCCCTTCCCCGACGCTTACTTCGATTGCGTCATGGTCGCCTTCGGCTTGCGCAACATGACCCACAAGGAGCAGGCGCTGGCAGAGATGCAACGCGTGCTGCGACCGGGCGGCCGCTTGCTGGTGCTGGAGTTTTCCAAGGTATGGCAGCCGCTGGCGGCCGCCTACGATGTCTATTCGTTCAGGATCCTGCCCTGGCTGGGCGCCAAGGTGGCCGGCGACGCCGAGAGTTACCGTTACCTGGCCGAATCGATCCGCATGCATCCGGACCAGGACACGCTCAAGGCGATGATGGAGCGCGCCGGCCTGGAGCGGGTCGAGTACTTCAATCTGACCGCGGGCGTGGTTGCCCTGCACCGCGGCTACAAGTTCTGATCCCGGCAGTACGCGCACACCATGTTCGACCGCGTAGCACTCGCCGTCCTCAATCATTTGCTCCAGGACGAGCCGTGGGCACGGGCGCGGCTCAAGCCCTTTGCCGGCCGGACCGCCCGGCTGACACTACCGCCCTGGCAGATCGACTTCGCCGTCGATGATCAGGGTCTGCTCGCTGCCTCGACTGCCGCCACCGACGTCGAAATCGCCCTGCCCATCGACGCGCCGCTCCTGCTACTCCGCGGCGCGGAAGCGGTGACCAGGGAAGTGCGCATCGTCGGCTCGGCGGAGTTCGCCGATACGCTGGGCTTCGTGCTGCCCCGGCTGCGTTGGGATTTCGAGGGTGACCTGGCCAAGCGGGTGGGCGGCATCGCCGCTCGCCGCATTGGCCGCCTGATCGAGGCCGTGACCGCCTGGCAGACACGGGCGGGACGGAATCTGGCGGAAAACCTCGCCGAATATTTCACCGAGGAACAGCCGGCGCTGGCCAAGGCGGCCGACGCGGCGGATTTCGCGCTCGGCGTCAGCCGCCTGCAGGAAGAACTGGCGGTACTGGAGCAACGCCTGGAGCGCTGCGCCGCGTCATTCCGCCGGGTTCCTGAAGTCCCTCAGTGACCGCGTCTGCGCAGCTTCTGGATCGCCGAGAGCTGGGCGATCGCCTCGGCCAACTCGGCCTGGGCGCGGGCATAGTCGAGCTCCGAACTCCTGCTGGCCAGCGCTTCCTCGGCCGCCCTCTTGGCGTCCAGCGCCTTGGCCTCATCGAGATCCTTGCCGCGGATCGCGGTGTCCGCCAGCACGGTCACCTTGTTCGGCTGCACCTCGAGGACGCCCCCGGCGACGAAGATCAGTTCCTCGGCCTCCTGGTCGGGCAGGCGCAGTCGCACCGCGCCCGGCTTGATGCGGGTCATCAGCGGCATGTGGCCGGGCAGGATGCCCAGCTCGCCGGCCTCTCCCGGCAGCGCGACGAATTCGACCAGACCGGAGAAAACAGATTCCTCGGCGCTGACGACATCAACGTGTATGGTCATGGCCATCATTTCACCTCTCTATGACAACGCTCATTGCAAGGTCTTGGCCTTCTCGAACGCCTCGTCGATGGTCCCGACCATGTAGAACGCCTGCTCGGGCAGGTGATCGCACTCGCCGCTGATGATCATCTTGAAGCCGCGGATGGTCTCCTTGAGAGACACGTACTTTCCCGGCGAGCCGGTGAACACTTCGGCGACGAAGAAGGGCTGGGACAGGAAACGCTGCACCTTGCGCGCCCGGTAGACCAGCAGCTTGTCCTCGGGCGCCAGCTCATCCATGCCGAGAATCGCGATGATGTCGCGCAGCTCCTTGTAGCGCTGCAGGGTCTGCTGCACGCCCCGGGCGGTGTCGTAGTGCTCCTGGCCGATGACATTGGGATCGATCTGGCGCGAAGTGGAATCGAGCGGATCGACCGCCGGGTAGATGCCCAGCGAGGCGATGTCGCGCGAGAGCACGACGGTAGCGTCGAGGTGGCCGAAGGTGGTGGCCGGGCTGGGGTCGGTCAGGTCGTCCGCCGGCACGTACACCGCCTGGATCGAGGTGATCGAACCGACCTTGGTGGAAGTGATGCGCTCCTGCAGACGGCCCATCTCTTCCGCCAGCGTCGGCTGGTAGCCGACGGCGGAGGGCATGCGCCCGAGCAGCGCCGAGACCTCGGTGCCGGCCAGGGTGAAGCGGTAGATGTTGTCCACGAAGAACAGCACGTCCCGGCCTTCGTCGCGGAACGACTCGGCCATGGTCAGGCCGGTCAGCGCCACGCGCAGCCGGTTGCCCGGCGGCTCGTTCATCTGGCCGTAGACCAGCGCCACCTTGTCGAGAACGTTGGACTCCTTCATCTCGTGGTAGAAGTCGTTGCCCTCGCGGGTGCGCTCGCCGACGCCGGCGAACACCGAGAGGCCCGCGTGAGCGGTGGCGATGTTGTTGATGAGCTCCATCATCGTGACGGTCTTGCCCACGCCGGCGCCACCGAACAGGCCGATCTTGCCGCCCTTGGCGAACGGGCAGATGAGGTCGACGACCTTGATGCCGGTCTCGAGCAGCTCGGTCGACGGCGACAGCTCCTCGAACGAAGGCGCCTGGC
>Ga0315268_10003774_pt1 | contig 16600 bp, 12 predicted proteins | sample C1_top_MG_FD_204535 | JGI IMG/M metagenome (GOLD analysis project Ga0315268, IMG submission 204535) | Sediment microbial communities from Yellowstone Lake, YNP, Wyoming, USA - C1_top | ecosystem: Environmental > Aquatic > Freshwater > Lake > Sediment | place: USA: Wyoming | collected 2017-08-01
AGACGCAGCATGCTGCGTCTCTACGAGTTGCGCGCCGGGTCGAAGGGGCGAGACGATCCGGAGCGATCACTTGGCATCCTGCGGTGCGCCGAGTAGGATGTAAGTCTTTACTTGCAAACCGAGGTGGCACCGTGACTCTCCGCTTCCGCATCCTGCTGGTGGGATTGCTGCTGTTCTCCTTCACGTTTCTTATTGCCGCGCAACAGCCCGAAGGCAGGCCGGCGAAAGAGCGGGCCGCGAAGAAGGGCGTGACCAAAGAAGTCCAACCGGCGGCAACGGCTCCTGCCGCCGAGCCGCAGGCTGAGGAAGCGAAAGGCGACAAAGCAAAGAGCCCATGGGAAGGCCTGACGTGGCGGCTGGTCGGCCCCTTCCGGGGCGGACGGGCGCTGGCCGTCTCCGGCGTGGTGGGTGACCGCAACACCTACTACTTCGGCGCGGTGGCGGGCGGGGTGTGGAAGACTACCGACGGCGGCGTGAACTGGGCGCCGATCGCCGACAAGGAGAAGATCATGTCGGTGGGCGCCATCGAGGTCGCGCCCTCCGATCCCAACGTGATCTACGTGGGTACGGGTGAGGCCTGCCTGCGCGGCAACATCGTCGAGGGCGACGGCGTCTACAAATCCACCGACGCGGGCAAGACGTGGCAGAAGATCGGGCTGGACGACACGCGCCACATCGGGCGCGTGCTGGTGGACCCGAAGAACCCCGACATCGTGTTCGTGGCCGCGCTGGGCCACGCCTTCGGCCCGAACGAGGAGCGCGGCGTCTTCCGCTCCACCGACGGCGGCAAGACCTGGCAGAAGGTCCTCTACAAGGACGACAAGACGGGCGCCATCGACCTCGCCTTCGATCCCACCAACTCGCGCATCGTGTACGCCTCGCTGTGGCAGGTCTACCGCAACGAGTTCATGATGAGCAGCGGCGGCCCGGGCAGCGGCCTCTACAAGTCCACCGACGGCGGCACCACCTGGAAGCAGATCCAGGGCGAAGGCTTCCCCGAGGGGCCGCTGGGACGCATCGGCATCGCGCCCAGCGCCGATCCCAACCGGATCTACGCGCTGGTGGAAGCGAAGAAGGGCGGGCTCTACCGCTCCGACGACGGCGGCGGGCACTGGCGCCTGGTCAATTCCGACCACCGGCTGACGCAGCGCGCCTGGTACTACATGCACATCTTCGCCGACCCCAAGAATCCCGACAGCCTGTACGTGCTCAACGTGCAGATGTTCCACTCCAACGACGGCGGGAAGACGTTGCAGATGATCCGCGTGCCGCACGGCGACAACCACGGCTTGTGGATCGATCCCGACGATCCCACGCGCATGATCGAGTCGAGCGACGGCGGGGCGACCATTTCGATCGATGGCGGCAGGACGTGGACGCCGGAGGACAACCAGCCGACGGCGCAGTTCTACCACGTGATCGCCGACAACCGCTGGCCTTACTGGATCTACGGCGCGCAGCAGGACAACAGCACCGTGGGCATCGCCAGCCGCACCGACCACGGCATGATCGGGCGGCAGGACTGGTACTCGGTGGGCGGCTGCGAGAGCGGCTACATTGCCCCCGACCCGCGCGACGCCGACGTCGTGTACGCCGGGTGCTATGGCGGGGCGCTCACGCGCTACGACAGGAAAAGCGGGGAGGAGCAGGACATCTCCGTCTGGCCGGAGGCGCCCATCGGCTGGGCCGCCGGCAAGCTGGAACACCGCTTCCAGTGGACCGCGCCGATCCTGATCTCGTCGCACGATCCGAACGTGCTCTACATCGGCGGCGAGCGCCTCTTCATGAGCACTAACGGCGGCATGAGCTGGACGGCGATCAGCCCAGACCTGACGCGCAACGACAAGTCCAAGCAAGGTTCCTCGGGCGGGCCGATCACCCAGGACAACACCAGCGTCGAGTACTACGACACGATCTTCGCGGTAGCGGAATCGCCGCAGCAGAAGGGCATGCTGTGGGTGGGCACGGACGACGGCCTGGTGTGGCTGACGCGCGATGAAGGCAAGAACTGGGTGAAAATCACGCCCGCGGGGCTGCCGGAGTGGAGCCGCGTAAGCCTGATTGCACCCTCGCCGCACGATGCCGGCACGGCCTATGTCGCCTTCGACCGCCACCGCTGGGACGATTTCCGGCCCTACATCTACGCCACCCACGATTTCGGCAAGACGTGGACGCGGATCGACGCGGGCATCCCCGACGGCGATTACGTACACGCGGTGCGCGAAGATCCGGTGCGCAAGGGCCTGCTCTTCGCCGGCACGGAGCACGGCGTGTACGCCTCGTTCGACGACGGCGGGCACTGGATGTCCATCCAGCGCAACCTGCCGGTCTCGCCCGTCCACGACCTGATCGTGAAGGACAACGACCTGGTGGTGGCGACGCACGGGCGCTCGTTCTGGATCCTGGACGACATCAGCCCGCTGCGCGAATACACGCCGCAGATCGCAGCCGCCGACGCCTTCCTCTACAAGCCCGCGGTCGCCTACCGCTCCAACATCTTTGGCTTCCCGGCGCGCGGGCCCATGGGCCAGAACCCGCCGGGCGGCGCCATCCTTTATTACCAGCTCAAGAACGAGATCAAGCCTCCCAAGGCAGAGGAGGGTGAGAAGAACGGCGAGAGCGGCGGCGAAGCGGACGCTCCCGGCAAGAAGGCGCCGGAGATCACGCTCGAAGTCTACGACGCCAGCGGCAAACTCGTGCGCCGCTACCCGCCCAAGAAGCAGGCGGGCGGGGAGGAGGAGGAAGAAGGATATCGTCCGCGTCCAGCGCAGAACCTCCCCGGCAAAGCGGGCCTGAACCGCTTCGCCTGGGACCTGCACTACGACTCGGCGCCGCGTATCCCGCACTCCGCGCTGTGGGGCGGCGGCACCGAGGGCCCGCTGGTCCTGCCCGGCACCTACCAGGTGAAGCTCACCGTCGAGGGCAAGACCTACACGCAGCCGCTGGAGGTGAAGCTCGATCCACGCTTCAAGGCGACGCCCGAGGAGCTGCAAAAGCAGTTCGACCTGGCGACAAAGATCTTCCAGCGCTTCGCGCAGGTGCAGCGCGCCGTATTGCAGATCCGCGGCATCCGCAGCCAGGCGCAGGCGCTGGTGAAACGCACCGCGGGAACGCCGGAAGGCAAGACGATCGCCGAGGCCGAAAAGCAACTGGACGCCAAGATGAAGCCCATCGAGGAAGAGATGGTGCAGACCAAGGCGTATGCCAACGAGGACCTGCTGAACTATCCCAACATGCTCAACAACCGCCTGGTCTCGCTGGAGAGCACGGTGGAGAGCGCCGCCACCGCGCCCACGCAGCAGTCGTACGAGGTCTTCCAGAAACTCGACGGAGAAGCGGCGCAACTCCTCGGCCGCTGGGCAGACGTGCTGAAAACCGACGTGCCGGAGTTCAACGCCGCGGTGGCGAAACAGAACGTCCCGGCCGTGATCGTGAAGGACGAAGAATAAGGAGCGGGGGGTGCCCGGCGCGGCCCCCTTTCCTGTCCCGGTTTCCGCGCCGGCACGCCCTTCCACTAGGATGCTGGCGATGGAGAGTTCTTCTGAGATCGGGCCCTGGCGCCGCTTTCGCGAGCGCTGGCGCGAAGAGCGGGCGCGCGCCGGCGCCATCCTCGCTGCTGACGCGGTGCTCAGCGACGCCTGGAATTACCTGCTCGAGTCCACGCCCTGGCGGCGGCGGCAGCGCTACGGTGACGCCGACTTCGACTGGGAGTTCCGCGTGGACACGACGGCGGCGACCGTCGGCAGCCGCGCGCGGCTGACGGGCGCGCTCGCCGGTGGCCCGTACCAGCCCATCCCGCCCGACGATTTCCGCGAAAGCATGCAGCAACTGGCGATCGACTACGCGCAGTTCACCTTCGTCGATCTCGGGTGCGGCAAGGGGCGCGCGCTGCTGCTCGCCTCCGACCATCCCTTCCGGCGCATCGTTGGCGTGGAGTTCCTGCCGGAGCTGCACCGGGTGGCGCTCGAGAACATCTCGAAGTACAAGAGCGAGACGCAGAAGTGCTGGAACATCGAGGCGGTCTGCGGCGACGCGCGCACCTTCGAGTTCCCCGCCGGGCCGCTGGTGGCCTTCTTCTTCAATCCTTTTCCCGGGGCGGTCTTCGACGCCGTGCTCAACCGGCTGAAGGAGTCGTTGCGGCGGCAGCCGCGCCCGGCGTGGATCGTCTATCACAACCCGGTGCGCGAAGCGGCCCTCCGCGAACGGAGTTTATTCGAGAAGGCTGCGGGCACGCGGCGCTTCGTGATCTATCGCGCGCGGACCGGCTGAAAACGCCCGCGGCGGAGCTGATTTGAACGGCACGCGCGCGGGTGGTACAACGGGCGCGTGCAGGAGGCCACCATGCTCGAACTCGAAGCCGTGCCCTTGGAGTTTCCTTCCGACGCCAACCTCATTCTCGGGCAGACGCACTTCATCAAGACGGTGGAAGACCTCTACGAGGCGGTGGTCAACACCGTGCCGCAGGCGAAGTTCGGGGTGGCCTTCAACGAGGCGTCCGGGCCGTGCCTGACGCGCGCCGACGGCAACGACGACGAACTGAAGCGGCTGGCCGTCGCCAACGCGCAGGCGCTGGGGGCGGGGCACATCTTCGTGGTGATCGTGCGCAACGCCTATCCCATCAACCTGCTGAGAGCCATCCGCGACGTGCCCGAGGTGTGCACCATTTTTTGCGCCACCGCCAACCCGGCGCAGGCGATCGTGGCGCGCGGCGAGGCGGGAAGAGGCGTGCTGGGCGTGATCGACGGCAGCTCGCCCAAGGGGGTCGAGGGCGAGGCTGACGTTGCCGCGCGCAAGGAGTTCCTGCGCAAGATCGGCTACAAGCGCTGACGGTAGTGACGCAGCATGCTACGTCTCTACAGGCCCGCGGCTAGTTGACCGAGGTCGTCTCCTCCGGTCTGAGCACGCGCAGCTCGCACTTCGTCACCCCCGGCTTGCAGGTCACTGTGGCGCGGCCGAGGAGCTTGGTGGGCGTGCCGTCGGGGAAGTAGTAGCCATGCGGCGTGGCCTCGATGGCGGCGCCGAAGTTCTTCAGCGCGGGATCGCCGCCCAGGAACTTGGCGGTCTCGATCCTGGAGCCGGGCGCGATGAGCAGGAGGAAATCGGCGGTCCCGGCGACGCCCGAAGGATCGGGGATGTCGAGGGAGTAGCGGCGGTCGGCCTCGGGCGCCACCTTCTGCTTCCACAGGTCGGCCTCCTTCTCGCCGCCGGCCAGCCGTACCAGCCGCGGGCGCGCCTCGGGATAGGAGCGCCGCACCGCGGTGGCCAGCGCGTAGTAGCGCAGCGCGCCCTCCTTGTCGCCCTTCTTCTCCAGGATCTCGCCCCAGTGGTCGAGCACCTCGCCGCTGGAGGTCAGCGGCAGAGCGGCGCGGATGAACTTCTCGGCGGTGGCGAGGTCGCCCTTGTGGAAGTGCACCCAGCCGAGGGTGTCCCAATAGGCGGCGAGCGATCCGACCCGGCCGATCTCGCGCATGCTGACGTTGTTGAGATCGACGTTGCGCAGCTCGGCGGAGACGGACGCCACCGCGGACTCGGCGTACTGCTGCGCGCGGTCGAGTTGCAGGTCGTGCTCCGCGAACATGTAGGCGACGTCGTTCCACGTCCCCGGCTCGGGAGAGATGTCGACGGCGCGGTTGAGCGCCGCCACCGCCTTGTCCTGCTGCCCGGTTTCCAGGTAGCACTGGCCGAGCAGGGTCTGGGTGGCGGCGTCGCGCGGTTGCAGCGAAGCGGCCTTCTCCAGCGGGGGCAGGGCGTCGGCGAACTTGCGCTCCTCGGTGTAGACCCCGGCCAGCCCGCGCAGCGCGCCCGCGTCGAGCGGCGTTACCTCCAGTTGCTGCTGGAAGGCCTTCTCCGCCTCGGGGAAGTTGCGGTCGAGCACGTAGGACGTCGCCAGCGAGCTGTAGGCGAACTCGCTGTAGGGGTCGATCTCGATCACCTTCTTGAAGGCTTCGACGGCATCACGGTAGCGCTGCTGCGCGATGTACGCCGAGCCCAGGCCCGCCCAGCCGCGCCAGTTCTTCGGCTCGGTTTGCGTGGCCGCTTCGAAGACCGCCAGCGCGGTGGTCACGTCGTCGTTGCGCAGCGCCTGCGCTCCCGTCTCGATCAGCTCCTCGATCTTCGCGCCCTTGGGCACGGCCGAGGCTTCCGCGGCGGTCCCCGTGCGGTCCAGGGAGACGTTCTGCTCCTGGTCGGCGCGCACGGCGCGCGCGAAGGCGTAGTAGTCCTTGGCGCGCGTTCCGGGCAGCTCGCGCATGGTGGTGGCGAGGACGCGCTCCACGATCAGTACGTTCTTCTCGAGCTTGTAGGTGGAGGTGTAGCTTCCGTAGTCGCGCTTGACGGTGATCGGCACCGGAGCCACCACCGTGTACTGCGGCGGGAACTCCAGGCGGACGCGGAAGGTCATGGTGGAGGGCGCGCTGGGGATCTGCTGCGGGATGCTGGTGTCGTCGTCCGCCGTGGGCGGGTCGGGCACCGAAAGCATGTAAGGCACGGGCATGTCCATCTCCGGGTGCTTGCTGGAGATGGAGATCAGGTTGGGGATCGACACCGTGTAGGAGACTTCGAAGGGCTGGCTGGTGTCGCCCACCGGACCCGCCTGGATGTCGCTGATCTCGCCGCGGTAGCCGGTGAGCGTCTGAATCATGTCTTTCCAGTAGGGCTGGGGCGTGCCGCGAAAGGCGGAGCGGTAGTAGATCTCGTCGTCGCCGCGGAGCGTCTCATGGACGTGCGCCGTGAGCTTGCCGAGCGGGGAGACGCTGGCGTCAATCTCCATCTTGTGCCAGTTGCCGACCGGAATGGCTTCGGGTACCGTCACCAGGCGGGACGTGCCCTCGAGCGGCACCACCAGCGCCTGCTTGCCGCGCAGGTTGTAGGAGATGACGCGGAAGGGCGCGATCTCGGGAGTGGAGTCGAGCCAGACCTCGCCGCCCTTCAGGGGCACTACGGTGATGACGTGGTCGAACTGCGCGGGCGAGGGAAGATCGGGGTCGAGGCGCCGGGAGCTGTTGATGAGCGCCGCGTTGGCCGGGATGCCCACGGCGTCCAGCAGGCTGGCCAGCAGGGTGTGCTTGTCCTTGCAGTCGCCGTAGCGGTTAGCGAGGATGTCGGCGGCGGGATGCGGCTGGTAGCGGCCCACGCCGAACGACAAGCTTACGTAACGGAAGTTCTGCGAGACGAAGTTGTAAATCGCTTCGACCTTCTCTATCTCCGTTTTCCGGCCCGCCACGAGCTCCTGCGCCTTGGCGCGCACCGTTTCGGACGGCTGCACGCGGCCGCGTTCCAGCCCGCGGTACCACTCGCCGACCTCCGCCCAGCTCCTGAAGGTGCTCAACTGGATGTCGGGCGGCACCTGCTTGCGCCAGCGCTCGAGGCGGTCCTTGTGACGCTCCTCCTGCGTCTTGCGCACGAGGTTCGAGTGCTCCCAGCGGTAGACGCGGCGGCCGTCTTCGTCGCTGACCCTGGGATCGAAGCCGGGATTGGTCTTCAGCTGGAGCGCGACGCCTTGCGGCACGCTGACCTCCACCATCTCGTTCAGGGTGATGGGCACGCGCATGAACTCGTAGCTGAACCAGAACTGGTTGGGGGCCAGCGGCGTGGTGACGGTGGTTACGTACGAGTATTCCAGCGTGTCGCCGGGGCGCAGACCGGGCACGGTGAGGTGCTTCTCGCGATAATCGGTGTACATGGGGGCGTCGCGCGCCACCTGTGCCGTCATGTCCTGCGCCGCTTCGGCCCCGGCAGTGACCACGGAGCCGTCCTTCTTCAGCACGCGCAGGCTGGTCACGTCGAGCTTCTCGTTGGCGGAGTTGTAGCCGATGACCACCTGCCCCCACTGCTCCACGCCCAGCTCGCTTTGCACCTTTACCCTGACGTCCGTGGTGCGCCGGCTCGTGCCATCCTTTTCGAACCGCACGCTGGTCTGGTACCGTTCCACTACAAAGGGTTCTTCGCTGTAGTCGGCCTTGGCAGCCGGGGACGCTGGAGCGCCCTGGGCGAGGGCCGGCACCGTCAGCATCAGCAGCAGGGAGATGAGAGCAAGGACTTTTCTGGTCATAGGGACTCGAAAAAGCACGTAAGCTGCCCTTTTATCGCAATGGGAGGGGCGGCGCAAGCAAACATCATGGCCGACGTACTGGTTCTCGGAGGAGGGGTGGCGGGCCTGGCGGCCGCCGGTGTGATGGCGCGCGCCGGGCTGGCGGTGGAGCTGCTGGAAGGGCGCGAGCGGCTGGGCGGGCGCGTTTGGTCGATCCAGGTCCCGGGCGCGCCGGCGGCGGTCGAGCAGGGAGCCGAGTTCATCCACGGGCGGCCTCCGGAGATCTTCGATTTCGTCAGCGCCGGCGTCTTGCCGGTGGTCGAGGTGGACGGCACCATCTGGCGCTTCGAGCGCGAACTGGTGCCCATGATCGAAACCGACCTCGACCCTGAGGCGGTGCTCGAACACATTGACACCGGCGCCCCCGACCGGAGTTTCCGCGATTTTCTCGCCCGCCTGGATGTCACGGCGGAGGAGAAGGCGTGGGCGACGGCGTTCGTGGAGGGCTTTCATGCGGCCGACGCGAACCGCATCAGCGCCCACTCGCTGGCACGCAGCGCCGCGGCCGACCGCCAGATCGACGGCCAGCTCCAGTACCGGCCGGCGCACGGCTACGAAGCCCTGGTGACCGCCCTGGCCTCGCGCCTGAAGGAAGATTCGTGTGCCGTCCACTTGGGGACGAACGTGCGCGAGATCCGCTGGCAACGAGGCAACGTGCGCGTTTCCGCCGAGACCCTCGCCGGGCACCGCGAGTTCTCCGCGGCTTGCGTCCTGATCGCGCTGCCGCTGGGCGTGCTTCAGGTGCGGCGCGGCGATCCCGCCTGCGTGGCCATCACGCCGGAACTGGGAGGCGCCAAGGGCGGCGCCCTGCAATGGCTCAACATGGGCCCGGTGATCCGCGTCTCGCTGCTCTTCCGCGAAGCGTTCTGGGTGGAGCGCATGCGCGATCTCACCTTCCTCTTCTCCCACGAGCGCTGGTTCCCGACGTGGTGGTGGGCGGGACCGAGCCACGGGCCGGTTCTGACCGGATGGGCGGCGGGGCTGCGCGGCCTCGCTCTCTCCAAACGCCCTGCGGAAGAGGTGATTGCGCGCGGACTGGAGACGCTGGAGCGCATCTTCGGCCGCCGCGCCGGCTCCCTGGGATCGTTGCTGGTCGGCGGCTACACCCACGACTGGCAGTCCGACCGCTTCTCCCGCGGCGCCTATAGTTGGGCTTCGGTGGGCGGCTCCGATGCCTTCGCCGCCCTGGCCAAGCCCGTGGACGACACCTTGTACTTCGCCGGCGAGGCCACCGACAACACGGGGCACAACGGCACCGTGCACGGCGCCATCGCCAGCGGCTACCGCGCCGCGCGCGAGATCCTCAGCGTGCACCGCAAATAAAAGGCACGGGCGCGGCCGTGCCTCTCTTCTATCTTCTTATAGGTTGACGCGCTTCAGCGCCGCTTCCGGGTAGCGATCGCCGGCCGCCGCGCCCGGCGGGAAGGCAGCGTTCAGTTGCGCGATCTCCTCGGCGGTGAGCGCGATGTGCGCCGCGGCGGCGTTCTGTTCCAGATAGGGGATGCGCTTGGTGCCGGGGATGGGGACGATCTCTTCGCCGCGCGCCAGCACCCAGGCCAGCGAGAGCTGTGCCGCGGTGCAGTTCCTGCGCGCCGCCATCTCCTCGAGGTTGCGGCGAAGGCGCGCGTTGCGCTGGAAGTTCTGCGGCGCGAAGCGCGGCGCGTTGCGCCGGTAGTCGTTCTCCGGCAGGTCTTCGAACTTCCTGATGGCGTCCGTCAGGAAGCCGCGTCCCAGCGGGCTGTAGGCGACGAAGGTGATCCCAAGCTCGCGGCAGGCGGGGAGCACGTCGCTCTCCGGATCGCGCGTCCAGAGCGAGTACTCGGTTTGCAGGGCCGCGATGGGATGGACCTTGACGGCGCGGCGCAGCGTCGCCGGGGCCGCCTCCGAGAGCCCGAGGTAGCGCACCTTGCCTGCGCGCACCAGTTCCGCCATCGCTCCCACGGTGTCTTCGATGGGGACGTTGGGGTCCACGCGGTGCTGATAATAGAGGTCGATCACGCCGACGCCGAGCCGCCGCAGGCTGGCGTCGCAGCACTGTTTCACGTACTCGGGACGGCCGTTGACGTCGATCCAGGCGCCGTCGGCGGCGCGCACGTTGCCGAACTTGGTCGCCAGAAACACCTCCCGGCGGCGCTCCCGGATGGCTCGCCCCACCAGTTCCTCGTTGCGACCCATGCCGTATACGTCGGCGGTGTCGAGAAACGTCACGCCGAGGTCGAGCGCGCGGTGGATGGTGCCGATCGACTCCTCGTCGTTGCGCTCCCCGTAGAACTCCGACATCCCCATGCAGCCCAGCCCGACCGCAGATACCTTTTCCCCGGTGCGGCCCAGCGGACGGTATGCCATCGCACGATTGCCTTCCTGCGCCATTGCTACCCCCGATGAAGAGAATTTCGACGCCAATTCCATTGTAGGCGCAGGCCGCGGGTGATGTTGACGCTCCCGGCCGTCGGAGTACACTGGCGCCATGCGAGCGATGGTGCTGGAGTCTGCCGCCGCCGTCGAGCAAAACCCTCTGCGCGAGCGCGACTGGCCGCTGCCCGCCCCCGCCGCCGGCCAGGTGCGGGTGGCGGTCCGCTGCTGCGGCCTCTGCCACACGGACTTGCATGAGGTCGAGGGTGAGTTGCAGCTGCCGCGCTTGCCGCTGGTCCCCGGCCACCAGGTGGTGGGCGTGGTGGACGCCGTGGGGACGGGCGTCCAGAGCTTGCATGAGGGCGACCGCGTGGGCGTGCCCTGGCTCTACTCGACCTGCGGCCAGTGCGCCTACTGCCGCGGCGGGGAAGAGAACCTCTGCGACCACGCGCGCTTTACCGGTCTCCACGCGGATGGCGGCTACGCCGAGGCGATGGTCGTTCCCGAAGGATTCGCCTACCCGCTGCCCGCCGCCTTCTCCGACGTGCACGCCGCGCCGCTGCTCTGCGCCGGAGTGATCGGGTACCGCGCTTACTGCCTCAGCGGGGCGCGCCGCGGCAGCCGGCTCGGCCTCTACGGCTTCGGCGCCTCCGCCCACGTGGTCCTGCAATTCGCGCGCTTCCTGGGGTGCGAGGTGTACGTGTTCACGCGCAGCTCCGCGCATCGCGAACTGGCGCAGCGGCTGGGCGCCGCGTGGACAGGCGGAGCCGGCGACGCCGCTCCCGGCGCGCTCGATGCCGCCATCCTCTTCGCCCCGCTCGGCGCCCTGGTGCCGGATGCGCTGCGCGCCGTGCGCAAGGGCGGCACCGTCGCCCTGGCCGGCATCACCATGAGCGACATTCCCCAGCTTCCCTACGAGCTGCTCTACCAGGAACGCATCCTGCGCAGCGTCGCCAACAGCACGCGGCAGGACGTGCGCGAGTTCCTCGACCTGGCGGCCGACGTCCCCGTGCACACCGAGACGCAGCTCTTCCCCCTGGCGCGGGCCAACGCCGCCCTGCAACAGCTCAAGAGCAGCGGCATCCAGGGAGCGGGCGTACTGACGGTGTCGTGAGTTTCCTTGTAGCGGGCGGGAAGCCGCCGGCGGCGAAAAAGCCGAGTGGAGTATCCGGGAAAATCACAACAGCTTCGAGCCGCTGAATTTTTCTTGCTCCCCTCAAGGCATCGGCCAGCACTGCTGCTGTTTGAAGCTGCTTTCCTCATCAGTGGCCATGGTGATTTTAAGCACTTCGTAAGTCACTGATTCAATTCCACAAGTCGCGCATTTCGGCCACTCGGCGCGAATCTGCTGATGTTTTCTTCAACGCCACCAAGGCATTTCAGCTCTCCAAAAGAGATCGCTGGAATCCTCATCGGCGCGCGGTTTTGCTTTTGTTTTGAGTTACTTCCGGTGCATGCGCTTCACGGCAGCGGCGAACGGCACAGCACGTGCCTTTATGCAGGGTGGCTCTTGGGCGGAAGACCCAGGCCCTCGGAGGATGTCATGACCGCACTCTTAGTTCTCGCTACTGTGATCGTATTCCTGGTAATCGACTTCTTCTACGGACGCAAGCCGGCGCTGCAAGTTGCCGAGCAGCCGGCGCGGCGTCCCAGCCGGGCGCTGGAAGCGCGCCCCGTGCCCGCCATGGTGAGCGGTTTCCGGCTGCCGGAAAACCTGCGCTACCACCCCGGTCACACCTGGGCGCTGAGCGAGAGTCCGAACCTGGTGCGCGTGGGCTTCGACGACTTCGCGGCGCGCCTGGTCGGCCACATCGATTCCATCACCCTGCCGCAGCGCGGGCAGTGGGTGCGGCAGGGCCAGAAGCTGTGCACCTTGAAGCGCAACGGCGCCACCGTGGACATGCTCTCGCCCATCGAGGGCACGGTGACGGAGATCAACGAAGCGCTGCTGCAGAGCCCCGCCGCCGCTCCCGGAGATCCGTACGGCGAGGGATGGCTGGTGACGGTGCACTCCCCGGACGCCAAGATCAACTTCCGCAACCTGCTGGGCGGGGCGCTGGCCCGCTGGTGGATGGAAGAGGCGGCCACTCGCTTGCAGCGGCAGATGCCCACCGCCTACGGCGCGGCCTACGCCCAGGACGGCGGCCTGGCGGTGGAGAGCATCACCGCCGAGATGAACGACACGCAGTGGCAGGCCATGGCGCGCGAGTTCTTCCTCTCCTGAGGGCATGAGCAAGCCGGCCCGGAGCGCCGCCCCGCTCCGGGCCACCTCCCGTCATGTGGCGCAAGTGGTCACCTGTCACGCAAGAACGTGATTCGGGTCACAGTATCGCGCCGTGCAGGCGCCCAGACTCTTAATAGCGCAGGCCAGGTGCAGGTGCTGATGATTTCAGCGCTGTGGTTTCCTGCTGAGAGACACAACACCCGCGCTCCGCCCGTTGCCAAATTCATCAGGTGTCGAACAGGAGTTCTGACGATGAAAGCTGTCTCCGCAATCTTAGTAATCGCTCTTTTCGCATTCCCGCTGGCTGCCGCCGCCGAAGACGGCGCCGCCCTCTACAAGACGAACTGCGCCATGTGCCACAAGGTGGACGGCTCCGGCAATCCCGCGATGAAGGCCCCGGATCTGCGCGCTGAGGCGGTGCAGAAGATGGACGTTGCCAGGCTGGCCGAGGCCATCAAGGCGCAGCCCAAGCACACCGCCAAGATCAAGGCCTTCACGCAGGACCAGTTGACGGCCGTCGCGACCTTCGTGAAGTCGCTGAAGAAGTAGGCAGGGACCGGGCCACTGGCTGGAAAGACATCGCAACGGCCGTTTCTCGCGGCGGAAAGGAACTGAGATGAATCGGACCTCTGGCATCGCACTCGCAGTCCTCCTCAGTGCCTTTCCGTCATGGGCGGGCGACAACGCGCAGCGCCCAGCCGCGGAGCTGTTCCGTGCGCACTGCGCATCGTGCCATGGCGACGACGGCGCCGGGGCGAAGGAACACAAGGTCAGCGGCGCCAACCGGCACGCCACCGCCGTGCAGTCACTGAGCGACGCCGAGCTGTTCGAGGCCATCGCATACTCCTCCCTACACAAGCAGTACGTGCACGGTTTCGTGGCCCGCGGGGTGCTGACGCCCAACGATGTTCACTTGCTGGTGCAATACGTACGCGGGATGGGGACGAAGAAGAAGTAATGCGTCGGGCCTGAATTTTCTGTTTTGCTGGCGATCCTGGAATGGCCGGAGGCCGGCCGCCGGAGGTAGAGGCGGCACGGCAACAGCCTGCGCATGCAGGCGGAGGACATTCCGTGATTCGTCCGTCCCGATTCCCCGGTGGTCCTGGGACGCCGTTCACCGCGCCTTCCCGGCCCTTTCTTTCCGCATTCCTAAGTTTTCATTCGCGGGCGTGCCGCGTCCGCACCCGGAGATCCCATGAGTAAGGCCATTCTCTATGACGCCACCAAGTGCATCGGCTGCAAGCAGTGCGAGGTCGCCTGCGCCGAGCAAAACAAGCTGCCCTACGACGACGCCATAGCCGCCGAGCAGCAGCAGTCGGCGCACAAGTACACCGTGGTGCTCGCCCACGGCGAGAAGTTCATGCGCCGCCTGTGCATGAACTGCGACGATCCCACCTGCGCCTCCGTTTGTCCCGTGGGGGCGCTGAAGAAGTCACCGCTCGGCCCCGTCACTTACGACGCCTCCAAGTGCATGGGCTGCCGTTACTGCATGGTGGCCTGCCCCTTCGACGTTCCCAAGTACGAGTGGAACAAGGCGCTCACTCCGCGGGTGCGCAAGTGCGACATGTGCAGCGACCGGGTGCTGGCGGGCAAGCAGACCGCCTGCGCCGAGATCTGCCCCGTGGAAGCCACCAAGTTCGGCGACCGCGACGCACTCATTGCGGAGGCGCAACAGCGCTTGCGCGACAACCCCGGCCAGTACGTCAACCACATCTACGGTCTGAACGAGGTCGGCGGGACGAGCGTCCTGCTGCTGGCGGGCGCGGGCGAGAGCTTCCAGGAGTTCGGCTACCGCACCGACCTCACCACCGAGCCCATGCCCCTGCTCACCTACCGCGTGCTCTCGCGCATTCCCGACCTGGTGCTGCTGGGCGGCGCTGCGCTGGGAGGGATTTACTGGATCACCCACCGCCGCGACGAAGTGGCGGCTGCCGAGGCGGCAGAGAAGAAGGAAGGGGAGTGAGACCGGCCATGAAACTGCAAATGCCCAAACTGACTTTCTGGAAAGCGGTCTTCGTGCTAACGATGCTGGCCGGCCTGTACGCCACCTTCATCCGCTTCACGCGGGGACTTGGCGGGTCCACCCACCTCAGCGATGCGTTCCCCTGGGGCATCTGGGTCGGGTTCGACGTGCTCTGCGGCGTCATGCTGGCGGCCGGCGGCTTCACCCTGGTGCTGGTGGTCGAGATCTTCAATATCAAGCGCTTCAAACCCATCATCCGGCCCACCGTGCTGACCGCCTTCCTCGGCTACATGCTGGTGTCAGTGGCGCTGCTCTTCGACCTCGGCAAGCCCTACAACATCTGGCACCCGCTCATCATGTGGAACCCGCACTCCGTGATGTTCGAAGTAGGCTGGTGCGTCATGCTCTACACCACGGTGCTGGCGCTGGAGTTCGCGCCCGTCGTGCTGGAGCGTTTTCGGCAGAAGAAGATGGTGAACCTGCTGCACAAGATCTCCGTGCCCATCTTCCTCGCCGGCGTCATCCTCTCCACCCTGCACCAGTCTTCGCTGGGCAGCGTGTACCTGATCATGAAGGGGAAGCTGCATCCGCTCTGGTACTCGCCGCTGCTGCCGGTGTTCTTCTTCATCTCCGCCATCGCGGTCGGCCTGGCGATGACGATTTTCGAGTCCAACATGAGCGCCAAGCACTTCCACAAGCAGCTGGAACAGCCTCTGCTGACGGAACTTGGCCGCATCCTGCTGGTGGTGCTGGTGGTGTACGGCGTGCTGCGCTTCGAGGACCTGTGGCACCGGGGCGCGTTCGCGTACCTGACGGGTTTCGGCTACGAAGAGCGGCTGTTCGCGATCGAGATCTTCCTTTCGCTGCTGCTGCCCATCGTGCTGCTGGTGATCCCCAGGGTGCGCAACCATCCGCAGGGCCTGTACGTGGCGGCGGTGTCGGTGGTGCTGGGCTTCGTCACCAACCGCCTGAACGTCAGCATCACGGGCATGGAAGGCGCCGCGGGGGTGCGCTACATCCCGAGCTGGATGGAGATCACCGTCACCGCCATGATCGTGGCCGCCGGTTTCGCCGTCTTCGCCATGGCGAACCGATACCTGCCGATCTTTGTCACCGAGAGCGAGCCGGAGCCGGAAAAGGTCCCGGCCGCCGTCGCCATGAAGGCGGCCGCGGGCGATTGAGATGACGCCATGGTCCCCATCCGCGCCGTTGTGGAAGCGCATCGGCTACAGCCTGAGCGCCAAGCTCATCGTGTTGCTGGTGGCGTGGGTGGTGGCCACGTTCGCGCTGCTGGGGGCGGTCAATATCGACCTCCACCGGCGCGACCTGGAGACCGCCACCCTCAACTCCGCGGAGCGGATCAGCGACGTCATCAAGCGCAGCACCTCCTACTACATGCTGCGCAATGACCGCGAGGCGCTCTACCAGATGATGCGCACCATGGCCGACGAGCCGGGCGTGGTGCGCATCCGTGTCTTCAACCAGGAAGGCACCGTCCGCTACTCCACCGACCCCGCCGAAGTCGGCCACGGCGTGGACAAGAGCGCTGAGGCCTGCTACAAGTGCCACGCTCAAGCGCAGCCGCTTGCCCGTCTTGATCGCCCCGACCGCTTCCGCATCTATCGCCAGGCGGGCGAGCGCGTGCTCGGCATCATCACTCCGATCGAGAACCAGCCCTCGTGCGCCGGCGCCGGCTGTCACCTGCCGCCCTCGCAGCAGAAGATTCTGGGCGTGCTCGACGCCAACCTCTCGCTGCAGAAAGCCGACGCCAGCATCGCCGCCGGCCGGCGCACGATGATTCTCTATACGGTGATTGCGGTCCTGCTCCTGGCCTTCGTCGCCGGCGCCGTCATCTGGGAACTGGTGCACCACCGCATCAAGGTGCTGAAGCAGGGCACCGAACGCATCGCCCGCGGCGAGCTGGGCTTCCAGATCGTAGACCGCCACAACGACGAGGTGGGCGACCTGGCCG
>Ga0315268_10003775_pt1 | contig 16595 bp, 13 predicted proteins | sample C1_top_MG_FD_204535 | JGI IMG/M metagenome (GOLD analysis project Ga0315268, IMG submission 204535) | Sediment microbial communities from Yellowstone Lake, YNP, Wyoming, USA - C1_top | ecosystem: Environmental > Aquatic > Freshwater > Lake > Sediment | place: USA: Wyoming | collected 2017-08-01
GATCAGGCGCGCCCAGTGCTTGACCGGCCAGCGCTTGGTCGGCCAGACCGAACCGGGCGCCAGCGCGACCAGGCCGGCGGGACCGATCTGAAATTCGGACAGCAGGTCCGAGGTCCAGGTCTTGGACTCGACGCTGGTCCGGTAGCGCGGCTGGGTCTCGGACGGCGGCACACCGAGCGGCGCGAGCAGGTCGAGCAACCGGCCGCTGAAGGTCGAACCCGGACCACCGAAATCGACGACGTGGGTAAAGGCGACGCGCGTCAACAGGCCGCTCAGCGGCAAGCCGATCCGCGGACCGGCGTAGCCGACCCGGATCGCGATCTTGCTCCGCCAGGCGACCAGCGCGCTGCGGGCCGAGCGGTGCGGCACGATCAGCGCATCGAAGGCCTCTTCGCGCAGCTGCCGTGCCAGCTTGTCGATGCCGTGCCAACCGGCGTCGAGCCCGCGCTTGTCGTACTTGAGCACCTGCTGAAAGCCGAGGCCGACGGCCAGCTGCGACGGACCGCTGCGCGCAATCAGCACGACCTTCGCACCGGGCAAGGCGCGCCGGATCGAGCGCGCGAGCACCGAGGTCATCACCACATCGCCGACGTAGGCGGTCTCGAGCACAGCCACGCGCTGCAGCGTGTGCGGCCGCGTGGCAATGGCATGCATGGGCAGCGGGGTGTTGATCACGACGCCAGTGGCTGCGCCTCGTCAATGAGCATGACCGGGATGTCGTCCTCGATGCGATACTGCAGATGGCAGTGGTCGCACACCAGGCCGGTCTGATCGGCGTTGTGGTGCACCTGCCCCTTGCACTTGGGACAGGCCAGGATGCTCAGAAGTTCCTCGCTGATGGGCATTGGCGAACCTCCGAGCAACGTAGAGCTGCTGCTTGGGTGAAGCCCGCCGAGATTTACTCTCGGCGGGAGAGGGGCTGGCCGACAGCCCCTCGATGTATTAGCCCACTTTGAGGTAGTTGCGGTACTCGAAAAAGCGCCGGCCGCTGGCCACCTCGACGAGGTCGAGCAGATCCTCGCGCAGGTGGCCCCAGCGCAGCCAGCGTCGCTGCGGCTCGAACGGCCAGTCGGCGCGCTCGACCCACGGCCGCATGACCGCCGGATGGGTGCCAGCGAACGGGCGCACCTTCTCGTCGACGTCGTAGCGGTAGCGAGCGCCATCCACGCGATCGACCAGCGCGTTCTCGACCGCGGCGTCGTCTCGGTAAAGGCGCTCGAAGGCGCGCGTCTTCTCGAGCATCTGCTGCGGCGGCCGCACCCAGCCGTAGTGGCAGATGCAGGCGCCGCTGTCGACAACGCGCAGTTTGCGCGGCTCGCTCGCGGCGTCGTCGCCGTGGCAGCGAAAGCCCTGGGCGTCGCGCCAGCTGAAGGTGCCGCGGCCACTTTTAAAGGCGCGCACTTCGTGCCGGTACCAGCGGCGCGAGATTCCGACGGTGTGAAAGCTGCCGTAAAAATGACGATACCTGAACCGCAGGCCATCGACGTCGGGACGCGCGTTGGCGCTCGCCATGGCGGCGCGGATGACCGCGCTGTCGTCCTCGTGCAGCACCTCGTCGGCCTGCAGGTAGACGCACCACTCGCCACGGCAGCGCGCCAGCGCCAGGTCGGTCTGCACCGCCAGCACGCGGCCCCCCTGCCGCAGCGATTCGTCCCAGCGGCTCTCGAACACGACCAGCCGGCCGTCATCCAGTGCGCGCACCCGCGCCAGCGTGTCGTCGGTGGAGATGCCAACATTGACCACCACCTCGTCGCACAGCGCTTGCAGCGAGCGCAGCGAGGCCTCGAACGGGTAGCCCAGCCGCACACCGTCGCGGACAAAGGTGAACCCCGAGATGGTCATCGCTGCGGCAGTCCGTCGAGAAAGCGGTCGAGCGCCGAGATCAGCAGCGGCCGCGGGTCGTCCGCGCCGCTGACGTCGACCACCGCGTTGGGCGGTTCGGGGTAACCCCAGCGCACCGCCGGCATGTCCTTGAAGATGCCGAGCGTCGGCGCGCCCACTGCCACCGACAGGTGCATCGGTCCGCTGTTGTGGGTCACCGTGCACTGGGCCGCGGCCATCAGCGCACCCAGCGCCGGAATGTCGGTCGGCGGCGCCAGCCGGGCCTTGACGCCGATCTGCTGACACAGCTCGATCGCGGCCTGCTGCTCGCCCGGTCCCCACACCACCACCGGTTGTCGGCCGCGCTCGAGCAGCCGCTTGCCGATCGCGGCCAGCACGTCGGCGGTCAGCCGGCGCCAGCCAAGCCGGCCACCCGGGTTGAGCACGGTGAACGAACGCGGCCGCGCCAGCATGTCGTCCAGCAGCTGCCGCACCTCGGGACCAACCGAGCCGTTGGGTAGGTAGCACGGCGCCTCGTCCCAGGCCTCGATGCCCAGTGCGCTCAGCAGGTGCAATCGCTGCCGCCGCTCACTGGCGACATCGGGACGGGGCGCGACCGCGCTGGTGTAGCAGCTGACCCCGCGGCCGTTGCGCGCGAAACCGATGCGCACTGGCGCCCGCGTCAGCACGGCCGCCAGCGCGTGGCTGGTCGACAGCAGCGTGTAGTTGCTGCAATCGATGGCGACATCGAGCTGGGCGTGCATCAGCGCGCGCGCCCGCTTGCGGCTGGCAAATGTCCACGGAAAGCCATGCGAGTCGAAGCTGAGGACGTCGTCGACCGCGGGTTGGCTGGCCAGCAGGTGCGCCAGGCGCGGATGCACGACCGCCACGATCTGGGCGTCGGGCCGGGCGCGCCGGATCGCCGCGAACAGCGGCGTCTGCAAGAGCAACTCGCCGACCCGGTTGTCAAACCGCAGCAGCCCGATGCGCTGCGGCCCGACGTCACGCGGCAGACGCGGATGAAACAGCAGCCCCGCCAGCCAGAGCAGCAGGCGCTGCAACCATCCACCACGCGGCACGACGCTCGCCATTGGGTCCGCAATCTATTTCGGCGTGTACCACAGTTCAATCTCCGCTAGCGTGGGCGCATGCTGCGTCGGAAGCGGGTGCTCAAGATCAGCGATGCCTGGCACTGGTTTGCCGAGGTCGAGCAACTGCTGCTCAACACCCGCGCGCTGCTGCTGCGAGGCTGGCAAGTCGACGTCGCCTGCCAGCCAGAATCTCCGCTGTGGGAGCGCGCCACGGCGGTCGGCGCCACGCTGCACCCGCTACCGGGCATGCGCAGCAACAATCCGCTGACGCGACCGGCCAACCTGCTGCGCATCGCCCGGCTCATCGACGGGCTCCGCCCATACGCGATCCACGCCTATCGATCGCCACCGCATGCGCTGGCAGGCGCGGCGCGCACGCTGGCGCGCCACAAGCCCCCGCTGATCCGCTCGCGCGGCGCGGCGCAGCGGCTGCGCCGACACCCGCTCAACCGCTGGCTGTACCAGAGCGCCGACGCCGTGATCGCGTCGTCGAGTGCCATCGCCGACGACCTGTTCCGGATCGGGGTCAAGAGCGAGCAGATCCACGTCGTGCGCGGCGGTGTCGACAGCGCGCGCGTGGTCGACGGCGACGGGGTCGGCTTTTGCCAGCGCCACCAGCTGCCGCGCGACCGGCCGCTGATCGGCGTGCTCGGCCGCATCGACGACGTCAAGGGACAGCGCCACGCGGTCGACGCCGTGGTCGAGCTCAACCGGCGCGGCGCCCACTGCGCCCTGGTTTGCAGCGGCGAACCGTGGGGCGACGCCGGCGACCGGCTGCGCGCACACGTCGAACGGGTCGGCGCGGGTAAAGACGTGTGGCTGCTCGATCGCACCGATGACGTGGCCGGCTTTTTGGCCGCGATCGACGTCGCGGTGGTCGCCTCGATCGGCTCCGAGGTGATGGCCCGCGCGCTGCTCGAGGAGATGGCCGCCGGCTGTGCTGTCGTCGCCACCCAGGTCGGCGTGATTCCGGAGTTGCTCGACCGTTCGACCGGTGTGCTGGTGCCGCCGGCAGATCCAGCCGCCCTGGCGGTTGCGATCGAGGGGCTGTTGCACGACCCGCGGCGGCGCGCCGTGCTCGGGGCAGCGGCCCGTGCTCAGGTGCAGCGCGAATACACCATCGAGCGGCTGGGCGAGCAGCTGGAGCGCATCTACCGGCAGGCGCGGCGTTCCTGGCGCCGGCAACGCAGCGGCGATCGCTGACGGTCGGTACTGCCGGGGTCTCTGAAGCAGAGCGGTGCTGCCGGGGTGAAGCCCGCCGAGATTCACTCTCGACGGGCGAGGGGGCGGCCGACGCCCCTTTGAAAATCCGTCAGCCGCGGTCGAACAATCGTTCCAGCGTTGCGCGCGACAGCTCGCTGACCACCGGCCGGCCGTGCGGGCAATGGCCCTTGAGGTCGATCTGGTCGAGGTCGCGCAGCAACGCCGCGATCTCGCTCGCAGCAAGCGGCTGGCCGGCGCGCACGCTGCCGTGGCAGGCGAGCCGCGCGTAGACGTGCTGCACCGCCTCGTCGTTGGCCAGCTGCGTGCCATGCTCGGCCAGCTCGGACAGCAGATCGAGCACCAGTGGTGCGACTGCGGCCCGCGCCAGATCGGCCGGCACCGCGCGCACCAGCGCCGTGGCGCCGCCAAACGGGTCGATCTCGAAACCGAGGGTCGCGATCTCGTCCGCGTGGTCCTCGACCGCGGCCAGCAGGCGCGGCTCGACCTCGATCGATACCGGCACCAGCAGGCGCTGCGCCGCCGGCTGCCGGGAACGCCGGCGCTGCAGCAGCCGTTCGTAGGTCAGCCGCTCGTGCGCCGCGTGTTGGTCGATGAGCACCAGGGCATCATCCGCCTGGCAGATCAGGTAGGTCTCGAACAGCTGTCCGATCACCCGCAGCCGGCCAAAGTAGCGATCGACGAGCAGACCGTCGGCGGCCGGTATCGGCGCCAGCGGGGCAAACGCGCGCGATTGCGCCACGGACGCGGGCGGCGCGCCCGGATCAGTGTAGCGGCCAAAGCGATCGAGCGCAGCGCGCACCCGCGCGCGATGCCACTCCTGCACGTCGCCCGCCCGATCGCGCACCTCGCCGGTTGCTGCGGCCGGCATCGGGTAGCTTCGGCTGTGACCGATCCAGGGCGTCCGCGCCGCCGCCTGTCCAAGCACGTGGGCCAGCGCATCTTGCACCACGGTGTCGTCGCGAAACCGCACCTCCTGCTTGGTCGGGTGCACATTGACATCGACGTCTGACGGATCGAGCTCGATGCGCAGCACCACGACCGGGTGGCGTCCGGTCTCGAGCAGTGTGTGGTAGGCGCGGCGCACCGCGTGCATCAAACCGCGGCTTTGGATCGAACGGCCGTTGACGAACAGGTGGTAGCCGCGCGTGTCGCGGCGAGCCTGACCCGGGTCGGCAAAGTAGCCGCTCACCCGGATACCCGACTCCTCGCCCGCGACCGCGAACAGCGAGGTCAGCAGGTCGCGGCCCAGCGCGCTGGCCACGCGCTGCTGGATCGCAGCCGGCTCGCTGGCCGCCGGCACGTCGAGCAGCGCCCGTCCTTGGCTCTCCAGACGGAAGCGCACCGCTGGCTGGGCGAGCGCCAGATCGACCACCGCCGCGTGGATGCGCCCGGTCTCGGTGGCCGCACTGCGCAGAAACTTGCGCCGCGCCGGGGTGTTGAAGAAGAGGTCCTCGACCACGACCCGGGTGCCGATCGCGGCACCCGCGCGCTCGTTGCCGACCAGCGCGCCCGCGACGACCTGCACCTGCACTCCGACCAGCTCGGTCGGCGGCCGGGTCACGATCTGCAACTTGCTGACCGCCGCGATCGCCGGCAGCGCCTCGCCGCGAAAACCGAGCGTCCGGATCCGTTCCAGGTCGGCGGCCTGCACGATCTTGCTGGTGGCGTGCCGCTCCAGCGCCAGCAGCACCTGGTCAGCCGCCATGCCGCAACCGTCGTCGCTGACGCTGATGCGGCTGCGGCCACCCTCGGCCACGGTGACCTCGATCGAGCGCGCGCCGGCGTCGAGCGAGTTCTCGCACAGCTCCTTGACCACCGACGCTGGCCGCTCGACCACCTCGCCGGCAGCGATCAGCGCGATCACCGACTCATCGAGCTTGCGGATGCGGCCAGCAGCAGCAGCGGTCACGCGGCGCCCGGTTGCCGCGCCGCGATCTCGCGCGCCATGCGGCAAGCATTGAAGGTGATGTCGAGCTTGACCAGCAGCCCGCGCAGACCGGCCACCACGCGCATGAACAACAGAAACTCGCGCGGAGGCGTGAGCGTCATCAGCTCGAGGTGTTGCAGCACGTACTTCCGGACCGAAAGGATCACCTCCCAGTTGCCGAAGTGAAATGGCTCGTCGTCGAGAAAAGGTTTGAGGATCATCTCGCTGAACTCGTACAGCACGTCCGGATCGTAGTGGTCGTGGCTACGGCTGCCAAAGCCAAGCGTGCGGTAGGCCGCTGCCAGGCGCTCGGCATCGCCGGTCCACACCGACTGAATCAGCTCGAGGATGCCGTCGGCAAACTTTGCCGGAAAGTGGCGCACGCAGCCAAAGTCGAGCAGGCCGATGCGGCCGTCCGGCGTCACCAGAAAGTTGCCGGGATGCGGATCAGCGTGCAGCGCGTGCAGGTCGTGTAGCATCGACGCCATCAGCGTGACGAAGCGTTCGGCCAGGCGGTTGCGCTCGACGCCGACCGGCAACGCCGCCAGGTACTCGTCGAGCTTGGTCCCCTCGATGTAGTCCATGGTCAGCACGGTGGTCCCTGTCCGCTCCAGGTCCGGCTGCGGCACCACCACGTCGGGGTAGCGCGCCAGCAGCCGGCCGTACTCGATCAAATTGCGCGCCTCGTGCTCGTAGTCCGACTCCTCGGCCAGGATCGACCGCACCTCCTCAACGTAGGCGTCGACCTTCTCGCGGTCGGTGACGACGCCGGCCATGGTCAGCAGCGAGGCCAGGTTCTTGACGTCGGAGTCGATGGTCGAGGCGATCCCCGGATACTGCACCTTGACTGCCACCTGCCGCCCCGCATGGGTCTCGGCCCGATGCACCTGGCCGATGGATGCAGCACCGACCGGCTCGGGGTCGAAGCGGCGAAACAGGTTGGTGATCGGCCGATCCAGCGCGGTCTCGATCTGGTCGACCACCATCCGATAGTCCATCGGCGGCGCCGAGCGCTGCAGCGTGGCCAGCGCCTGCTGCAATTCGGGTGGTAGCTCGTCGACGTTGATCGACATCATCTGGCCGATCTTCATCGCCGCGCCCTTGAGGTCGCCCATCACGCGCACGATCTGCTGGCCACTCTTGGTCAGCGCCCGGTGCCGGGACGCCTGCCGCTGGTCGGCCGGCAGCAAATGCTCGACCAGCCGTCCGCCAGCGAGCCGCACCGCGACGCCGGTCGCGGCACTCGACAGCCGCGCGAACCGCTCGATGCGGCCGGTCGGGGTGCGCCTCGGCTTGCGCGATCGCGGCTTGTCGATCATGGGTCCTCGTGCTGCGCAGCCGACATTTCGGCGCGCGCGGCACGGTCGGCGCCCGTCTTCAGATAGACAATCCCGAAAACGACGAGAGCCGCGAGCATCAGCGCGCTGTAGAGCAGCGGCCGTTTGGGGTTGGCGCGCCAGGCGTAGCGGCGGTCCTGCTTGCGGCGAAACCGCGGCAGCGTGACAAACTCCTCCCAGGCGCGGCGCCGCTCCTGCCGGGCAGCTGCGCGGTCACCGATGCGCGCCAGCGCGATCCCCAGCAGGTAGCGGCCACGTACCGACCCCGGCTGGATCTGGGCGAACCCGCGCAGCGCCTCGACCGCCTCGGGGTTGCGCCCGATCGAGAGCAGGCGCGCCCCGACCTCGAGCCAGGGCTCGCCAAAGCGATAACGCGGCTTTTCGGCCAGCACACTGCGGATGCGCGCGAGCCCGTTGTCGACGTCAGCGCACCCGATCTCGGCCAGACCAAGGAAGTAACGCGCCTCGACCTCGGTCGGCATGCGATCGAGCGCGCGCTGGAGCAACGGCCGCGCTGCCCGGTGCTGCCAGTGCTCGACCGCGTCGCGACCCAGCCCGAGCAGGCACGGGCCGTCGAGCGGATTGGCGGCGACGCAGCGCCGCATCTCGACGCGCCGCCGCCAGACGCGAAAGCCGCGCAGCGGATCCGGGAGCAGGCCGACAAAAACGCGGTCCGCAGCCAGCCCGATCAACAAAAGCGCACACAGCGCGAGCAGCGGATTGCCAGTCAGCCACCACAGCGCCGAAAAGAGCACCCATTTGGTCATCGGCCGACCCGCCGTGAACAGCCGCTTGTCACCCTCTAGTCATAGTGGATTGCGCGCGCGCGCTCCAGCGAAAGCTGGCGCAGGTTGACCGGCTGGTCGGCCGCGCCTACGATGGAGTCCCTCTTCGGGGTGGAGCGGACCGTGGACGACGAAGCCGAACGACGAGAGCATACCCGCGTACCCTATGGCGCGTGGGTGACCTTCAAGACCGGCAAGAGCAAGAGCTTTTGCCTGGCGCGCGACCTCAGCCTGGGTGGCCTGTTCCTGCGTTCACAGACTCCGCCCGCCGTCGGTAGCAGGATCTCGCTGGTGTTGGTCGTCGAGGGTGAGCGCGAACCGATCAAGTTCAAGGCGCGCGTGGTCCGGCTGTCCGAGCCCGAGGGCGGTTTTGCAGTGCGCTTCGACGAGATGAGCGAACAGGCGGCCGCCCATCTGCTCGCGCTGGTGCAGGCAATACATCGCCAGCTCGAGGCCGCGCTTGCCGGCAGCCAGCACTAACGCCACTGCGCTCGCCGCCCGGTACCACTACTGACAGGTGCAAGAAAGGAGTTGCCCATCAACCAGGCAGCCACCTGACGCCTCGGCCTGGCAGACGACCAGCACACCATCCTGGCAGGACGCGATGCAGCGCTCGCAGGCAGCGACCGCGACATCGTCGCGACCATATTGCTCACCGCAACTGCAGTTACCGCCAGTGCAGCCGATCTTGCAGTCCCACGCATCCTGGTAGGTGCCGATCTGCCCCAGCGTCTGGCAATCGTAGCCAGCCTGGGGCGCCGCCGCGCAGCTGTACTCGGTGGCGGTGTGCTCGCTGTAAGTGCAGCGCTGGCCGACCGGGCAGTTGATCGAGAACTGGCGCAGTTCGCAGCGACCAGCCTCAGTGCACTGGCTGGTATCGGCGCAATTGCCGCAGTCCCCACCGCAGCCATCCGCACCGCATTGCCGGTCCGCGCACTGCGGCGCGCACGCGTGGTCGGCAGCGGTCGCGTCGGTCCCGCCATCGATCCCGCCCTCGATCCCGCTGCCCGCCTCCCCGGCGTACACTGCGTGGTCCGCACTGGCCACATCAGCTACCGCGCCAGCGTCCTTGGCCGCTGCATCGCCACGGTCATCTGTGCTGCTCGCGTCGAGCCCTGGATCGAAACTGCCGGTATCCGGAAACCGATCGGCGCCGCCAGCGCAGCCATCCGTCCCGCACGCACCGTTGCTGCACTGTGGATCGCACGGTGACCCAGCCACCAGCCCGCACCCGGACCCGAGCAGCGCCAGCAACGCGCTTGCCGTTGCGGCCACACCGACTCCAAAGCGCACAATTGGCTGCACCGCAACGACCTCGCGCCAGGCCTGCCGCCCGGATACTGGATAGATCCACCGAGAGATATAGAAGCGCCGCCGCTCGGCGTCCACTTGTGGCCTCCCGCAGGTCGACCGAGCCACCAGCGAGGCCGGCTGCGCTAGCGGACCGTGACCTCGGCCAGACCGCGGTTGCCAACCAGATCCTCGAGCGCGCAGCGCACGGCAAACGGCCGCCGCAGTGCCGGCGCCAGCGGCAGGTCGCCCGCGAAGTGCTCGGTTGGCTCATCGACCAGCTGGTCGTCGGCGTTAATCTCGGCCCACGCGCCACCGCCGGCACTGCACCAGGCGCGGCGCAGCGCGGAGCGATCCGAGCCGTCAAACTGGACATGCAGCAGCGTGCCGTTCGCGTCGACGCGCAGACCAGCGACCTGGGGCGGGGTGTGATCGATGACGAACGGTTCGCTCTGCAACTCGGTCGTCAGCAGTTCTACCAATGTGTTGTCGACGCCATCGTTGGCTCGGACTGTCACCTGGTACTGACCGTCCGGCAACCGGCCCGACTCGAAGCCGACAAAGGGGCGATCCAGATCGCGGCCCAGCACCAGCGCCGCCCCGGACCCCAGGTTGGTCAGGGTGACGTCGTAGTTGAGCTGGTCGCCGTCGTCGTCCTCGGCATCCCAGGCAATGGCCTGCCAACCGTTCTCGAAGGTCTGGCGCGCGCGCGGTCGTGGCTCGGCCGGCAACACCGAGCGACCCGGCACGAACAGAAACTCGTCAAACGAGCTGCCGCCGACCGAGAAGGTCTTGCCCTTGGGATCGTCGTCAGGCATCGCCTCGATGCGCACGCCGGGCGCCAGGATCTGGATCTTCTTGAGCTGCGGCTCGCGGTTGCTGCCGCGAAAAGCCAGCTCGAACGCGCGCAACTGCGGCGTCGCACTGCCACTTCCGCGTAGTGTGGCCTGCACCTGGGCGTAGCGCGCGGCCACGCTGGCGCGCGGCGCGGCTCCTGGCAGCAACGGTTCGAACGGACCCCAGGTTGCATCAACCGCGTCGGTGTTGCCCTGGCGCACCGCATACTCGATGGCAGTGCCGGCTGGCAACTGTGCCACCGCCCGCAGCGCACCGATGCGCACCGCGCGCTTGGCGTCGAGCGGAATGCTCCGGTAGATGCCCTCGCGCCGGTTGTCGCTGGCCAGTCGAAAGATCGTGCCAGGCGTGCTTCCGGCTACCAGCAACGACGCACCGCTGGCGACCAACCCGGTCAGCGCGGTCGATCCGGCCTTGGCCAGCAGCGACACCGCGAGCCGACCGGTCAGCTCAACCCGGTAGAGCCGGCCACGGCCACCGGTACCGACGTAAAGGGCACCAGGCGCGAGCGCGAGCGCATAGGCACCGTCCTTCTTGGATTTGAACAGCAGCTTGACGTCGCCAGCGGGAGAGATGCGATAGACCTCGCTCGACTTGACCTCGCGCGCCTTGCTCTCCTTGTCACCACCGCTGTCGGCCGCCAGCTCGATGCCGTCGCTGTCGTCGCTGCCGCTCTTTTCGGCCGAGCTGACCGCCGCCGCATAGACATTGCCAGCGTCGTCGACGGCGAGCGCGGTGATCTCCTCCAGCGGCGAGTCGAACAGCGCGCGCGCGGTGCTGCCAGGCGCCAGGGTGTAGACGATGCCCTTGCTGCCGCCGCCAAACGCCACGCGCCGGTTGGCGCCATGGCCGCCGACCGCGACGCTGCGCAGGTTCTTTTCGCGTACGCCCTCGACGAGCGTGGACTTGCCCGCGCGCTCGATGCGCAGCGCCGTGCCTTCGACCCCAGTCGCGACATATAGCGCGTCGCCGTCAAGGGCGAGCCCCCAGACATACTTTGCCTTGGGCTCGAAGTAGACCTCGGCACGGCGACTGGCCGGGTCGATCTTGAAGATCTTGCCGTCCGGGCTGGTCGCAGCGAATAGCGCGCCCGAGGGATGGCGCACCAGCGCGGTGACCAGCGGCTCGGTCGCCTCGTAGATTGTGGACAACTTGCCGTCCGCCGAGACTCGCAGCACGCGACCCGGCTCGCCGGTGCCGACGAAGAGGCCGCCCGCGCCATCGTCAACCGCAGCCAGCACCTGAGCCGTGTTGCTCACGGCCAGCGACGTCAGCGCCGGGCCGAGCTGAACCGTACCCTGCGAGCTGAGCACGGTGCTGACCGGATCGCCGTCGGCCAGCTCGGCGAAACCGGCAACCACGTGGTACTGGGTGGTGGCCGCGGCCAGCGGCGCGGCGATCAACGGCAACAGCGCGGCCAGCGGCCAGCTCGAGACTCGTTTCATGGCTGCGACTCCGGGGGCAGGATGTCGAGATCAAGCACCACGCCCTTGTCGACCTGGGCATCGACGGCAATGGCCTGCTCGACCAGCGTGAGCTGTGACAGGTGGTGCCGTTCGCTGCCGTCGGTTCCGCGCGCCAGGATCCCCTGCAGCGACGGTGGCAGCGCTGGCAGCGAGCGGCCGGCCAGCTGCATGCCGGCCGCGGCCCGCACCAGTGCGAGGTAGACCCGATCCGAGCGGCGCGCCAGCGCCGTGTTGCGCCACAGGTCGGTCAGACTGGTCGGCGTGACCAAGCGACCGCTGGCCTGATCGACCGTGGCCAGCGCGACCCGCCCACCGACGTGCAGCTTGGTCTCGCCCGGTTCCAGGGTATCCGGCAACGCGAGCCGTTGCTCGACGACCCGGCGCTGTCCGCGAAAGTCGACCAGCTCGACGCTGACGACCACGGTCTCGCCAGGTCGCGCCGCCGGCGGCGTCACTCGCGCGCCCACCACGCTGGTGCTGCGCACCACGGGGTCGAGCGCGACCTGCAGATCGATGCGCAAGTCGTCGAGCGGTTGATAGGGATTTTTCCACAGCTCCTGCAGCATCGCGCCGACCACGCTCGCGCTCGCCACCGCCACGCTGCCGCCCTCGCCCACCGACACCAGCTCGTCGACCAGCAACGGACTCTGACCGGTCGCGGTCAGCACCAGGTGCAGGCGCGCACTACCGCCGGCCTCGAAGCCGATGCGTCCGCCGAGCGCGGCACCGAGCGCCATCTCGCACAGCAGCGGCGTCAGATCGGGGTCGCGAAACACATCCATGCGCACGGTACGCTGGCGATCTCGCGCCAGCATCGCGGCCGGTCCGTCGATCTTGACCGTGATCGGGATCAGCCGCGGCATGCGGCCAACCTGGCCAGCCACACCCACGCTGCGATCGTCGACCAGGGTACCGACGATGCGGCCGGCGTTGCCGATCTTGCTCGACCCAGCCAGCGACGGGATCGTGGTCACCACCTCGGCCAGGGCGAGCGGTAACTCGCTCTCGCCGCGGCCGAGGAACGGGTGGCCAAAGCCGATCACCCGGTCGCCGTCGACGGCGGTCACGGTACCGATGGCTGCAATCGTCAGGTCACCGTCCACCAGCACGCCGGCCATCGGCCCACCGGCAAAAAACCGGGCAGCCGGATCGACCGCAGCGCGACCGCCGGTCGCTCCGCGCACCGGCGTCAAACCGGCGGCCCGCAATCGATCGCCGTAGCGCTCGAGCAGTCCGGGCGGCGCGCCACCGACGACCAGCGGCGTGTCGATCGGCACCAGCGCCGAGCCATCGATGCGGGTATCGCTGCTGCCTGCGACGGACAGGCGCGGCCGGACCTGGTCGCTCGCGGCCGCCAGCATCAGCTCGGCCGGTGTGATGCCAGCTATCGGCTCCTTGGCAAACGCGCCGAGCCGGTAAGAGACCGCACCCAGCAGCTTGCCGTCGACGTAGACCGGCGATCCGCTCATGCCCGAGGCCACGCCGTGCAACGTCAGCGCGTCGCCGCTCAACCGCGCAATGATGATGTCCTGACCCGGACCGACGAAATCGCGCAGCACGCCGAGCACCTCGGCGCCAAAATGCACGCTGCTGGTGCCGGCAAAGACCGTGACCCCGTCGCCGCGCAGACCGGGCCGCACCTGGTCAAGCGGGTAAACTGCCGGGGTCGTGACTGGCGCCGCTCCCAGCAGCGCCGCGGCCAGCGAGAACAGTGGCAACACCAGCATCGTGGCTCCTTGCAAGGTGGCCCAATGTAGACGACGGCTGCTATTCGGTCCAGATGCGGGCGATGCCGATCGCCTGCTCGATGGTCGCTCGCCCGTCCTCGGGTTTGATGCGCTTTCCGCTGTTGACCAGCAACGTGTCGCCCCTGGCCTCGAACTGCAGCGTGCTCTGCTGGAACTTGCTGAAGTAGCCGCGCGCGTGGTCGCTTAACGCGTGCCGCACCGCGGCCTCGTCGTCACCCTGCAGCACGAAGCTGCGCGAAAAAGCCAGGTCCTCGTCGAAGTTGATGTCCTGCCCGCCGAACACCTTGCCCAGTGCGTCCCACAACGCGACCTGCCGCCGCACGAAAAAATGCGGCAGCCGCGCCAGTTCCGGGTGGCTGACCGCGCACAGCGTCTGCTGGTGGGTTTGCGAGTTCTTGCCGCTGCCAGTGATGTAGCGGTAATCGAACAGCGTGACGTCGAAGCCGGACATCCGACCGGCCAGAGCATTGGATGCCTTGCGCGAGTGGCCCAGGTCGCACACCTTGAAATTGCTCAGCCGATCGCGCACGCCCTGGGCATCGGCCAAAAAGCTCAGACCGATCTGTTGCGCCACAGCCTGCCAGGCCTCGCGCCGGACCTTGGCAAAATAGGCGTTGATGGCCCAGGCCGCCACCAGCACGCCGACCCCGACGCCCCCGACGGCCAGCAGGACCAGGTATTGCTCCACGGCGCCTCCAGGTCGGCAGCGGTGCCGACGACGATCAGTATTGCAGCGCCGTGCGTGCGAGTAAACTGGTGGACGTGACGTCGAGAACGGGGCGGGTGGCGACGCGCAACGCGACTCGAGCTAGCGCAGGTTGCGGATCGAGTTCATCTGGGTATCAGACCAGGCCTTCATCAAGTTGGAGATCAGGGTGTAGGTCTTGGTCAGCTTTTCCTGCTCACGCTGCAGCTCCATCATCCAGCGCTGCTCGGACCACTCACCCTCCTCCTTGGTCAGCCCGCTCTTGTCGCCGCTGACCGCGCTGCGCACACCGTCAACCGTCTTGGCCATCTCCGGGATCGAACCGATGACCTGGTTGAGCGACTGCAGCGGCAGCCCGAAGATCGGATTGATCGCCATGGCCACGCTGCCAATGCTGCCGAGCATGCCCTGCGCCTGGCCGACCTGCTTCTTCAGATCCTCGTCCTTTTTTCGCTGGGCCTGCGCCACGTCGTACTTCTTCATCAGCTCCTCGGTCTTTTTCTCCTGGTTCTTGGCCACCGCCAGCATGAAGTAGAACAGCTTGTCCTCGAACGAGAGCTTGGGGTCGCGCAAGATGTTGGCCAGGTCGCCGCTGCTGCTGCCGTTGTCGCTGGCGCGGCCATAGCCCCCTTCGATCGTCGCCACCAGGTGCGGCAGATCGCGGCCGAAGGCGGCGCCAAAGGTCGGGAAATGCAGGTGCGCGCGCAGCGCGACCCGAAAGTCGTCTGACCGCGCGTAGGCAGCGAGGTCGACCTGGCCGTGGCCGACACTGGCGTAGCCGGCCACGCACGGCCGCCGCCGCCACTGCTGCTGTGGTGACGGCACAGCGCCCTCGCTGGCACAGACCGCGACCGGACAGTAGGGGCAACCGACCAGGTCGAGCGCCCGCTGCCGCGCCCGCCACAGACCCGGGATCGCAGCTTGCAGCGCGTCCTCGCCATCGCCCAGTGCGGCCAGCGTACCCAGTGGCCCGCCAAGCAGACCATTGACCACCGCCGACAGCGCGTTCTTCGTCACGTCGTCGCGCACCAGTCCGAGCGCGCGCGCGCCGTCCGCGATCTGCGATCCGGGCGAACAGAACTGCAGCACGTCCATCGCGGCGTCGAGCACACGACCTGCGCTGGCCTTGTCGAACAGGTCGGAAACGCGGCGGCGCCGCTCCTGGCCATAACGAACACCAACCGACGCGAGTGGCGAGTCCACCGGAATACACAACCCGCCGCCAACCGCACCGCGCAACTCGATTTCACCAGCGATCGAGAACATCGGTTCCTCCATCCGGCGAACGCCCGTCGTCCGCATCTGCATCCCTCTTGTTCACATTTCGGGCCAACCCGAAGCGAGCTTGGCAGACCAACGATCACAGCGGGTTGAGGCAAACCAGCGAATTGGTCACTGCATCCGGGGCGCGCGCTGCCGCAACTTCGGCCAGCGCACTGTCGCGAATTGAGACGCCGACCCCAGGCAACCGCTCGAAACGCAACGCTTCTTGACGCGCGACCGGCCGCGCCTGACAATCCAGGCAGGTCGTGGTGTGCATAGCGGACGCCCGGCAAGGCGCCGTGCGGTGAAGTGTGTCAGCCGCCGGCAACTCGCAGGGCGCACTGGAAGAGTGTGCGCGCGCCGACCTGGAGCACGATGATCTCGTCGTCCTATAGCCATTTCATGGGCGTCACGCTCGGCGGCAAGTACGTCGTCAAGCAGCTGATCGGCCATGGTGGCATGGGCGCCGTGTTCCTGGGCATGCAGCGATTTGGCAGCACCGAGCGCTCGGTCGCGATCAAGCTGCTCACGCGCGACCCCAATGTCGACCCGGCCGCGCTCAAGCGGTTCTACCGCGAGGTCGAAGTGGTGGGGCTGCTCAGCCACCCCAACTCGGTTCGAGTGTACGACTTTGGCCGGACTGACGACGGTCTGCCCTTCATGGTGATGGAATATCTCGAGGGCAAGTCGCTCAAGGAGGTCATCCAGAGCGACGCGCCGCTACCGCTCGAGCGCTGCGTCCGCATCATGACCCAGGTCTGCGATGCACTGGCCGAGGCGCACGACAAGGGCATTGTGCACCGCGATCTCAAGCCGGCCAACATCTTCCTGCTCGACCAGGTGGGCAACCGCGACTTCGTCAAGGTGCTGGACTTCGGACTGGCCAAGGACATGCGGCTGTGGGCCGAGTCCTCGGTCACCATCAAGGGATCGATCGCCGGCTCGCCACCCTACCTGAGTCCGGAGCAGATCGACGGCACCGCGATCGATCCGCGCAGCGACATCTACTCGCTGGGCGTGCTGCTGTTCGAGATGGCGACCGGTAGCCGGCCGTACCTGGCCAAGGATCCAGTCGGCCTGTT
>Ga0315268_10003776_pt1 | contig 16592 bp, 15 predicted proteins | sample C1_top_MG_FD_204535 | JGI IMG/M metagenome (GOLD analysis project Ga0315268, IMG submission 204535) | Sediment microbial communities from Yellowstone Lake, YNP, Wyoming, USA - C1_top | ecosystem: Environmental > Aquatic > Freshwater > Lake > Sediment | place: USA: Wyoming | collected 2017-08-01
TTGAGATGGTGGTGCCTGGGGACAACATCCAGATGGAGATAGACCTGATCGTGCCGGTGGCCTTGAACGAAGGGTTGCGCTTCGCCGTGCGTGAGGGTGGCCGGACGGTGGGTGCCGGCGTGATTACCAAGATCATCGAATAGGGGGACGGGGGAATCAGGGAGCAGGGAATCAGGGAATCAGGACTCAATAGAGGCCTGATTCCCTGATCACCGATCCCCTTATTCCCCAACGGACATGGCTAAAAAGGGTGAGGCGCGAATCATCATTACTCTTGCCTGTACGAAGTGCAAGGAACGGAACTACACAACCACCAAGAACAAACGGAACGATCCGGATCGCTTGGAGGTAAGCAAGTATTGCCCGCGGTGCCGAGCACACACACCGCACAAAGAGGCGAAGTAGTCGGGTGGTCTCTTGGTCTGATGGTCGCTTGGTCTGGTGGTCTGATAGTCTGCTGGTCACGTGGGCCCCGACCACATGACCACAAGACCACCTGACCACCCGACCAAGCGACTACAAAACCAATCCCGCAGGCCGATAGCTCAATTGGCAGAGCAGCGGTCTCCAAAACCGCAGGTTGGGGGTTCAAGTCCCTCTCGGCCTGCCAACTTCGTTATTTTTGGTGATTTCTTCTTCAGGGGGTAATGGGGAGCGTGGCGATAACGGACAGAATCAAGAACTACTATCAGGAAACGCGAGCAGAATTGAAGAGGGTCGTGTGGCCTACCCGCCAGGAGGCCGTCAGGCTGACGCTCCTCGTCGTGGCCGTCACTGTGGCTTTGGGGATAGCCCTGGGTGCAGTAGACCTCGTGTTCGAGAGGCTCGTTCTGCTACTGTTACGCTGATCAAGAGACCAGAGAATCGGGCGTCGTGTTCGCAGAGGCCCCCTCGCTCGAGAGGGCTTCATTTGTGTCATTGGCGAGGACTATGGAAGAAAAGCGCGATTACGACAAGGAAAAGCGCTGGTACGTAGTGCATACGTACTCAGGCTATGAAAATAAAGTCAAGACCAACCTGGAGCACCGCATCGAGTCCATGGAGGTCAAGGATAAGATTTTCCAGGTCATTGTGCCCACGGAGGAAGAGATCGAGGTAGACGAAGGCGGGCACAAGAAGACGGTGCAGAAGAAGGTCTTCCCGGGCTACGTCCTCGTGGAGATGATCATGACCGACGACTCCTGGTACGTGGTGCGTAACACCCCAGGAGTAACCGGCTTTGTGGGTACGGGCAACAAGCCCATCCCCCTACCTGACCACGAGGTCAAAACCATCCTCAAGCAGGTCAAGGTGGAGGCTCCACCCAAGATCAAGGTCAGCTACAGTGTGGGGCAGAGCGTCAAGATCACCGAAGGGCCTTTCGCTGAATTCACCGGGGTGGTAGACGATATTGACGCCACGCGGGGGAAGGTCAAGGTTCTGGTATCGCTTTTCGGGCGAGATACACCGGTAGAGCTGGACTTCAGTGAGGTGCAGAGGATAGTCTAGCGTGGAACGTGTTGCGTGTTGCGGGCCCATCAAACGGAACACGCAGCACGCAACACGGAGGATATTTCACTCATTATGCTTCCGTATTTCTAACGGCAAGGAGATCGGCATGGCCAAGAAGATCAAGGCGGTGGTGAAGCTGCAGATTGCGGCGGGCAAGGCCAACCCCGCCCCGCCGGTGGGCCCCGCCCTGGGGCAGCACGGCGTGAATATCATGGCCTTCTGCAAAGAGTATAACGAGCGTACATCTGGGCAGGCGGGGATGATCATCCCCGTGGAGATTACCGTCTTTGAGGACCGCTCGTTCACTTTTGTGACCAAGACCCCGCCAGTGGCTGACTTGCTAATGAAGGCCACCGGCGTGGACAAGGGTTCGCCTGCGCCCAACAAAACTAAGGTGGGGACGATCACCCGGGCCAAGCTGCGGGAAATCGCTGAACTGAAGATGCGTGACCTGAACGCCGTGGACATCGAAGGTGCCGAGAAAATGATCGAAGGCACGGCGCGCAGCATGGGCATTGAAATCAAGTAGTCCGTAGTCCATAAATCTGCAATCTGCAATCTGCAATTGATGGTGGGAGGGGGCGCCATCCCCCACTGGCACCACGAGGAGGAACAAATGGCTAAGCATGGCAAGAAGTACACCGAAGCGGCCAAGCTGGTAGACAAGAGCAAGGCCTATAGCCCCCAGGAGGCTATCGCCCTGGCGAAGAAAACCTCACCAGTTAAGTTTGATGCCACGGTAGAGGTACACTGGCGCCTGGGCGTGGATACCAAATACGCCGACCAGCAGGTGCGTGGCGTGGCCAGCCTGCCCCATGGCACTGGCAAGAAGATTCGCATCCTGGTCTTCACCCAGGGCGATGGGGTGCGCATCGCCGAAGAGGCAGGCGCCGATTACGTGGGCGGCGATGAGCTGGTGAAGAAGATCGAGGAGGGCTGGTTAGATTTCGAGGTGGCTATTGCCACCCCGGACATGATGGGCAAGGTGGGCAAGCTGGGCAAGATCCTGGGACGCCGCGGCCTGATGCCCAACCCCAAATCGGGCACCATCGCCCAGGCGCAGGACCTGCCGCGCCTGATCCGGGAAGCGCGCAAGGGTCGCGTGGAGTTCAAAATCGACAAAGCCTCTAACCTGCACGTGCCTATCGGCAAGGTGAGCTTTGACGACGACAAGCTTCTGGAGAACCTGGCCTCCCTGGTCGAGGCCGTCCTGCGGGCCAAGCCCAGCGGGGCTAAAGGCCAGTACGTCAGGAACATCAGCCTGACCACCAGCATGGGCCCAGGGATCAAGCTGGACCTGCAACCCACGCTGGCCCTGACGACAGCGTAAGGCTGTCGTCCGTAGGGCAGGTTGCTAACCTGCCTTTGACAAACGCATACGGTGCTGCGCCGTAGACAGCGGGTGCCCTGACCAAGCGGGGCTTAATCCATGCCTGCCGAGGCAAAGATGCACCGGAAAGCTAAGGCTGATAGCTCTCTGCTCAGCAGATAGCTAAAATAGCTTTTAGCGTTCCAGGGTCTTTGTGTCGTGCTGGCACAAAGACCTTTTTGTTTGCCTTACAGACCGCCGGGGGCTCAGATACGAAGCCCCTGCGGGGCTGCAAATCAACTTCGAGGAGGTGATCGTTTTGGCCACAGCCAAGAAGCGCGACACTGTCGCCGCCCTGAGCGCCAAGCTGCGGAGGGCCACCGTGGCCATCCTGGCCGACTACCGTGGTCTGACCGTAGCGGAGATCAACGCTCTGCGCCGGCAACTGCGGCCGATGGGGGCCGAGTTTCACGTCGCCAAGAACACCCTGGTGCGCCTGGCCGCCCAGAAGGCTGGGTTGCCGCCTTTCGAGACTAAGCTACTGACCGGCCCCACGGCTATTGCCTTCTGCTACCAGGACTTCATCGCCCCGGCCAAAGCCCTGAGCGACCTGGCTCGCGGCTCCAAGGCCTTCTCCATCAAGGGAGGACTCATGGAGGGCCAGTTCCTCAGTGTGGCGGAGGTCACCAACCTGGGCAATCTACCGCCCAAGCCGGTGCTCATCGCCCAGGTCATTGCCGGCATCCAGGCGCCCCTGGCCAGCCTGTTGGGTGTACTGCAAGCGCCCATGCGTAACCTGCTGTACATCCTGGATGAACGCGCCAGGCAGTTATCCCAAACCTGACAGGTCTGGGAGACCTGCACCTCAAACCTGACAGGTCTTAGAGACCTGTCAGGTTTGGAAATTACTGTAAGGAGAAAGCCATGACCACTGTGGAAGAAATCGTCAAGGCCATTGAGGGCTTGAATGCCCTACAACTCGCCGCCCTGAGCCAGGCCCTTTCCGAGCGCTTCGGCGTGAGCGCCGCGGCCCCGGTCGCTGTCGCGGCGGCCCCCGCGGCCGCTGGCCCGGCGGCTGCGGCCGCCGCCCCGGTGGAGGAGCAGACGGAGTTCGACGTCATCCTGAAAGAGGTCGGCCCGAACAAGATCAACGTCATCAAGGTAGTGCGGGAAATCCTCACTGGCCTGGGCCTGAAGGAGGCCAAGGACCTGGTGGAGGGTGCCCCCAAGCCGATCAAAGAGGGCGTGAACAAGGAAGAGGCCGCGGCCATCAAGGCCAAGCTGGAGGCCGCCGGGGCGGTGGTAGAGGTCAAGTAAAGAAAGTAGACAAGGGAAAAAGTAGACAAGAAGCTGCCCACCATCTGACGATGGTGGGCAGTACTTTTCAGACCCTGAGGTTCTCCTTAGCGTGCGCTAACAGCGGTCTGGCGACCGCACTCCGGCGACCACACTCCGGTGCTAAAGTTCACACCAATCATCAGGGAATCAGGACTCAGCAGCAGACCTGATTCCCTGATCACCGATTACCTGATCACCGGTTGCCTGATTCCCTGGCCCCCGTATCACGGCCCCATCTCCAGCTTCACGTCATCCACGTAGGTCCAGATGCCCAGGCCGCCGTCCCACTCGTTTTTGCTCTCTAAGTAGAGGCGCACGGTCTGCCCCTTGTAGGCCTCCAGGTTGTAGGAGAACGTCTGCCAGCCCAGGTCGTTGCCGCATGGCGATGACGAACTCTTATAACCGTCTCGCAGGATACGCGCCAGAAGAGCACCATTGGGGGCGCGCAATTCCACGCGGAAGGAGGCCCAGTCGTAGATGTCATTGGTGACGATGCGGTAGGCGAAGGTGATGCTCACCGTACCCGGCACGTTGGGCACGATGAATTCCTGATACATCCAGGCCGAAGCCGCCGTCTGGGAGATGCAGGCCACCGGCGCGCCCAGCGAGGCGCAGGAGTGCCCCTGGTAAGGCCGCTCGCCATTGTAAAGCCAACTGACCACAGACTGCGCATAGCTCCCGCCGTGCACCCAGCAGGTGAAGTCGCCCGTCTCCAGCCCACCGTTCTGGATCTCCGCTATAGGCGGGCAGTAGCTTTTCAGGATGACGGGCAGGTACAGCCACCACCTCCGCGTGGGGGTGAACGTAGGCGTAGGCTTGGTGGGTGTGATGGTGGGCGTAGCCGTGGGTAGCGCCTTGTCCCCAAACTCCACCAGGGTATAACCATCGGCGAAGACCCGCACGCCCCAGATGTCCGGCGTGGTGGAGATAGGATAACCAGGCGGGTTCTGCTCCCACACCAGGTAGTCCCCGGCGGGCAGGCCGGCGAAGTCGTGGGGCTCGTGGATGCCATCCGTGGTGTAATGGGCGACGGCGACGTTGCGGTCGTTGATGACCGTGAGCAGGGCGCCGGCCAGGTAGGGCTCGCCGACGTCCCGCGTGCCGTTGCCGTTGCGATCGTCGTAGACCAGTGCCACGATGGTGCCGGTGCGCGGCGTAGGGGTGACCGTAGGCGTCGGGGAAAGCTGATCGCCGAACTCGGTCTTGACCACACTCCCGGCGAGGAGCCACGCCCCCCAGATGTCCGGCGTGGTGGAGACGTAGCCGGGCGGGTTCTGCTCCGTGACGCTGTAGTTGCCGGGGGCGAGCCCGCTGAAGCAGTACGGCTCGGCACCGGTGGTGGTGTAGGTGGCTAGCACGACCCCGGTATGATCACGCAACCTGATTATCGCCCCGGCGATGGGGCCCTCGCCAAGCTCACCCTCGCGGCGGCCATTGCCGTTGGTGTCGTTGTAGACCAGGATGCAGATGCTGCCGGTGGTGGGCGTCGCCGTGGGCGTGGACGTGGCTGGCGGCGGGCCGGTAGGCGTTGGTGTGGGCAAGGCCTGATCGCCGAAGGCCACGGTGAAGGTAGCCCCCGGGAAGATGGTCACGGCCCAGAGGTCCGGCGTCGTGGAGATGGGATAGCCAGCGGGGTTCCGCTCCTCCACGCGATAGGTGCCGAGGGCCAGGCCGCTGAAGCACTGCGGCTCGTGCACGCCGTCAGTGGTGTACACGCCGATGATCGCCCCAGTGGGGCCGGTGACGGTAATGGTGGCTCCGGCGAGGAGCGGCTCACCGGCGTCGTGCAGGCTATTGCCGTTCAAATCGTTGAAGGCCAGGACACAGATGGTGCCGGTGGTGGGCGTCGCTGTGGGCGTGGCCGTGGCGGTGGGCGTGGGCCCGGTGGGTGTGGCCGTAGGCGTAGCCGTGGGTGGGCCACAGAGCTGATCGCCGAAGTCAATGGGCACAACGCTGCCAGCCAGGATGGCCACGCCCCAGGCGTCCGGCGTCGTGGAGCAGTAGCCGAAGGGGTTACGCTCAAACAGGTAGTACACGCCGGGGGCCAGGCCGGCAAAATCGTGCGGCTCATTGACGCCGTCTGTGGTGTAGGTGGCGACGAGGTTGTCGTTGGCGTCCCGCAGGGTGAACACAGCGCCGGGCAGGAGCGGCTCGCCGGGGTCACGCTGGCCGTTGCCGTTGAGGTCGTTGAAGGCCAGGATGCGGATCGTCCCGGTGGTCAAGGTAGCTGTGGGCGTGGGGGTGGGTTTTGTAGCCGTGGCGGTGGGCGTAGCTGTAGCCGTGGCGGTGAACGTGGGGGTAGGTGTAGACGGCGGGCCGGGGGCTACGCGCTGGCCGTAGATGTCATCGTTGTTCACGCCAGCGCGGTTATCCTGCCAGACGATGAGGTGCTCGTCGGCCAGGCTATTGTAGCCCACGGCGGGGGCGGTCTGGTTGCCGGCAGTTACGGCGATGGGGCACTCACTGCCCTGCAGGGTATCGTTAGCGGCCACGCGCTGCCCGTAGATGTCTTCGTTGGCCTCACCGCCTCTCTTGTCCTGCCAGACGATGAGGTACTCGTTCTTTTGCGGGCTATAGACCACGGCGGGCAGTTGCTGATCGCCCCCTACGGTGCTGATGGTGAACTCCGGCCTGGGCTGGCAGTCGGGTTGCACCCGTTCGGCGTAGATGTCCCAATCGCTCCCCCGATGATCCTGCCAGGTCAATAGATAGACCTGGTCCTGGCTGTTGTAGGCCAGGTCGGGGAAGCGCTGCTCGCCCGCGGCCGTGACCAGGGCACAGTTCCCGCCGATCAGGGTGCCGGCGCTGGTGAGGCGCTGGCCGTAGATGTCCCAACCGTCTGACCGCGAGTCTTCCCAGACTACCATGTACTGGTGCGCGTGGCTGTCGTAGACCACGGCGGGGTTCTGCTGACGGTTGGCGGCGACGGAAATGGCGATGAAACCACCAAGCCTGTCCCCACTGCGGGAGAGCCGTACGCCGTAGATGTCATCGGGCGTGATGTAGGGATACCCGTCCCGGTAGTTGTCCTGCCACACTACCAGGTATTCGTCGTTCTCCAGGTTGTAGGTCACGGCCGGATTCTGTTGGTCGGTGGGGTAGCCCGAGAGGTCAGGGTGAGTGGCGATGGTGAGCACTGCGCCGGTAGGTGCGCCGCTGGCGGTGATGATCTGGCCCTTGATATCCCAACTGTTGTTGGCGGTGTTCTTGTCCTGCCAGACCACGATGAACTCATTGTGGGTGCTGTTATAGGCCACGGCGGGGAACTGCTGGTCGGCGGGCAGGCTGAGGCAGACGACCTCGCTGGCTACCTTGCCATCGCCGGTCAGCACCCGCCAGCAGACGTTCCAATCGGCGGTGGGCACGGTTTGGCTCTGCCAGACCACCAGAAACGTGTTGTCCTGGGAGTTGTAGGCGATACGCGGCCAGCCCTGCACACCGGCGTCTTCGGCGATGGGGAAGTTGATGCCGACGAGATTGCAGATCTGGGCGGAGCGCAGCAGCGAGGGTGGCCCCACCGCCCCCAGCGCTGGTGGCCCGGCTGCACCCACCGCCCAGGCCAGCGAGAGGGGCAGCAGGAGCAACAGCACCAGCCCCAACCAGCGGGCGATACGACGAACCGATGCCTGGTAAGTTGACCTGTTCATAGTCCACCTCCTGCTAGCAAATGGCAGATAGCCAATGGCTAATAGCTGATAGCTGATAGTGCAATCCGCTGCAATCTGCCATCGGCCATTCGCTATCTGCTATCAGCTATCGGCCATCTGCTATTCGCTATCCGCCTCTTCCACCTGGCTGTCGCTCAAGCCATTGGGCAACGGCTGCACGTCAGCGATGTCGGCGTTGAAGATGCTCAGGGCCGCCTTGAGCAGCGGGTCGTCGGCAACGCCATCACGCCCTGCTTCTCGAACCGGTGGTGACTCGCCATCACGCCTTGCTTCTCGAAACGGTGGGCGTGATGGCGAGTCAGGCCGTGATGGCGTTTCAGCGGCCACGGCCTCTTGGCGCGCTGGTGGCATGCTCGCCCCACTTATAGAAATAACGTCAGGACCAGGCTCAACGGTGCTTTTCATGGGTGAGGTAGTTGTTTTGGCTCCCGTACTGCTGGTCTTAGCCCGCGGGGCCAGGGCACAGCGAATGCGCAGGCGCTGCCCCAATACCCTGCTCAGTACGTCTTCTACGATGGCCTTGTTCTTGAGATTCTCTACGCTCTCTTTGTGAAACGGATAGTAAAATCCCAGCACTACGATGTCGTCCAGCACCGCTTTGGGCGTACAGGCCTTCAGGAAGGCCTCCACGGAACGGCTGGCGTCCCTGACCCCCGCCAGCACCTGGGGCCAGGCAGCCACGACACGCTGCAGATTCTCTCCGCCGGTGCCCTGTTCGAACGGCTCAGCGACAGCGCCTGCTGGCGCCACAGGCGCAGGTGCAGCAGTGGCGGCAGAGGCCAGCGAGGTCGGCTGGGCCGGCAGTGGGCGTGCCACGCTGGGGCTTGCAGCGATTGACCTGGAAGCTGCAGGCATGCCAGCATCAGGCAGCGGCCTGGTGGGGCGCACTTCACCGGCCGGAGGTACGGGGCGGGGGGCGATGGTAACCTCTCCCCCTTCCCCTCCCCTGGTCCCCACCCCTGCCCTCCCCGTCGACGGGGAGGGTTGGGTGGGGGAGGGGTTGCTGGTCGCTTCCAGAAAGGCCAGCTCCAGGGTGAGCTGCGGCTGCAGGCTGGTGCGCAAGGCTGCACTAACCTGACTAAAGAGCTTGGCCAGACGCACCAAATCGCCCAGGGACAGGGACTTAGCCTGCGCCTGCATTTCCTCCAGAGTCTCCGCAGTGACCGCCAGCAGTTGCGGCGTCCCCGCTTTGATCAGGAGCAGGCCCCGCAGATAGTCTACCAGGTCGCGGGTGAACTGGCGCAGGTCGGTGCCCTCGCCGGCCACGCGGTCAATGAGCTTCAGCCCTTCGGCGATCTGGCGGCCGGTCAGATAGCCAACCAGCTCGCCCACGGCCTGAGTGCTGGCGGCCCCCAGGATGGCCCGCACGTAGGCCAGGGTGATCTGCGAATCGCCGTAGGCCGCCAGTTGGTCCAGCAGACTCTCGGCATCGCGGAAGCTGCCGGTGGCGCTGCGGGCGATCAGGTCGAGAGCCGCCGGCTCGATGTGAATGCCCTCCTCCTGGCAAATCGTGGACAGCTTGCTCTGGATCTGGCTCAGAGAGGCGCGATGAAAATCAAAGCGTTGGCAGCGGGAGAGGATCGTGGCCGGCAGGCGATGCGGCTCCGTAGTGGCCAGGACGAAGATGACGTGCGGCGGTGGCTCCTCCAGGGTCTTCAACAGGGCGTTGAAGGCCTCGTTAGTGAGCATGTGCACCTCGTCCACGATGTAAACCTTGTACCTGGCCTGGGTGGGGGAGAAGGCCACCTTTTCCCGCAGGTCGCGGATCTCATCAATGCCGCGGTTGGAGGCGGCGTCAATCTCGATGAGATCCAGGGCCCGCCCTTCGTTGATGGCGCGGCAAATCTCGCACTCGTTGCAGGGCTCGCCGTGGCCGTTGCGCAGGCAGTTCACGGCCTTGGCCAGGATGCGGGCGGTAGAGGTCTTGCCGGTGCCCCGCGGGCCGGTGAAGAGGTAGGCGTGGGCCACCCGCTCGCCCTCCAGGGCGTGCAACAGGGTCTGGGTGACGTGCTCCTGGCCCAACACCTGATCAAAGCGCTGGGAGCGCCATTTGCGATAGAGAGTTTGTGCTGGCATAACAATAAACCTCAACTTCTGGATATGGTAACTGGTCAGCTCAAGTACAGGGGTACGAAGGGTAACAAGGGTAAGAGGACGATTTGAGATCGCAGATTGCAGAATGTTTTAGGGCAATCTAAAATCTGAAATCTGCAATCTGAAATCTCAAATCCTCCTATAGTTTACCACGAATGGCGCACAAATACAAGGCTTTGCGGCCAGAAACATGTTGTATTTCTGCTCAATTTGTGAAAGTTGTGGTGCCATTGGTGGCGCTCGAATAAATTCGGCTTCTAACCTGCCACATATGTTTTAAGACATTAGAAGCGGAATTCATTCCCGCGCTGGCACATTCCCCAGGTCGCCCGCCTGCTCTACGCAAAATGGGGGGCTGCCAGGCCAAAAAACGCTTGCAATCTGACACGATTTGCAGTATAATACCCGCTGGGCTTTTTGTGTTTTTCGTCACAGAGAAATGGAGGGACCACCCGGGCCGTGGTCCGGGCGGTCCCTTCGGCTGTTCAAGGAGGAACAGGTATGCCAGGACTCACAGAGATTCGCTGGCACGGCCGCGCCGGACAGGGCGTGGTCACCGCCGGCGAGGTGCTCGCCGAGGCCGCCCTGGAAGAAGGCAAGTATTTCCAGGCCTTCCCGGACTATGGCCCCGAACGTATGGGGGCGCCGATCCGCTCCTTCACACGCATTAGCGACCAGCCCATTGACTTGCACTGCCAGATCCAGGAACCGGATGTGGTGGTGATCGTGGACCCTACCATCATCGGTATAGTGCCCGTGACCGAGGGGCTGAAGCCAGAGGGCGTCGTCGTGGTCAATAGCCCAGAGTCGCCCGAGGCGCTGCGCCAGAAGCTCAAGTTGACCGGGGGCAAGGTCTTCAGCCTGGACGCCACGCGCATCGCCCTGGATACCATCGGCCGGGGCATCCCCAACACGCCGATGCTGGGCGCGCTGGTCAAGGCCACCGGGATGGTGAAGCTGGAGAGCGTCATCGCCCTCACCAAGGAGCGCCTGGGGGAGAAGCTGCGGGCCGATGTAGTGGAGGCCAACGTCAAGGCTATAGAGCGGGCGTATAACGAGGTGGTGAGTGGGTGAGGGGACGGGGAAATCAGGCAATCAGTAACCAGGGAATCAGGGGAGACCCGATTCCCTGATTTCCCGATTCCCCGATTTCCCGATTCCCTGATTCCCCCGGAGGATAAAATGGCCAAACTGAAAACCTGGCGAGAAATTCCTATCGGTGGCGTCGTTCTGGAAGGCGGCACCGCGGAGCAATATCTGACCGGCGGCTGGCGCACCCTGCGCCCCGTCAAAGACGAGGCTAAGTGCACTCACTGCATGATCTGCTGGGTCTATTGCCCGGATTCATCCATCCTGGCCAAGGACGGCAAGATGGTGGGGTTCGACCTGCAGCATTGCAAAGGCTGCGGCATCTGCGCCATGGAGTGCCCGGTGAAGGTGGAGGCTCACGCTTTCACGGGCAAACCGGGCAAGGTCATCCAGATGGTGGAAGAAGGGCAGTTCAGAAGCGAGGGATGAGGAACGAGGAATGAGAGAATCGGTGATCAGGGAATCAGGGGATTCCCCGATTCCCTGATTGCCTGATTCCCTGATCCCCGCCTTCCTGCTCTTGGATGAGTGCGATGGAGGAAAACCTGGAATGACAGTTAAGATAACTAAGCCGACGATTATGGCTCTGGATGGGGCCAAGGCCACGGCGGAGGCCATGCGGCAGATGAACCCGGATGTGGTAGCCGCCTACCCCATCACGCCGCAGACGGAGATCGTGCAGACGTTCTCCCAGTTTGTGGCCGACGGGATCGTGGACACGGAGTTTGTGCCTGTGGAGAGCGAGCACGCCGCCATGAGCGCCTGCGTGGGTGCGGCGGCGGCCGGTGCTCGCGTGCAGACGGCCACCACCTCGGCCGGGATGGCCCTGATGTGGGAGGTGCTGTACATCGCCGCCAGCCTGCGCCTGCCCATCGTCATGCACTTCGTCAACCGGGCCCTCTCGGCGCCGCTCAACATCCACTGCGATCATTCAGACTCCATGGGCGCCCGCGACGCCGGCTGGATCCACCTCTTCGCCGAGAACGCCCAGGAGGCCTATGATAACGCTATCCAGTCGGTGCGCATCGCCGAGGCCGCCCGCCTGCCCGTGCTGCACACCCAGGATGGCTTCATCATCAGCCACGGCGTGGAGCGGGTAGAAGTCCTGCCCGATGAGGCCGTGCGTGAATTTATCGGCGAGTACAAGGCGGAACGCACCCTGCTGGACACCCAAAACCCGGCCTCGTTTGGCATCCTCGATCTGCAGGATTACTACTTCGAGCACAAGCGCCAGCAGGTAGAGGCCATGGACAAGGCCCCGGCGATCATCCAGCAAGTGGGCCAGGCCTACGGCCAGCTCACGGGCCGCCGCTATGGGCTCTTCGACGGCTACAAGCTGGACGATGCGGACATCGCCGTCCTGGTGCTGGGCTCCACGGCGGGCACGGCCAAAGGCGTAGTGGACAATCTGCGCGCCCAGGGGGTCAAGGCGGGCTTGCTCAAGCTGCGGGTCTTCCGCCCCTTCCCCGTCCACGAGATTACCGCCGCCCTGAAGGGCAAGAAGGCCGTGGCCGTGCTGGATCGTTCCATCAGCTTCGGCGGGCAGGGTGGGCCGGTGTTCATTGAGACCAGCGCCGCCCTTTTCCACGCCAACACAGGCCCCTCGCCGAAAGTAGTGAACTACATCTACGGCCTGGGCGGTCGGGACGTTACCCCGGCCCAGATTCGCCAGGCCTTTGACGATTTGCGCCAGATCGCCGCGACCGGCCAGATCAAGAGCCTCATCGGCTATCTGGGGCTAAGGGACTGAAGTCCAGAGCATAGAAAAAATAGAGCATAGAGCATAGAATATAGAGCATACAGCATACAGCACAAAGAATTCTATGCTCTTTGCTCTATGCTCTATGCTCTATGCTCTAAGGAGTGTGCCATGCCAGCTATAAATCTGAAGGAACTTTCCAATCAACAGGAGCGTTTCACGTCGGGGCACCGGCTGTGCGCTGGGTGCGGCGAGTCTATCATCGTGCGGCAGATGCTGAACGCCACCCCCTACCCGGTGGTCGTGGGCGATGCTACTGGCTGCCTGGAGGTGGCCACGAGCATCTTTCCCTACACCTCCTGGCGCACGCCGTGGATTCACAGCGCCTTTGAAAACGTCTCCTCCACCATCGCCGGAGCGGAGGCCGCGTATCGCTCGCTGGTCCGGCAGGGCAAGATCCCGGAGACCAACACCAAGTTCATTGCCATTGGCGGCGATGGCGCCACCTACGACATCGGCCTGCAGTGGATCTCCGGCTGCCTGGAGCGTGGGCACAAGATGCTCTACGTCTGCCTGAACAACGAAGCCTACATGAACACGGGCATCCAGCGCTCCAGCGCTACGCCCCTGGGGGCGGCCACAACTACCACGCCCGCCGGCGAGGTCATCCCTGGCAAGCCCCAGTGGCGCAAGCCCCTGACCAAGATCATCGCCGCCCACAACATTCCCTACGTGGCCCAGGTCTCACCCAGCCACTGGCGCGATCTGATGACCAAGACGCAGAAGGCGCTGGACGCCGATGGCCCCTCGTTCATCAACGCCCTATCGCCCTGCCCGCGCGGCTGGCGCCACGATACGAATCAGACCATCGAAATCGCCAAGCTGGCAGTGGACACCTGCATCTGGCCCTTGTTCGAGGTGGAAAACGGTGTCTGGCGGTTGACCTACAAGCCCAAGGAGAAGAGACCGATCATGGACTGGGTGAAATCCCAGGGTCGCTTCCGCCACCTGCTGCAACCCAAGAATCAACACGTCATAGAAGAGATGCAGGCCAAGGTGGACGAAGAATGGGAGGAACTGCTGCGCCTCAGCGGTGAGAAGTGAGTAGCGGACGACCCATTATCAGAGGCGAGCCCCTCCCAGGGCTCGCCTCTTGTGTTTTGGAACGCTTTACAGTAAAATGTAAGGCGATTGGTGGATCGCTAATCGCCAATCGCCAATCGGAAATCGCCAATCGGAGATCGCAAATCCTCTTTATTTCGATCCAGAAGGAGGTGAACGACGATGAGTCCCAACCTGGTGTACCTGACCCCCGAAGGCAAGGCCAAGCTAGAGGCCGAGCTGGAGTACCTCCGCTCGGTGCGCCGTCGCGAGGTGGCGGAGCGCATCCACATGGCCATGGAGTTCGCCGGCGACCCTATGGACAACACCGAGTACCAGGACGCCAAGAACGAGCAGGCTTTTGTGGAGGGCCGCATCCTGGAACTGGAGCGCACGCTGGCTGACGTGCGTTTGATTGAACATAAGCCGGGGGACTCGGACCTCGTTCACCTGGGCTCGGAAGTGACCGTGGTGTACCAGGACGGCGAGCAGGACACCTTCACTATCGTCGGCTCCGCCGAGGCCGCCCCGCTGGAGGGGCGCATCTCCAACGAGTCGCCCGTAGGGCGTGCCCTGCTGGGGCGCCGCGTGGGCGACAATGTCCAGGTGAAAACCCCTGGTGGCGAACTGTCCCTGACGATCATCGAGTGCGACCAGGTGAGGCGGTGAAACGCCATCTGAAGCGCCGTCTGCCAGAACCCCGTTTTCTTGAAGAAACGGGGTTCTTTGTGTCGTGCACACGCCCGCCGTGCCTATTAACTTTCCACCTCAGGTCTGCTATACTATAAACTGAAAACAAGCCGAGGTCGATTGCGGAGACACCGCGATGCGTTTGCTCTTGTTCCCCCCCCAACGAGATAAAGATAGGAAGCCGCTCTGCCCATGCTTTTCCCTGGCGCCAACCAGAACGTGTCGCCGTGCCTGAAAGACACGACCCCTGGTTGGCGTCTTTGTTTTGTGGATGGTTCAATCAGTTTGGAGGTAAACGACGATGAGAAGACTAAAAGGCTTACTCACCGGAACCCTGGGCCTGGCTGCCCTGGCCGCCTTTGTCCTGGTAGTGGCGCTGCTCCTTGGGGGACTAAGCCAGCGGGGGGCAGTCCCCATCGTGACCCCACCGCCTACGCGCCCCGCCACGCCTACGGTGGTGCCTACGCGGATAACGCCACCGCCTCTGCAGACACCCACTCAGCCCGCCTCCCCGCTGCTCACACCGACCCCGCCGCGGGCTACGCCTTCTCCCCCCGTACCCTGGCCAACTGCACCGCCCTATACGCCACCACCAGGCTGGACAAACGTCACTCTGGACCGTATCCACTCTGGTGAGCCCACGGTGGTGCTGACGCATACGGCTCTCATCAAAGTGATAGAGTGGCTGCCCGACAGCCAGCGGCTCCTTCTGGAATTGGGCACTGGTGAATTTCCGCTGACTAACCGCATCATCACCCTGGACGTGGTCACAGGTGGGGTGGTGGAATATGGCCGCCGGCTTGACCGGGACATCGCACCGGTCTGGGTGGAGCAGGCACAGGGAGTGGTCTTTGACTTCTGGATTCCAGATAGTCCGCCTGAACTACGCTTTGGCCGGGCAGTGGGGCAAGTACGCATCCTGGATCAGGCCGATGCCTACCCTGCTGTGCACCGGCCTTCGGGCCGAGTGCTCTACGTCCCTATCGGAGCCACACTACAGGCCAGGGAGGTAGCCAGCGGACAAGCCGTACCACCGCCGTTTCAGGCGGAGTTGCTCCCCTTTGGCGTGCTGCGCGCCGACCCCCAAGGGCGCTGGTTGGTCAGTCTCTGGCGGCGCTTGGAGCGGCAAGGCGTAGTGTACCTGGCCGATATGAGCCAGGGGACAATGCGCCAGATTGAACTGAGCGATCCAAGACAGCCTTATAGCGAATGGTGGTCCCGTGAAGCAGTTTGGAGTCCTGATGGGCAACGCCTAGCAGTGATCATGGGCTGGTGGTGGAATCGCCTCAGAGCCAGCAAGGTAGCTATTCTGGAGCCTGAGAGTGGGAATTGGCATTGGTTGAATCTGCCGTCACAGTTTGTGGACGAAGTAGATTGGGCCCCTGATGGCCGGCACCTGCTGGTGAAAGCAGGGTACGAATATGATGCGCAGTCTCAGCCTTTGCCCAATGCCTTCTGGCTTGTTGATGCCACTACGGGTGACTTTCACCCCTTCAACCTATTTTCTTTACAATATCCCTCTTCAGGTAATTACTTCATGGCTTGGTCATCGGACGGCAAACGCCTGGCTTGGGTGCGTGGTATCCCCGGGGGGCTGGGCGTGCTTGTCTCTGATGTCACAATCAAACAGTGAGGGGAGATAGCATGTCTACTTTGAAGATATACGTTGGTGCGATAGCGGTTTTGATCATATTGGTCATCGGGACTCAAGGAGGTGACAACATCTCCTCTGTGTCTTACACCCTACCGACAGCAATTCCCGTGCGGATGTATCGCCTGGATGCGAACGGTAACATCTATTACCAGGTTGGTACTCCCTTCCCCTGTGCCACACCGGACAACCAGAGGAGATGGGGTTGTACTACCTTCGACCAGGATAATACCCGTAACCTCCCCACCCCAGTCACTCCTGTCCCCTACCTCTACGGTGCCACCCCAGTGCCCAACGTGACCCTGGAGAGCGACTACCTGCCGGACGTGGTAGCTCAGGACCTGTTTTCGACACTTTTCTGAGGGGGTTGGGCTAGGGGCCTGCGGGCATCAAGGCCACAAGGCCGGTGCGCACGTAAATCCTCGGCTCAGGGAACTTTAACAAGCGCAGCAATCCCTGCTG
>Ga0315268_10003777_pt1 | contig 16585 bp, 12 predicted proteins | sample C1_top_MG_FD_204535 | JGI IMG/M metagenome (GOLD analysis project Ga0315268, IMG submission 204535) | Sediment microbial communities from Yellowstone Lake, YNP, Wyoming, USA - C1_top | ecosystem: Environmental > Aquatic > Freshwater > Lake > Sediment | place: USA: Wyoming | collected 2017-08-01
CAACGCCAACCGTCAAACCCGCAACGCCAACCGTCAAACCCGCAACGCCAACCGTCAAACCCGCAACGCCAACCGTCAAACCCGCAACGCCAACCGTCAAACCCGCAACGCCAACCGCTAAAAAACCGTGAAAACCATCCTGCCCGTCCTGCTTTTGACCAGCCTCGGCCTCGCGGCGCAAATCCCGCCCCCACCCGCGCCGACAAACGCCCCGACCGAGGAACCGGCCGCGCTGGAGCGTTTGATACCATCGGCAACCCGCGGCCCAACCGCTCCACCTGTGCCCGCCCCGGTCGCACCGATCTCCGGCGCTGGCGCTGTGCCGGCGACTGGCGCTGCCGTGGCGCCCACACTACCAGCGGCACCGGCGGCCCCGACCACCGCTGTGAATCCAGCGCCGGCCGTGCCCACCGCGCCAGGTGCGCCGGGCGCGGCGTCTCCGCTTCCGGTTAAAGCGTCTGAGGAACAGACCATTCCACCCGGCTTCATCAACTGGGTCGGAGCGGACCTTAACAGTCAGGTGCTGCCAATTTACGCGGATATGGTCGGACGCTCGATTCTTCGGCCCGCGGCTCTGCCGGCGGCAATCATCGTTTTCAAAAACCAGACCGAGTTGACGAAGCGGGAGGCCATCCAGGCCATTGATGCCGTGCTGGCGCTCAACGGCATCGCCATGATCAACGTGGGTGAGAAATTTGTGAAAGCCGTGCCCATTGCGCAGGCGAACCAGGAAGGCGCGGCCTTCAATCAGGTGGATGCCGAACATCTGCCCGAGCTGGGCCAATACGTGACGCACGTCGTGCAATTGCAATACATCAAGACCGCCGAAGCGCTGGCGGCGATCCAACCCTTCGCCAAGATTCCCAACGCCATCATTCCCATTGAGAGCAGCCAGATGCTGGTGCTGCGCGACAACACTGAGAACGTCAAGCGCATGCTCGAGATGATCAAAAAAGTGGACGTGACCGTGCCGTCGGAGTTTGTCTCCGAAGTCATCCCCATCAAATTTGCCAAAGTCGCGGACATCTCTGCCGCGCTGAACAGCCTGGGTGGCGGCGGCGGCGGAACGACCGTGGGCAGCCACGCCGGCGGGACCCGCACGCCCGGTGCGCCCGGCATGAATACGGGTGCGCGCCCGGGGCAACCGGGCTACACACCAGGCGCGACCATGCCAGGCGCACTTGGCTCGCCGACGGGCACGCCGTCTTCGGGCGCCAGTTTCAGCGACCGCATCCGGAACATAATCAGCAAGGCATCGTCGGCGACGGGAACAGGCGATTTGCAAATCATCGGGGTGACGAAGATCGTGGCCGATGAGCGGTCGAATTCACTGCTGATTTTTGCCACGCGCCAGGACATGGCGATGATCAAGGACATCGTGAGCAAGCTGGACGTGGTGCTGGCCCAGGTGCTCATCGAGACGATCATTATGGATGTGTCGTTGGATGACTCGTGGGCGTTGGGCGTTTCCGCCGGGCGGAAACCTCAACAGAACGGCCAATTGACTTCAGGCGGCGTTGTCAACAATCCCGCCGACAGCAGCGGCAACACACCGCTCAACACGTTGGATAGTTTCTTCCAGGGCGTGTCGGCTACCACCAACGCACTGGGTAGCTTCCCGTCCAGCTCGGGCTTCTCCTGGTTCGGACGGTATAACCAGAGCATTGATGTGGCGCTCCAGGCGGCGGCCTCGGACTCGCGCGTGAATGTGATCCAAAAACCGCGCATCCAGACTTCGCATGCGACGCCGGCGTCCATCTTTATCGGCAATACAGTCCCCTACGTGAGCGGCTCATACTATGGTGGCGGCTACGGTGGCGGCGGCAACTCCTATCAACAGTTGAGAGTCGGCATAGCGCTGAACGTGACGCCGTTCATCAATCAGGATGGCCTGGTGGTGATGCAAATTGACGAGACAATTGACGAAATCAGCGGTTCAACCGCACTCGTCGGCGTCGGCAATGTGCCGAATACAACGAGTAGGACGATTTCAGCCGAAGTGGCCGTGCGCGACGGGGAGACGATCATCCTCGGCGGCTTCATCCGTAATTCGGACAGTAAGCAGAAATCCGGCGTGCCGATCTTGAAGGACATTCCGCTGCTGGGCTACTTGTTCCGGTCCACGTCGGACGCGAAAGAGCGCAAAGAATTGATCGTGTTGATGCGGCCCACAGTGCTCCGAACGCCCGAACTGGCCTCGTTGCAAGTGGAGAAGGAAAAGAAAAGACTGCCCGGCGTTCTCCAGGCCGAGAAGGACATCAACGAATATGAACTTAAAGCGTTTAAGAAGTTCAAGGGCGAACTGAATACGCAAGAAGACCCTGCAGCGCCGAAATCTGAACTTAAGAAATCCGAACCGCAGAAATCCCAGCATGACGATTTCAACAAAGCCAGGCCCTTCACGCCGGAAGAAGAACAACTCTACGGCAAACCCGCACCGAAACCTTAGGCCGGACCACTTGACCGGCGCTTTGGCGAACCCCAACCTCCCCTCGCATGGGAAATCAGAAAACCGGCACCATCCTCAACCGGATACTGCTCCTGCGGAAAAACAAATGGTCCGCTTGTGTGGCGCACTGGTTTCCAACCGGGTTCGGCTGGGCCATGATTTGTGTGTTCCTGACGGTCCTTCCTTATTCCAGTCTGGGCGCCGGGACTGTGTCCGCTGCGACGGAAGCCGAGCTGGATGCGGCCTTGTCCGGCGGCGGCACCGTGACCTTTGCCGTGGACGGGACGATTACCGTGACGAGTGAAAAAATCATTTCGGCGGACACGGTGTTGGATGCAACTGGACACGACGTGACGATCAGTGGCGGAAACAACGTGCGGATTTTCACGGTCACCAACGGTGTGAACCTGACTTTGCAGCACCTGACACTGTCCAACGGGAAGACCAGCACCAACGGCGGCGCAATTTACAATCGTGGCAACCTGTTGGCTTTCGATTGCGTCTTCGCCAGCAACACCGTCAGCGGCACCGACGGGGCCGACGGGGCCAATGGCGCGGACGCAGGCGGCGTGGGTCAAGCGGGCAACGGCGGCGCGGGCGTGGCGGGCGGGAGCGTCCTCGGCGGGGCTGTTTACAACGAGGGGACGCTGGCCCTGACCGGCTGCGTGTTCGTCAACAATGCGGCGACTGCAGGGTCAGGCGGCTCCGGCGGCAATGGCGGGAATGCATCGTGGTCGGCGGGAAACGGCGGAGCCGGCGGAGCTGGTGGAGTCGCCAAAGGCGGAGCCGTTTACAGCACGGACGGACTTTGTATCACCAACTGCACATTCGGTACGAACAGCGTGAAGGCGGGCAATAGCGGCGACGGCGGGTCCGGGGGCGTCGGATATTACTTTGGCAGCAACGCTCGCGCGGGAATCCCGGGCGAAGGGTCCGGCGCCGGAATTTACGCGAATCGAGGCTGCGTGATAGTCGCCTCAAGCTTTCACGGGAACACGGCGAGGGGCGGCAACGCCGGTACCAATGGCGCAACTACCATCGGCTTTCAGAACGACGCGGGCCGGAACGGTGGCAACAGCTTGGGTGGCGCCGTTTGCAACGTGGGCACGAACGTCGTCATCAACTCGACGTTTCACGCAAACGCGGCGACGGGAGGAGACGGCGGCACCGGCAGCGGAGCTGGCAACTGGGGGGGCGGCGCGGGAGGCAACGGTGGAACCGGATCGGGTGGTGGATGCTATAGTTCCGTCCGAGCGGGCATGACAAACTGCACATTTTCATCCGGCGGCGCTGCAGGTGGCGGCGGCGGCGCTGGCGGACCCTCTCCCGGCGGCAACGGCCCGGCAGGCGGCAATGGTGCGACCCGTGGGGCAAATATCGCCAACAACGGCAGTGTTTTCGTGCTCCAGAGTTGTATTCTCGCCAACCCACTAAACTTAACCAGCGTATCCACTAACACCACCATCACCACCAACATCACGACCAGTCCGGTTTCCACCAACACCCTTCCTTCCGGTGGCTGTTCACCCCCAACCTGCACTTGGAGCAACAGCGTTGTACCGCCCGGGTGCGTACCTCCGTATTGCACAACCAACACCATCTACTACACAAACGTCATCTCTACTCAAACCAACGTTGTCTATACGACGAACGCGTCCGCAGTGGCAAACACCTACGGAACTTTTACCGACGCGGGCTACAACCTCAGTTCGGACAACACGCCGACGCTTTCAGGAACAAGCCATAATGTCACCGATCCGAAACTCGGTTCGCTCGCCGACAATGGCGGCCCGACCAGAACCATGCTGCTGCTGGCCGGAAGCCCTGCGATCAATGCCGGCGGGGACACGTGCCTGGCCGCAGATCAGCGTGGCTTCGCCCGTCCCTCGGGGGCTCACTGCGACATCGGCGCGGTCGAAATGCAATTACCCGCGATCGCGATCAATCCGCTGAGTTGGAACGCAGCAGTCGGATCAGAAGTTCAGTTTACAGTCACTGTTGCCACGAACGACGTGCCTTTGGATTCCTTGACCTATCAGTGGCGATTCAATGGGACAAACTTTGCCGGCGCCACAAACACAAGCTTCACCGTGTCTGGCGATCAGACGAAAGACGCCGGCACCAATCAGGTTCAGGTGGTCGCCACCAATTACCTCGGCGCCGTTGCCAGCCAAGTCGCTACGCTCAGAGTCTTTATTCCGATTGTGCTGGCGACGCCATCCTTCGACCAGACGAACTTCTGGTTCACTTTCAAGAGTGAAACCGGCCTCATCTACATCGTCGAGTTCAAGAATACGCTGAACGACACCGGTTGGACACGACTCAGCACGAATGTCGGCACCGGAGATTTGCTGACCAACGGCGGTGGTGTTGGTACCACAAGCCGCTTTTTCCGCGTAGTGATTGAGTAAAGCCCTGACGGATGCCTTAAGAACTGAGAATTTCCCGAAACTCGCCCGCGAGCCACTGTGGAATTTGAAAAGCGGTGTCGGATTTCACTCACTGATCCCCGGAATGGGTGGTATCGGCGGACCTTCCGGATTTTGTTGTTTTTGGATGATCATGATCGCGGCTTGCTCTTCCGGCGCCAAAACTGGCTGCTGCACGGGAGTCGGGGTTGCAGCCTGCGTCACCAAAGACGCGACTCCAGCAGCCGTCGTCGGCAGATGCAGTGAGCGGGTGGGAATGGGTATGTTCTTCAAGGCGGAGCCGGCGGTGGTCGCCGGCACGACCGGATTTCCCGACGCACTGATTCCCGGAAGCGGCGCGACTGCCGGCCCGGTTGGAGGTTTCGCACCGTCTTTTTCCAGACTCAGCGTCTGGACCTTGCCGTGGTTGTTGAAGGTGATCGTCCCGGAGCTTTCGTCAATGGCCACGACTTCAATTTCACCCTCGCGCTGGCCGACGGTCAACACCATGGCGGTTTCCTTGGGCGGTTCACCGGGTTTGCTCCCGGGCATCATGGTCTTGAACAACACCTGCTGGCGGCTAAACATGGACATAATGCCCTGCGGAATGATTTTCGGCGGCTCCGGCTCCGCCAGTTTCTTAATGTTAGGGGGCGGTTTGATGGCAAAGACATTGCGGATGACGACTCCCTGGTAAGGGTTGCCCTGCGCACCCGCGGTTACGGCCCGTGCGCTCAAGCTCGATACCAGCCCAGCGGTCAGGCAAATCAGCATTTTCCCGTGGCGTTTCATGGTTGCAATATCAGTTATCTTCTCAAACACCACAGCGATAAACTGGTTGCAGATGAAATGAAACCGGACAAACAGTCTCCCGGAGCCAATCCGGTCGGCTGCTTGCCGTCCGTTTCGTGAAAGCGCCGCGCTGCCGGGGCAAGTTAGTTCGACTGCCTGCCGCTGACGCCTTTGGTGGACTTGTTGATCAGCTTGGCGGCTTCCTTGGGACGCAGGGCGCGCACGGCGGCACCGGCCCGCCACATTTCTGAGTCGCGAATCTGGTTCAATTCCTTTTGCAACTGCACCTGGTAATTCGGTGCGCCGCAGGCCGAGAGCACCCGGGCACATTCCTTGCCGGTCTTCACGCGCTGATAAAGTTCCTTGAACACCGGCAACACGGCCTTCTTGAAACGCGGCCTCCAATCCAGCGCGCCGCGTTGGGCGGTGGCGGAGCAGTTCGCATACATCCAGTCCATGCCGTTCTCATCCACGAGGCGGATGAGTGATTGCGTGAGTTCCTCGACCGTTTCGTTGAACGCTTCGCTCGGCGAATGGCCGTGGGCGCGTAGCACGTCATATTGCGCGTCCATGACGCCGGCCAGCGCGCCCATGAGCACGCCACGTTCGCCAGTCAGGTCGCTGAACACCTCGTGCTGGAACGTCGTCGGGAACAAATAGCCCGAGCCGATGCCAATGCCGATCGCCATGCAACGTTCCTTGGCGCGACCGGTGTAATCCTGCTCTACCGCGAAGCTCGAATTGATGCCCGCGCCGGAAAGGAAGTTGCGCCGCACGGACGTGCCCGAACCTTTGGGCGCGACCATGATCACGTCCACGTTTTTCGGCGGCACCACGCCGGTTTGCTTTTTGTAGGCGATGGAAAAGCCGTGCGAGAAATACAACGCAGCGCCAGGTTTGAGGTTTCGCTTGATGGCGGGCCAGATGGAGCGTTGGGCGGCGTCGGAAACCAGTATCTGGATGATCGTGCCACGCCGGGTGGCTTCCTCCATGTTAAACAGCGTCTTGCCGGGCACCCAGCCATCCTTCACCGCGCGGTCCCAGTCACGTTTGAACTGCGGCGCCTGGCCGATGATGACCTTGAAACCGTTGTCACGCAGGTTCAGCGACTGCGCCGGGCCTTGCACGCCGTAGCCGATGATCGCGATGGTTTCGTTCTTGAGCACTTTGCGCGCTCTCGCGATGGGAAATTCCTTGCGTGTGATGACGGTTTCTCTCGTTCCGCCAAAATCAATCTTTGCCATAATATCTTTGTCTTCGTTGTCGGCGCGCCGCACGACGGTCACGCCGGGTTTGGTTCACTGTTGGTTCAATGTTCGCTCGCCAAAAGGCCGGGCGAGCGGGGAATCCTAGCGGGAAAATTCCTTCCGTCAATCGGATTACTTGCGCGGCAAGGCCACCTTGCCGGTGCGGGTCAAATCCGTCACGCCGAACGCTTTCATCAAGTCGAGGAATTTTTCCACTTTGCTTTCATTGCCGGTGATCTCGACCGTGAGGCTCTTGGGCTGCACGTCCACGATTTTGGCGCGAAAAATATCCGTGATCTGCATGACCTCGGCGCGCGTCTTGGAATCCACCGACACCTTGACCATGACAAGTTCGCGGTCAACGTACTCGCCGTCGCGGAAATCCTGGACCTTGATCGTGTCCGGCAATTTATTGAGCTGCTTGACGATTTGTTCCAGCGTGGCCTCGTCGCCGTGCGTGACGATTGACATGCGCGACGCGGTCGGGTCCTGCGTCGGCGCGACGTTGAGTGAGTCAATGTTGTAGCCACGTCCGCTGAACAGACCAGCCACGCGCGTGAGCACGCCGAACTTGTTTTCCACCAGCACTGAAATCGTGTGTCGCATAAATTCCCCGTTTTGCAGGGCAACGAAGGCTAGCAACTCCGTGCAGGACGGTCAAATTCCGATTTACTCACGCCGCGCGCCGAACGAACTCGCGTCGGCCAGCTTTTTCAAATCTCCGGCGTGGAAAGTGTTCAAGTATTCCTCGGTTTCGAGCAAGTGCTGATGGTGTTCCTTCTTGTCGTGCTTGATGATGAACTTGAGTTCGTCCAGGTTGCCTGACCAGCAAACGCCGTTAAAAAATTCCGCGCCTGCGAACTGGGTCTTATACAGCGCGTTGTTCGAATAACACGTGCCGAGGTAGAGCTGCCGGAAGCCGCGTTCGGCAAACAACGCTGCCGCCGAGGTCATCATGAACATGCCGAGATTGCGCGCGTAGTAATTCAGGTCGTAGAACGCGTAGTAATAATAAGCGAGTTCCTTGCCTTCGATGTAGAGCGTCGCTGCGCCGACCTCCGCGCCGGTCGTCGCATCAGTGAACACGAGCAGGTGCGAGATGATGGGGGACGCAAATAGTCCATCGAGCCGTTCCAAGGTCATCACATCCTTGCCGAATTTGATGTCGGCGTAAGTCTTGAAAAACTCCCGGCGTTCCGGCGTGTAATGGTACCGCGCGCGCGGCACGAGTTGGCAATTGATGCCCTCGCCTTTGCGCAGAATGCGGCGGTTCTCGGACGAGACCTTGAACTTCGCCAGATTCACTCGCACCTGTCGGCAGAGGTAAAAGCGGTCGAGCTGGCGCGATGATGGCAAAAAGCCCGCGTTGAAAATGTCCGCCGGCGTTTCGCCCGTCTCCGGCACGGCCCAGATGGCGTAGGGAAACTGGTAGTGCTCGTAGTCGGATTTTTGTTCGGAGAAAAGGAGTTTCACTTGAGTTCGGCACTGCAGAAATTTCTTTGATCGTTTGAAGTAGCATCATCTCGTTCGTAGTAAAAACGGATGCGCCCCGTGCCAACCTGAGGGCTTTTCGCCGGAATGACCAAAACCACGTCTTGATCTATTGGTAAAACCAGTTTTCCAACCCAACGGATGTAATGCTCCCTCTCGTACTTCTGATAATCTTCAAAATCCCTTTCGATGAAACTGGCTGGCGGAGACAACTCCGACACTTTTGCCAAGCCTCGCGGCATCCGAATTTCTGAGATTGTGCGTGGATGGTCAGAGCCAGAGTAGTGCAAAGTGCATCGGATTGCTTCCTGCGATTCGATGCGACTGGCAACAGCTGTGACTTTAGTTATAAATTCGTCCCGCCAGTACGGATGCACTTGCGATACTTTCAAGCCGGAAACTATTTTCTCAAAGCCATCGTCATAAAGATGAATCGTCGGGTGAACATATTTTCGGTCAAGGCGGATTAGCAGTTTGTAAATAACACCGAGATAATCGAGATGTCCTATGGCTTCATGCCCAAAGCGTGGTTGCCACATTATGGCATCCATCATCGCCAGCCCAAACGACCATCGGTTGCGTCCATCCATTTCAGGAATTATCCAATAACCGCCAAAAAACGAATTCGGAATGTAAGACGTGCCATACACGAAGACGCAGACCGAAACACACAAGACACCCTTCCGAATTCCTTCCTTCCATCTGTGTCCATCTGTGTTCATCCGCGGTTATAATTTATTTTACAGTTACAGTTTCAAGTTCGCGCTGGGCTTTGCTCTGGCCATTCACTGACTTTCTCCGCAAACGCAGACGCCAGTTTGTTAGCACATCGTAGCTCACGGAGTTCTTCAGCTTTGCCAGGTCGTGCACAGTGATTTCCTCGTTGCCTTGGCGACCCATGAGGATGGCTTCATCCCACATCTTTGCTTCGGGAATGTCCGTGATGTCCACCATCAGCGCGTCCATCGCGATGCCGCCGATGAGCGGGGCGCGACGACCGCGGACGAGCGCGCCGCCCTGGTTGCGCACGCGCGGGAAGCCGTCGCCATAACCGATCGGCAACACCGCGATGCGCCGTTCGCTTGACGCAGTGTAACGCATGCCGTAACCGATTACTTCACCGGGCTTCAAATGTTGAATTGCCGCGATGCGCGCCTTGACCGACATCACCGGTTCGATGCCGGGAATCCGCCGGCAAACCGACGACGGGAAAACCCCATACATCAAAATGCCCACGCGCACCATGTCGAGATGGGCGTGCGGCAAATCGAGAAAGCCGCCGCTGTTGCAGGTGTGGCGCAGCTTCACGGAAACGTCGCGCGCGGCCAAGTCCCGCAAAACTTTGTTGAACCGGGAGAACTGGAGATTCGCAAACGTCTTGTCCGTCTCGTCCGATTGCGAGAAATGCGTCATCACCCCTTCGAGCTCCAACGATTTCTCTGAGCAAATCAATTCGATGAGCGGCAATGACTGGTCCCAGCGAATGCCGTAACGGCTCATGCCGGTGTGGACTTTGAGGTGGACCGGAACTGGTTTGCCGAAGCTCGACGCGATTTTCGCCAGCGCGCGAACCGTGTGCGCTTCGTTCACGCAGACAGTGAGATTGTGCGCCACGCACCATGACAACTCCGCTTCCTGCCGTTCGCCGAGCAGCAGCAACGGCACGGTGATGCCCGCGTCGCGTAGCGCCATCGCTTCTTCGAGCGTGCTCAAGCCGAAGCCCCACGCGCCTTCCTCGACCGCGACGCGCGCCACGTCGAGTGCGCCGTGGCCGTAAGCCTCGTCCTTCACGACGGCGAGCAACCGCACGTGCTCCGGCAAATCGCGGCGGATGAGCTGGACGTTGCGCCGGAGTTTGCCGAGGTCAATCTCAGTCCACGCCGGTCGCAGCGGAAAAGTTGTCGAATCAAATTCCATCGAATGACTGGAAAGGTTTAACCCCGAAACACACGAAACACACGAAAAAAGCTGACGCGAATTTCACGAATTAACGCGAATTGGTTCCGGGTTGATTGAATTCGCTCAAACATTCCCCGGCGGCCACAAACTCTGCCCCACGTCTGTTCGATAATAACCGCCCACCACGCGGATTTTACGGATGTTCGCGTAGGCCTTCGCAATCGCGGCGTCGAGTTTCGACGCGAGCGCATTCACGTCCGCAACGCGATGGCCGGTCGAAACCAGTTGACCCTCCGCGTCGCGCGCGACTTCGTTCCACCACACGTCGCAATCGAACTTGCCGTCCACTTCCAACGGCAGATGCGGCCCGCGCACCTGCGTGAACGGATAGCCATAGCCCGCCAGCGTGAGCGAGCAACCAAATCGGGCCGACGGTTTGAATTGCGGGTTGAGCTTCTCGTTCCGCGCGGTGCGCAGCAAAGTCTCCAGCGGATTTTTCAGCATCCGCAAAATCATCGGGCCGGATGTGACGCCGATGCGGATGTTGTATTCGATGACGTGCCATTTCCGGTGGGGCGAGGCTACTGACGAGCCGGCTCGCGAGGACGCTCGCCCCACCGAACCTGAGCCATTGGCCTTTATAGCAGTGACCTGCAATGGCCCGTGAAAATTTACTTTCCGCAACCACGGCAAGAGGGGATGAATCAATTCACGCGCCAGGCCGTATTTGTCCTCGGGATCGCATTCCACCAATCCGCCGAGCGGCGCGCCGGCCACGATGCCCATGTTACCGTTGAAGGCGTATTTGTATTCCTGATTCGTGACGAGCGAATGAATTTTCCCGCCGCTCACGAGGACGATGTGCCCCGCCTCGGCGCGTCCGAGATATTCCTGCAGGAAAACTCCCTCGGCGTGGTTGACCTGCCGCAACCACGCGCGCGTGTCCTCGACCGTCTCGCACAAAATCGTGTGAATCGGACTCGTCGGCGAGCACAGCGGGTTCTTGATGACGTAGGGCGCGGGATGTTGCGCCAGGATTTTTTCCGCCTCCAACCGGTTCGGCGCCACGAACGCGCGCGGGAACGGAATCTTAAACTCCGCGCACAGCCGCCGGGCGAAATCCCGTTCGCGCTCGATTCGCATGGCTTCGCCGGTGGGCCCAAAAATGGGTGTCCGTGTGGCGAGCAATTCGTCCTTCCACGGCGCTTGCGCCCAGTCAATGGACATCGGCACGACCAGATCGGTACGCGTCTGCTTCAGCAACGGGACGGGCGAAGGAAATTGTTCGCGGTGGTATGTCGGGCCGGCCAGCGAAGGCGCGTAGTGGCCGTAATTGCGCGTGAGATAAGTCGAAACCGACGCGCCCGCGTCCGCCAGAATCTGCGCCGTGCTGTGCGCAAACGCGCCGACGCCCAGCACCATGACGGAGGCATTCCGCCGCTTGCCAACGTTGCGGGTCATACTGAGTTCAAACCCCAATTTTTCATCACGCGAGGAAAGTGTGGGGCGCGGTGCGTGAAGCGTCAAGCGCGCGGCGGGAGCAGCGTCAGGAAATGTTGCAGCAGTTTTTCGTGTGTTCCGTAGCCAATGAATCCTACTGCGTCCGGCCAAACTTCTTTTCCAACTCACGGTAATTCATTTCAATCAACGTTGGCCGCCCATGCGGACAGGTGTAAGGCATGGCGCAGCGGCGGAGGTCTTCGACGAGATTTTCCAGTTCGCGGCCAGCGAGCGGGTCGTTGGCCTTTACGGCATGTCGGCAAACCGTCTTGGCCACGACGTGTTCGCCGAGCCGCGCGGAGTTTACTTCGCGGCCCACGGCCTTCAATTCGTCCACGAGGTCGAGCACAAAGCGGCGCGAGTCGGACACCTTCACGAACGGCGGCAGTGCGTCGAGCAGGAACGTGCGCTCGCCAAATTCGCTCAGCCCCACGCCCAACCGCACCAGCGCCGCCAGTTGCTCGCGCAGGAATTGGGCGTCGCGTGGGGACAACTCGATGGTTTCCGGCAACAGCAACTTTTGCGACGGCGCCTGCGCGCCACGTTCCAAGCGGTCGAGCATTTGCTCAAATAGAATTCGTTCGTGCGCCGCGTGCTGGTCGAGCAGCACGAGTCCGCGGTCGGATTCGAACACGACGTAGAGCCGGCCAATGACACCGGCGAGCCGGAGCGGAACGCTCAGGAGCGGGATGGGCGCAGTCGAGGGTCGAGGGTCGAGGGTCGAGGGCGCGGCACTCGATTCGAGCGGCGGCGCTGGTGACGGGACCACACTTGAGGATGCGAAGCCCATTTTGAGCGGAGGCTGTTTGGGTTTCGCCTGAAACATCCTTGGATGTTGCGGCAGCGGCGGCGTAAAGTTCGGCAATTCCACTGTCTCCGTCGCCTTCTCTGTGCCCGGAAGCTGGACGGCCGGTTGAGCAGGGGACGTTGAGCGTTGGAAGTTGGATGTTGGAAGTTGGATGGTTTCGCTCTTTTGCCCGGTTGAATGAAACTTGAGCAGCGTCTCCCGCACGGCCTGCGCAACGAGTTTCCGCACTTCGCCCTCGCGATGAAACTTCACCTCACGCTTGGACGGGTGGATGTTCACGTCCACGGCGGCAGGGTCAATTTCCAGGAACAGGCAGCAAACCGGGTAGCGGCCTTTCATCAGCGCGGTGTGGTAGCCTTCGAGCAGCGCAAAGTTGAGGCCGCGATTCTCCACCGGGCGACGGTTCACAAACGTGTGTTGATCCTCGCGCGTCGAACGCGACACGCCGGGAGCGCCGATGAAACCCCAGATGCGGATTGCCGATTGCCGATTGCCGATTGCCGATTGGGGAGCGCCGAAACGTTGCGCGGTTTCAAATGAGGGGGACTCTTCCGGCCTGGCCTCTTCCACAAGTTTGGCAGAAAAATCCACGGCCAGAAGGCTCACGTCGCCCATCAGCGCGCGCAGCCGTTCGCGCAACGCTGGCAAACGCTCGCCGGCTTCGGCGCCAATCCTTTGCGCGGGCAATTGCCAGATGTTGCGCCCGTCCTTTTGAAACGTGAACGCCACTTCGGGAAACGCCAGCGCGGCAAGCGTGAGGTAATGCTGGATGTGGGCCGCCTCGGTTTCCTCTGTGCGCAGAAATTTTCGACGCGCGGGGAGATTGAAAAAAATCTGCCGCACTTCAACGCTCGTGCCCGGCGCGCTGCCAGCGGCTTTGACTTCGACGATCTTTCCGCCGTTGACGATGATTTGCGTGCCTTCGATGGGTTGGAGTTCAGCCTTTAGGCTGTCCGCGTCACCCAAACAACCTGAAGGTTGGACTCCAACGCGTTCGCGCGTAGTGAGCGTAAAGCGGCTGACGCTGGCGATGCTGGGCAGCGCTTCGCCACGAAAACCCATTGTGGCGATGGCGGACAAATCTTCGGCGCGCTGGATTTTGCTGGTGGCGTGGCGTTCGAGACAGAGCAACGCGTCGTCGCGACTCATGCCGAGGCCGTCATCGGTCACGCGCACGAGGCTGCGCCCACCCGCTTGGATTTCAACCGTGATCCGCGTGGCCTGAGCATCGAGTGCGTTTTCGACGAGCTCCTTCACCACACTGGCGGGACGCTCAATCACTTCGCCGGCGGCGATTTGATTGGCGACCTGCTCGGACAGAAGGCGGATGCGGTTCATGTTCGTTATAGCGTTAAAAAGATAAATCGTCGAATCGGGGAGCAATAAATCCGGGCCGATAACGACGAGGTTACAGGCGGGAGCCCACCGCCGATGGCCTCCGATTTGTCTCTGAGCCAGTCGGTCATCTCCCGTTTGCTGGACCGTTTGATCCAGTCGCGTTCACAATCAAATTCGTAAATCCGAATTCACGATAGAGTCCCCTTAGCTTGGAATCGAGCGAAGAAGCTCGGAAGGGCCGCGGTTCGCCCGGTTCAAACTGGTGCCCGTTTGGACAGGTGGGGCCGTTAAGGACAGAAAAACTTGCGTAAACAGAGCGGCCACTAGGGCATATTGTATCGTTGGGGCGAAGGAAAGGTGCAAGGTCGTCAATTTTCAGCATGGATTCAGGGTTTAGGCGCTCCATCAAACAGTAGGAGATACCGGCACCGTAGAGCTGTCGCATGTTGTTCTGACACTTCAGTTCATGGTTTTTGCGGACTCGCAAAGCCCAGAAACTTCCAGTGCTGACCAGCACTACCAGCACCACCACGATCCAAAGCGCCCGTTTCATGTGTTTTCCTTACAATTTGACTTATTCGTCAAAGGTATAAACCCACCTTTTTGACGATTCCACGTTTTAACGACTATTTGGGCACGGGCAATGTAAACGCAAAGATCGCTCCGCGCCCTGGCTCGTTACGCGTCCAGATGCGCCCGCCGTGGTCTTCGACAATCTTTTTGCAAATGGAAAGTCCGAGGCCGGTGCCGTGCACCTTGCCGTGCGTGGCAAAGGCCTGAAATAGCTGGTCGGCGATCTCCGGCGCGACTCCCGGGCCGGTGTCCTCGATTTCGGTGACGACTTCTTTGGCGTTCTGGCTGAAACGGAAGATGATCTTGCCGCCATCGGGCATGGCGTCGGTGGCGTTGTGCGTGAGATTGGCGAAGACGCGGCGCAGGCGTTTGGAGTCAAGGTGGAGTTTGACGGCAGGCGGCGCGCCGGCGAATTCGAGCCGGACGGATTTGAGCTCAATTTCGTGCCGCAGCTCCTCCAATACCTTTCGCACGTAGGTTTCATAGTCCGTTGGCACGAGCGTGACCGCGGCTTGCGAGCCTTGGGTGAAGTCGAGGATTTCGCTGATCAGTTCATTAATGCGATCCACCTGCTTGCTGATCCGGTCGCGGGCTTGCGCGCGCAATTCCGGCGGCGCTTCTGGCTTGCCAGCCATTTCGGACGTAAGCCCGATGATTTGGAGCGGGTTTTTCAAATCATGGACAATTGAGCGGGCAAAGCGGCCAATGACAGCAAGCCCTTCGGCCTGGACGACTTCGTTCAAATATTGCCGGTTGAACTCTCGCAGGCGATGGCTGATTTCCTGCAACAAGCTCAAGGCCAGTCTGGGTGAGCGTTCGATGAGCGAAAGCATTTCGCCGCGCGGAATGAAATAAACCGTCGTGTCGCCAACCGCGATGGCCGAAGCGGAGCGCGGGCGATGTTCGATCACAGCCATTTCCCCGAACACGCCGCCCGGAACAATTTGCGAGAAGACACGCCGCGTGTCTTGATTGAGCAAACCGGAGATTTCCACGGCACCGGCTTTGACCACGTAAACGCCTTCGCCACGGTCACCTTCGTGAAAAATTTCCTGGCCGGCGGCAAAATGCCGCTCCAGCGTGACCTGGCGTAACGCCTTCAATTCTTCCGGGTGGAGATGCCGGAACAATTCCGAAGATTCAAGCGCGACCATGAGCGAACTGTAGGAGAAAACGAAACGAGGTAAAGTCCAGAGGTGGGCGCTCGCCGGGAACAAGGTGGAACTGTGGTCACACGCGAACTTGACGGTGACGCCTTGAATTACTAAGCTAAAGCCGGTTGGTGGTCGTAGCTCAATGGTAGAGTCCAAGCTTGTGGAGCTTGTTGTTGCGGGTTCGAATCCCGTCGGCCACCCCACCTCCAGATTTCAAATTTGAGATTTGCGATTTCAAATTCCCGGTGGCGTCCGTAGCTCAATTGGATAGAGCTTCTGACTTCGGATCAGAAGGTTGCAGGTTCAAGTCCTGCCGGACGCGCCAATACGATCAGGGTGTTTTTGAGTTGGTTCAAGAAGTCAGTCGGCTGGACAAGACTGAACGCCGCGCTTAATCTTCCGACCTCGAAGCGCCACTGGTATGAATGAGCAATCTGTTGAAGTATATGGAAATCAGATCGGGTTGCCGATGCTCATCCATGTCAGCCGGGTCCGCAGCTACTCTGCCAGCCGTCTGTCGTGGCATTCGCACGGCGGTTTTGAGTTGATCTTTCTCGTTGATGGCGCGACGACCTACGAGTTCGCCGGCCGGAATGCCGTTGAATTGCGTGGCGGGCATTTCCTGGTGATACCGCCCGGCCTTGTGCATCGCGGATTGCACGACATGCGTTCGCCTGCAACTTTTTGCGGTTTGGCGTTGAAAGCCTCCCGTCCTGCCGCCTGGAAAAACACAACCTTCACCGCGACTGATGTCCGCGGGGTCCGAACATCGCTGGAGAAGGCCAGCCGGAAAGTGCACCCCATCAACCCGGCCTTGCGCTGGCTGGTCCGGCGCTTGATGGAGGAAACGGCCGGCTACCCGACCAATCCCCGTCGCGCCGAGGCCGGGACAGCGCTGCGCGCCTTGATCTGCGCGGTACTGGTTG
>Ga0315268_10003778_pt1 | contig 16584 bp, 15 predicted proteins | sample C1_top_MG_FD_204535 | JGI IMG/M metagenome (GOLD analysis project Ga0315268, IMG submission 204535) | Sediment microbial communities from Yellowstone Lake, YNP, Wyoming, USA - C1_top | ecosystem: Environmental > Aquatic > Freshwater > Lake > Sediment | place: USA: Wyoming | collected 2017-08-01
TTAAGAAGACCAGGAAGATTTGATAGAGAGGTTAATATTAATGTTCCTGACAAACAAGGAAGACTGTCTATTTTAAAGATTCATACAAGAAACATGCCATTAACAAAAGATGTTGTTCTTGGTGACTTGGCAGCAATAACTCACGGCTTTGTAGGCGCTGACTTAGCTGCTTTATGCAAAGAAGCTGCCATGAATGTGTTAAGGAGATTGTTGCCAGACTTAAAACTAAAAGAAGACGAGCCTATCTCGCCAGATTTGCTTGAAAAATTAAAAGTCACAAACAAAGATTTCAGAGAAGCATTAAAATTCGTGCAGCCAAGTGCCATGAGAGAAGTTCTTGTCGAATCGCCGAATGTAAAATGGCAAGATGTAGGTGGATTAGGAGTTGCAAAGCAAGAACTGAAAGAAGCTATAGAATGGCCATTGAAGTACCCAGACTCGTTCAAAAAAATAGGAATAAGCGCACCTAAGGGAATATTATTATACGGACCTCCTGGAACAGGCAAGACGCTTCTTGCAAAAGCAGTTGCAACAGAAAGCGAGTCTAATTTCATACAAGTCAAAGGTCCTAGTCTTTTATCGATGTGGGTTGGAAAAAGCGAAGAAGGTGTGAGAAAGATTTTCGAGCGTGCAAAACAAGTTGCGCCTTGTATTGTTTTCTTTGATGAGATAGATGCTTTAGCATCATCAAGAGGAAGGGAAATAGGAACACATGTTACAGAGCGCGTCTTGAATCAGATGCTAGCAGAGATGGATGGCATAGAGGACTTGCACGATGTTGTTGTCGTTGGAGCGACAAACAGACCAGACATGTTGGATGCGGCATTGCTTAGGCCAGGAAGATTTGACAGGATGATAGGCATATATGCGCCTGATAAAGATGAAAGAGAGGCTATATTCAAAGTTCATACAAAAAATATGCCTTTAGCTAAGGATATCAGTATAGCATTAATGGCAGAAAAAACACAAGGCTATAGCGGCGCAGATATTGCAGCTATATGCAAGGAAGCTGGCATGTTAGCATTGCGCGAGAGCATTGAAGCAAAAGAAGTCAAAAAGAAACATTTTGATGCTGCGCTGAAGAAAATAGGCGCAAGCATAACAGAAGAAACAATCAGACGCTATAAAGATATTGAAAAGAATTATCTCAGGAGCGCTTCAAGCTCCCTAGAGCCTATAAAACAGAGCTATACTGGTTAAAATTATCTTTTCTTTTTCTTGTTTTCGCAACATAATCCGGTTATAGCGATTATTAAAACGACAAGATAGATGACAAAGCCGTAAAGACATGTTGGCAGGCCTGCTATTTTTGCACAGCCACCTAAAGGGCATGCGTTTCCGAATAGCTCGCTGTAAGAAAGATATCCCGAAAACAACATTCCAACTATCGCAATAACTAAGATTATCTTAAGCGCTATCTCTTTTTTCATGATGAGAAAAGAACTTGCTAATTTATAAAGCTATCTTCAATGATTATATTGAATAATAACTATTGCAAGATATATATTATAAAATAATTATTAAACTATAATCATTCGCTTTTTGTCAAAACTTCACATCCTTTTTTAGTCACAAGAATAGTGTGCTCGGCTTGACTGACTGGTGCTTTTGTCTTCTCCACAAGCTGCTTAAAATGATGCAATGCATTTGCTTGTTCCAAGAGCCTTAAAGAAAATAAAGCTCTTGAACTGAAATGTTTGACAAGCCATCTCGCCGAGAAAGGCAATAATTTATATTCTTGCTCGATAAAATCAAGCAGTTTTCTCGATTCCATGTCTCTAGGATTATGCCTTGTAAGAAATCTGTAAATGTTGCTTGGTTTGCCATCTTGAACAATACCTTGTCCTGTTGTTGCAAAAGGTTCTATTGCTATGATCATGCCTTCCTTTAATTTCGTGTCGTCTTTATCGTCATAGTTCGGGACAGTCAGGCCAGCATGTAACTCATATCTCTTGAGCTCGTGACCAGACAAATTAATGATGGGCGCAAATCCTTTCTTGCTAATTGTTTCTTGAATTGTTCTTCCTATTTCACCTATGGTTATGCCGGGCTTAATAATCTTAATCGCATTATTCAAAGCTTCTTCACTCGCTATTATCAAATTCTTGTATTTCTTTTCATGAGTCAAGTCTAAAGTCAATGCGGTGTCGCTTATGTAACCATCGAGACTAACACCAATATCAATTTTTAACAAGCCCTGGGCTATGTCTGTATCATTATAAGAAGGACTTGAATGCGCAGCGATTTCATTTATGCTTAAGTTAATAGGAAAAGCGCTCTTTGCTCCAAGTTCTTTTATCTTTGCCTCGACTTTCTCAGCTATCTCAAGCAAAGGAACTTGTGGCTTTGTAATACTTTTGGCATACAATAGAACTTGACCAGCTATCTTGCCAGCTTGTCGCCATTTCTCGAGCTCTTTTTCTTCCATCAGGTAAGAAAAAATCAGTTATATAAAAAGATTTGCCTATCTTACTAAAACCTAGGTTCAGAATACAAACTCTTATAGTTTCTTATATAACTTTTTGCAGCAAGTATCTCACCAATATTAAGAAAGGACTTTAGACCATGACCAGAATGTTCTTTAATAATCTCTTTTGCAGAATCAAATGCTACCTTAGGACCTTGCCCTTGCGTTACTTCTTTTTTCTCTAAATCACTTTTGACTTGCCTATAAACAAGTATATTGCCAAGTATATCTGGTATAATTGTTCCGATAACAATAGGAACAATTATAAGTGTAGCAAGATAATATTCAAGTTCTTTCATTTTACTTTACTTGGCTATTTGAACCTGGTTTCTGCCGGATTCTTTTGCCTTGTACAGAGCGCTATCGACACGCTTGGTGAAAGTTTCAACATTTTCGCCTTTCTTTCTCTGGCCTACACCTAAGCTGACTGTTACTTGTCTCTTTGCTTTCTCAGGATACAATGTTTCAACAGCCCTTCTGAAAAGTTCGGCTGTTTTAATTGCCTCTTCTATATTTGTTTCTAGTATAAAAGCAAACTCTTCACCACCGTAACGGCATGCTTTTACATTTTTCAACTTAGTTTGGATTAACTGACCTATGTTTCTCAAAAGATGATCGCCCTCTACATGACCGAATGTGTCGTTATAACTTTTGAAAAAGTCTATGTCAAGCATGATTAAGCATAGCTGTTTGCCTTTCTTTGATTCAGAATCCATTAGCTCAACAAAATAGCGTCTGTTAAACAAGCCTGTCAAAGCGTCCATAATTGCCTTCCTTGCTTCTTTGTCATAAAGTTTTGAGTAAAGCTTGGTTATTTTCTTCTCTTTCTCGCTTACTTTTCTTTTCAACCATATATGCTCAATTGAAGATGCTGTCTGGTTGGCTATTGCGCTCAATAATCTTAAGGTTGTCGAAGTAAAACTTCTGTTTCTAGCCATCAAGATTATCGCGCCTATTGCTCCTGTGTATATCATTAAAGGAACACTGGCAAAACTTGTTATGCCAAAATGTCTTAATCTTGTGCCTGGCTTGCTTTCTTTGACAAGAATAGGTGAAGCATCATTTATGGTGTCCTCGCCTATAATAGATATAAGTTCCTGGAAAGCTGGATGTAAAGGTCTAGATTCATCTAAGTTCTTTATCTTTATTTCGCCTTCTTCTTTAAGGATGAAAAAAACCATGCCTATATCAAATTCACGAAGAATGACCCTTATGATTTTGTTTATAATTACATCTATATTGTCAGTTGTGTTTGCTATCTGACTTATAGATTTCAAGATTTTCAGCTCTTTAGCTGTATAAACCAGTTTTCTTAATATATCATCATTTCCCATGAAAAATACAGGGTTTCGGGCTTTATAAATCTTACTATTTGTTACTATTAGTCAGTTACATCAAAATCAAATGAAAACCCTACGCTCTTTTGGCACGAAATTCAAGAGCTTTTTGCCCGTGGCTTTGCCTACCCCCAAGATGTCATTGTCATGTTTAACGACGACAAATCCCTCTTCGCCTTTCTTTGTTTCTTTTTCTAGGTCATGGCCTTGAAGCCATTTTTTTGCCTCTTCTTTGTTCAAGATAATGGTGTTTTTATCGGCTTTCTTGGCGTAAAGCATGGTTGCGTCATATCCGAGCCTTAAGCCATCATCTAGAGAAGCGAAATACAAGCCGACTGTCTCAACTGTTAAAAGGGCATTCAAAATAAGCAGGTCTTGGGAGTTCAGATCGCCTGTGAAAATCCTCAACTTGTTTTTAGCTGGTTTGATTAAATGATGGGGGATGTCTATCTTGAGGTTATATCTCTTTCTCAACAAGTCTTTTACTTCTTCTTTCTTGGCCCTATTCAAAATTTCAAGCTGTTCGCTCATTTTATTTTTCTTTCCTCATTGTTTTTTCATTTTAGCTATGAAAAAGCCCTCTGTGTCATTGTCTTGAGGCCATATTCTAGCGCATCTTTTGACTTGTTCATCGAATTTTCTGCCTTTCCATTCTGTTATGCCTTGCCTCGTCTTCAGGGGCAACTTCATATCTTGAACCCTTACATTGAATTTTTTGATTGCAAAGTCTATGACTTCTTCATTTTCTTCTGGAGCATGCGTGCAAGTGCTGTAAACTAAAATTCCTTCTGGTTTCAGGCAAGATAAGGCTTCTGACAATAGCCTTTTTTGCATTGATGAGTATTTTTTTATCATATTAACATTCCATATTTTCATGGCGTCTGGATCTGAGCGTATTATTCCTTCGCCTGAACAAGTCGCATCTACAAGAATTTTGTCGAAGAAGAAGCCTTTTTCAGCAAGCTTTCTGCATAATATAATGCCATTCATCCTTGTGACAATTGTGTTCGAGACGCCGCAGCGCTCGAGATTTGATGTTAGTGCTATGATTCTGTCTGGTCTTATGTCATTCGCGATAATCGTGCCTTGATTTTCTAGTATCATCGCGATTTCTGTTGTCTTGCTGCCGGGTGCGGCACATAAATCAAGGATAATATCTTGTTTCTCCGGCGCTAGGGCAATTGGCGGCATCATGCTTGCCAGCTCTTGGGCATAATAATAGCCTAACTGATGCTCGATGGCCTTGCCTAACTCGCCTGGAAACAAGTTTGATTTAATCCTAAGGGCTTGAGGAAAAGAATCAAAAGGCTGTTCTATTTTCCATCCTTTTTTTGCAAGCCTTTCTTTTAATTCATTCACGTCTATTTTCAATGTATTGACTCTAATCGATTTAAATGGTTCTCGTTCTAAAGATTTTAAATATTTTTCAGTTTCATCACCTAACATTAGCCTTATTCTTTCGAGAAACAAGGGCTTAGGTTTTATCATTTTCTTCTTCAGCCTCGTTTATGTCTATCTCCGGAAAAGCATAGTTGCTGTAGCCGCAGTTCATGCATTTATAGATGGTTGGCGCACCAAAGATGACGCCTGCTGAACCCCCGGAATTGCTGACACGGACATTAATGCTGTGGCATCTGGGGCAAATCTTCACAAATCTTGCCTTTTTCTTTCCCTTTAGTTTTTTATCCTTTTTCTTGAATAGCATATGCGATAAAGGCTGACAATATTTAATAAGTTAACTAAAAGATATTATCTTACATAAATATTTTTATATACCCTTTGTCGTTATATTTTGATATAAAAGAAACAAGAGCCAGAGGAGAAAACAAAAAATGCCATACATAAAAAAGATGCATTTGTCTGGGTTCAAGTCATTCGCTAAACCGGTAGATATTATCTTTCAGAATGGCTTAAATGTAATAGTCGGGCCTAATGGCGCAGGCAAAAGCAACTTGGCTGATGCTATATGCTTTGTTCTCGGTCGCTTGAAGGTAAGGAGCATGAGAGCCACTAAGTCCGCTAATTTGATTTATCATGGCGGCAAAGATGGTAAACCTAGCCAGAATGCGAAAGTAAGCATGGTATTTGACAATAGCGACGGTGTTTTTTCAATTCAAAGCCAAGAAGTCGAGATAATGAGGATAGTCAAAAAAGACGGCACTAGTGTTTACAAGATAAACGGCGAGACAAAAACAAGGCAGGAGATGCTCGAGCTCATGGCACAGGCAGACATAGATCCAGAAGGGTTTAACATCATTTTACAGACAGAGATAAGCAATATCATACAGATGCATCCTGAAGAGAAAAGGCAGATTATAGAAGAAATTGCGGGCATTAGTATTTATGAAACTAGAAAAGAAAAATCGATAAATGAATTGCGGAAAACAGAAGACAAGCTAAAGGAAGTCAAGACAATACTGAACGAGCGCGCAGCTTACATGCGAAATCTTGAGAAGGAAAAGGCGCAGGCTGATAAGTATGAACAGCTGAAAAGAAATATCAGATTTGACAAGGCATGCCTAAGATTCAAGCAAGTCAAGGAAAAAAGAAACGAGTTTGACAAGATCGTTAAACAGATAGATGAAAAGAAAGAGCTTGTAAGCAAGGCACAACAAAAGATAAATGCCATACAGGGCAAAATAATTAGTACAGATAAGCAGATTCAGGAGATTAATAAGCATATTGAAAAATCAAGTGGTGTGGAACAGAGCAAACTGTTCCAGGAGATGAGCGAGTTAAGGTCAAGCAGCGCTGTCCTTAGCATAAAACTTGAGAATTACAAGGAACAGCTAAGCGCTATAGACAGGAGAGTAGAGCAGCTTAAGGCTGATGAAACAAGGATAACTAGCGAGCTTGGAAGGCTCGAGCAGGAAAAAGTCAAGAAAGAGGAGAAAGAAGGCGTTGATATAGGCACTTTCAAGAGTGAAGTCCTAAAGGCTTCAAGAGAAATAAAAGAAACAGGCGAGAAATTGACTAGAGTTTTCAGCGCGGTTCTTGAAAAGATAAAGGAACGCAAGAACGTGATAGATGATTTCATAAGGCAGAACAAGATAAAGCAAGTGCAAGAAGAAGTAAATGCGCTGGTGTATTCGCTTGAAGAAAGCCTGGATGAGTTCAACACCCTAGCCAAAACTGCATCAAATGTCGCGAATAGCATGGCCAAGCTCAAGATAGGCGAGGAAGAAAAAAGAAATATCGCGTTGGAGATAGAGCTAGCAAAAAAAGAGCTTGAAAGAATCAAGGATATTGTCAAGAAAAGCGCTCTTGAAAAGAAAGATTTCGAAAACCTTATCTCTATCTTGAAAGAAGATTATGGCAAGAAGAAAAAAGATGTAGAGGAAAAAGAAAAGCTGGAAAAGAAGATAAGAAGCACTTTCGACAAAATGCTTCTGAAGAAATCGCAGCTGCAGGGTGAGCTGAAAAAACTGGAAATAATTCTTAGGGAAGAGCAATCGAGACAGAGAGAGATAGAAGGTGAGGTAAATACGCATAACATATTGAAGGCTAGGATAGATGCAGAATCAGAAGTTCTAGAGCAGGAAGTTAAGGAATATGAAGATATAAGGCAAGAGCTCGAGAAGGCGAACATAGCAAGCCGCGCCGAACTTGAAGCAAGGATAGATAGAAACGAGAGAGCATTGCAAGAACTAGGCTTTGTAAATCTACGCGCTCTTGAAGTTTATGATGCTGTCAAGAAAGAATATGATGAAATTGATGGCCGTGTCAAAAAGTTAGAAGAGGAAAAACAAGAGATATTGAAAATCATAGAAGAAGTCGACAAGAAGAAAAGACTGGCCTTTATGACAACATTTAATGCTATAAATGTCTCTTTTTCAGAAAATTTCAATGCTCTTGACAACAAGGGCAGAAACGCATTCCTAGAACTTGAGAGCAAGGAAGATCCTTTCGCGGGCGGCATGGACATTATCATCAAGATAGCAAAAGGCAAATATCAAGATGCAGACTCGTTGTCCGGTGGAGAGAAAGTTATAGCTGGCTTAGCCTTGATCTTTGCAATCCAGAAGTACAAGCCTTATTGTTTCTATATCTTTGATGAGATTGATCCTGCATTAGACAAGGGGAACAGTGAGAAGCTTGCTACTATATTGAAAGAGAACATCAGGGAGTCACAGTGTATAATCATAACACACAATGACGCTATAATCAACCAGGCTGATGTACTTTATGGCGCATCAATGCAGGAAGGAATCAGTAAAGTCATTAGCTTGAAGGTTTAGAAGAAAAAAATTATTTATGATTATTGTTCTTTTTTCCGTTAGTTGGCTCTTCTTCAAAATATCTTATTATTTTCTTGCCCAAGCCAGAAAGAAGTATGATTATTATGGCGACTATTACTATAGCTACTATAATCAAGCCCCAGTAGTTTGGAGAGGTTTCTGATGTCTCTTCTTTTTCCTTGCCTGTTATCTCTATCTCTTCTGATTCGTTTGTCGCATTTGTTTTGTTTGTGGTTTTTGTCGCGTTTGTTTGAGTTGTAGTCTTGTTTGTCTGATTTGATGTCTGGTTTGTTTGTGTTGATTCTGTCACGACTATCTTTACAATATTGCTCTGTGTTATATCTTTGCCGTCGCTGGCGTAGAATGTTATCTCGCGAGTGCCTGTGAATCCTTTATTAGGCTCTATTGTAACTTTATCACCAGCCAATGTGACTGTCATGTTCATTGGTTTGACTGTGACATATGTTAAATCGTCATTGTCTGAATCGCTGAAATAATCGTTAAGTGATATTATTTCCTTGGCTCCTGACTTTATGTTGACTTGAGGTATCTGTTTTGCTAGTGTTGGGGCATGATTTGTTGTCTTATTCGTTGTCGTCTTTGTAGCATTTGTTTGTTTTGTAGCATTTGTTGTCTGATTAGTTGTTATGTTTGTTGGTTTCTTTGTTTCATTAGTTGCATTTGTTACGTTTGCTGTTGTCTTAGGTGTGAATAAGCTAACTATCCAGTCTATTATCTTTGAGAAGAATGAAGGCTGCGAGACTTGAGTTTGGTTAGTCACATTAGTTGGCGGTTGAACAGGTGGTTGTGATATCTTGCCTGCTTCTACAACATTTATTGTTATTGTCTTTGCAGCTAAGATTGTCGTGTCTTTCAATCTTACAGTTACAGTTACTGAGTATGTATCAAGAGGCGTGTCTACTGGTGGTGCGACATACAAGTATAGTGTTTCGGCCTTTGTCGCCTTCAATGAGATTGTTCCAGGATTTATCTGTGAGAACTTGGTTGCTGTGCCGCTTATGCCCATAGTGTAGTTCGCATCATTAGTTCCTTTATTTTCGACAATGAATAGCGCAGTTGCTGTGCCATCTCTTGACACAGTCATTTGGTCGTCTTTGGTGCTTATTGCTGGCTGGTAGCATTCATTCAATGTGACTGTTGTAATGGTTATTGTGTCCTCTGCAGATACCTTGCTCTTTGCATCATATGCCTTGACTTTTATCTTATAATCACTTGAGTTTAGATTATAAGGTGGGTGTATGTCTAGTGTCAATGTTTTTTCCTTGCTCGCGTTTAGTGTCACATGCTTTTCGCTTATTGTAACCCATTCTGGCGCTTCTAGAGTTATATCATAAGTATTCATGAATTTGCCGTTGTTTCTTATTATTACAGGGTATGTATTGCTTAATGCATTGCATATCTTGTCTTTTTCATCGTCTATCAATACAGAAACGCCGTAGCATTTTGAAACATCTAACTGTATATCATATTTTTTCTGGACTTTACCGAACTCACTCATGACATCGAAATTGACTGTGAAATTGCCTTGTGTGCCATAAGGTGGCTCTGCTAAGAGATTGAATGTACCTTCATTGTTGCTCGCAATAGTTAGTTTATTCAAGTCTATGTGCGTCCAGTTTGGTGCGTATGTATTTATTTTGTATATATTATTCTGCGTGCCAAAGTTCTTTATCTTGACAGGCACAGTTAACTTGTCTGCCTCGCACATGCTGTAGTATGTCTTTTCAGTTGACATTGCATAATCATAGCATGAAATAACAGAAGCATTTGCTTTTACATTTGCGCGACTGTATTCAGACTTTGCTTTTATTAAGAAGTTTAGCTCATAGTCGCCCTTTACGTTGCAAGGCATTGTTATATAAGCTGTTACTGTTGCGCTTGCATTAGGCGCTAATGTTATCGACTTTGAGGAAAGCTCTGTCCATTGAGACGCAGGGCCTTCAACATCAAGATCATAATTCTCAAGATATTTGCCGTTGTTTGTTATTTTTAGCAAAAAGCTTTTTCTATCGCATGCGCATATTGGCTGTGATATAGGCTCTACCTTGATTATTGTGTTATGGCAATTCTCGACAATAAGGTTATGCCTTACTGTTTTTACCTTTTGTCCAGAGCCTATTGTAACATCAAGAACATAGTTTCCAGGCGAGGTTTTGCTAGTTGGAGTTATATAAGAATAAATAACACGGCTTGTTTCAGGCTCAAGCCAAAAGCCTTGAGGAACAGCTGTTGCAAATGTTGCGGCTGTACCGCTTATAGTTACTGTATATGTCCCTGGACTTCCTGATACTATGTCTTCTATGACAATTGTGCTGCCTGGGCATACTGTATTAGTCGTCAAATTTGTTGTTATAGTAAAGTCTGCCCTAGCGCTCGCTGCAAATATTACAAACAAAAATATTAACGATAAAAACAACAGACTTTTCTTCATTTTATGTTGTTACTTTAAAAGAGAAAGTTAGTATATAAACTTTTTGATAGTATAAAATAATATTTCGAGAATATAATCATGCAGCATGACTAGACAATTATATTACTGACTTAATGATAAAAAAATAATATAAAAAAATTATAAAAAAAGAAAGGGGAGAAAAATAAAAAATAAACAATTCCCTCTTGCCTTTTGTTTTAGTTCTCAGCTAGTTTGTTTTGTTAGTAATAGCTTTCTACTTCAGCTTTCTCTGTCTTGCCGCCTTTTGTCAAAAGCACTATTAACAGTACAATTATCACTACTGCCAATATCGCACCTATGATCATGAAAAGTGTTTTCATGTCAATTTCTGATGCGACAGTTGACTTGATGATATTTGCATTCAAGTTAACTTGCTTCGACTCGCTGCCGTATGTAACTCGGGCACTGAAAGTATGCTGACCTTCTATAGTGTCTTCTTTTGCAGCAACGTATACATTAACTGTTCTGCTTTCGCCTGACTTAAGTGTGAAAGCAGGTGGTGTTATTGTAGGTGTTGCCCAGCCTTCTGTTCCGACAGTATCAACAACAAAGTTCTGTGCTATTGACCCAAAGTTTGAGACAAGCAATGTGTAAACAGCGCCTTTGCCCTGTTCAATATCGTTGCTTGAAACTTGAGCTGTAACTTGTACAGTTCCTTGCTGAGGTGGTTGTTCTGGAGGCTGTTGAGGTGTTACGCCTGCGACAGTTATTGTCTTAACTAGTTTATCACTGACTTCATCATTGTATGCGTCTATCTGCAATGTGTAAGTTCCTGGTTTTGTGTTTAGTGGCAGTTGTAGTTCCAATATCGCCATTCTTGCATCTTCGTCATCATCTTCGTCATTAGGGTCAAGGTCGCCTATATAGACAGTTCTTTCTATGCCAAGATCTGCAATAAATGCCTTGACATAAACATCTTCTGCCCTATAGTTGCCTCTGTTCTTAACGACAACGTCTGCAAATACAGTATTGCCAGGAGCAAATTTGCCGAGGTTATCACCGTAGATTTCAGCATTCAAAATCTCTATAAGATTTGAAGCACGCTGAATTTCTGTATCTATCTTTGCCTCGTCAATTCCGCTAAGTGAATGTTGCTGTTCTATTTGCACATATAATGTGTAGGTATCTCTCGCATCCAAGTCTGTTGGCAACTGAAGATCAAGGGTTTTACTGTATGTATTCCCTGAAAAAACATCGAACTGTGATGTTTCTGCTTCTATGTCATCGCCATAGCCAGTTATCCATGTATGAACAGTAACCTCTTTCAAATCTACGTTTGAAACGAAGACTGTCCTTACTTCTACAGTATTGCCGCGATCTAAGCCCGGTGTTGCATACTGATATGTATTACAAATCCATCTGTCCACGGATATATTCGGGTCTGGCAAACAATAGCCATAGAATGCTAGCTCGCCATCAACATAAACGCCCATTTCATTTATGCTAGGCACGCTTGATTCATACCATTGGTCAGCCAAAACACTGTTTGCAGTTAAAGCAAATGCTGCGACAAGAGCTAAAACAAAAAACAAACTCAATAATTTTGTTTCCATTTTTTTAAATTTATTTGTTTAGATTTTGCGATTTTAAATCGCATTTAAATTGTAGTTAGTTTTGGTAAAATTCATTTAAAAATCTTTGCCCTTTATCGACGGTGTTGTTACTAACCGTTGGTACTTTCGATTTTGGGTTTTATCGACGGGAATTCATTATTTCTTATCTGGATATAGAATTCCAGATTTTCAGGCCTTTTATTGAATCAAGCAATGGACTTGGGCTTTCGTTTATTATTGTTATTGATATGTTGTAACGCTTTATCCATCTTAGTAACTCGAGAAGTTTTGTTATTGGTGTGATCAGGTGTCTCCGCTCGCCTTTGCTTGTGTACTCTATGCCTGAAAAATGTGCATGCAAGTCCTTGATACCTTTAATCTTGTCAAAAATTTTCTTGTAATCGATTTTTTGTTCTCTTGCTAGAATATGCGCGAAGTCTATGCATAAGAAGCATCCAGTTTCTTTGTGCAATTTAAGTAGCTCGTCAAGATCGCCAAACTGCGTGGCTTTGCCTGTTGTCTCTGGCGCAAGTATGGCATTCCATTTTTTCTTTTTTATTATTGCTTGCATTTCAATAATCGCTTTTTTCACAATATCATAACATTCTTCTTTCGAGTATTTACCATAATAAGCTGCATGAAATACTACTCTTGACTTTTCCCTGGAAAAATAATGAGCGCGCTCGCAGGCCTCGAGAATTCTTTTTTTGCTTGCCTCACGAATTTTCAAGTCCTCGCTTGCGAGATTAATGTAGTAAGGGGCATGAACACTAAGCCTTATGTCAAGTTTCTTTGCTTCGTCGCCTATCCTTTTAGCATCATCAATATGCATCTTAACGCCATAAGTGAATTCAACTTCAGCTGCCTTAATGCCTATTTTCTTAAAATGATTCAGATTTTGCACAGCATCCTTAGCGCCGCCGATTCCCGCTGGTCCGAATCTTACTTGTTGTGTCATTTTATTTTCCCCTTCTTTTTTTGCCTCGCTGCTGTCTGAATAACTCTTCGATATCCCGCGTAGTGTTTACATCTTCTGGTCTTTTCTCTTTTTCTCGGAATCTCAACAATCTTGGAAACCTAAGCGCAAAGCCTGTCGGATATTTTGGAGAGCGTTGAATTTCCTCATATGCGACTTCTATAACAATTTCAGGCTTGATATCAACATCGCGGCCGTGTTCTTTTGTTATTAATGGTTTAATCCTCTTGGTTATGTCTTCAAGCTGCTCTTCTGTCAAGCCAGAGCCCATCATTCCTGTCGCCAAGAACTTGCCTGTCTTGTCGTCGCGGCATGATAAAAGCAATGAACTAAGCCATTTTGCGCGCTTGCCCTCGCCCCATGTTGCCCCTGTAATGACTAAATCAAGAGGCTCCATGATTGGCTTTACTTTAAGCCAGTAGCCTACTCGCTTGCCTGGCTGATATTTTGCCTCGAGATTCTTGACCATCAAACCCTCTTGGCCTTTTTTCAATGAGTATTGATAAAACTTGTTTGCCTCATTAAAATTCTTTGTCTCTATGTGTTCAGCAAGCTGGAACTTACCTTTCTTTTCTTTTAGTATGCTCTTTAATTTTTTCCATCTTTCATTCAGCGCTTGACTCATCATTTCGTGGCCATTAAAGTATATCATATCAAATAAGTTGACTTGAACAGGGATATCCTTGACTGTTTTTTCTATATCATACTTGCGCTGGATTCTTCTTGATAATGTCTGGAAAGATTTTGGATTCCCTTTTTCATCCACAGCAAGAACTTCGCCTTCAACGATTGTCTCACGGGCATTAATGCATTCTTTTGCCAGCAAGACAATGTCAGGAAACTGTTTTGTGACATTTTCCATTCTTCTTGAGAATAAAGTTATCTTGTCTTGTTGCTTGTGAATCTGCATTCTGAAGCCGTCATATTTCAGCTCGAGGGCAGCGTGTTCAAATTCATCTAGAGCTTCCTTCAATCCTGGAGAGCGTTCTGCAAGCATCACTCTAACGAATCTTCCTACTTGTATCTCTGCTTTGAGTTTGCCTTTTTTTGCAAGTTCTGCGACAGCGCCGAAGTCGCCGATGGTATCATAGACTTGCTCAACTTCCTTAACTTCTTTGTCGAATGCCTTGGCAATAGCATCGCGAACAATGCCTGCTGCAATGCCAATTCTCATCTCGCCAAGAACTGTGCGCACAATATAACGAGCTTCATTGGGCTTTGCATGTCCTAAGAGCTCTGAGATTAAGGATATTTTTCTATCTTGAGAGCCAGAGCCTGTAATATCTGGCAATTTCTTCAAGTTGTCGAATACCATGTCAACTGTTAATTCTCTCTTTAGCAAGGTCGTCTGTTTCTTGTTCTTGGAAAAATATTCAGCCACAAGTCCTAGGTCGCCTGTTTCTTTGAACTTCTTGGTGACTTGCTCATCGCCAATGCCATATGCCTTTGAAATAACTCGTAACATCATTTCTCTCGCTATTCCGAGCTCTGCATCCAAGCTGACAAGGCCCATGCTAAGCAAGACTACTTGATACAGATTTTCCTGAGGGCAATGTTTGTAAAGCTCAGCCAAAATATCCCTCTTTTCCAGTTTTTTTGTCGTTGCTTCTGTTTTTTCATATACAGCGACAAGCCTTGAATAAAGCATAAAAGAAATAATGAAGATGGTTTTTTATTCTTTTCTTTTTGCTACGTAAAATTTTTATACTCCCATGGACTTTAGTTTCTATGGAATTCGATGACGTGCTAAAAGAGAGGAAATGTGTTCGCGATTATAATGCGAACAAGAAAGTCAATTTTGATGATTTAATGACTGTTTGCGAAGCTGCAAGATATTCGCCAATGGCTGGAAACATTTATAGTGTTAGGCTTGTAATTGTTTCTGACAAGGACAAAAAACAAGAGATTGCGCAAGCTGCGCTTGAGCAGGAGTTTATCGGCGATGCGAATTATGTCATTGTTGTATGTTCTGACAAGAGCAACCTTGTCAGGAGTTATGGCAAGGAAGCTGAGATGTATGCGAGACAGCAAGCAGGGGCGGCAATAGAGAACATGCTGCTAACAGCAACAGATCTTGGCTTGGCTGTGTGCTGGGTTGGGGCCTTTGAGGAAAAAATGTTGAAAAGAGTATTGGCAATTCCAGAGCATATCCAGATAGAAGCGATAATTCCGTTAGCCATAGCCTTGAAAAAGGAAGAAAGCAAGAGAAAACCTGTGCTTAAGGCAATAGCTTTCTTCGAGAGATGGGGACAGAAAACAGCAAAGCCGATAAGGAAGCCAGGCAAATAGTTTCTGATTTATTTTTGTTTTTTGTCATTCATCAATTATTATTAATTATTCTTATGTATATTATAAAATATCAAAAAGTATAAAAATAGCAAATGTAGAGAAAGATACATAGCAAAAAAGGTAATAAGATGAGCATAAGAACAAAGGATGATCTGTTTCAAGGATACAAGATACAGCCAACAGAAGCCAAGAAGCAAGAGTTTGTTGAAACTGCTCTGAAACAAAATCTCGACTTGGATGTCAAGATTGCGGCCTTGGGAATGATGGCTGAAATAAACTTGGGCAAAAAGTGGTATGGCTTGGCTGCGAAGAACTATTGTTATGCCGGTGACTTGGCAAACACTTTCAAGGACAAGATGGACCTATACTTCAAGGGCGCTGTGCTGCATATGCGAGCAGGCGATTATATAACAGCAGACGACAACTTCCGCAAGGTTATTGTTCTCGGGACTAGCAAAGACAAAGAGAAATTACAGGAAAAAATCATTTTAATTTACAGCGAGCAGGCACAGGAATACGAGAATACAAGACAGCTGACAAAGGCTATTACAATTTACAACAGGATGCTCATGATGAGAATACCTTTTGAAAAGGCAACACAGATAAGATTAAAGCTTATGGACTTGTATGATAAGATAGGACAACCAAGAGAAGCAAACAGAGTCAAGAGCCAAATGCAGATGTTAGAGCAGGAGCAGCAAGAGCAAGCAAAGCCAAAGCCGCGAGAAAATAAGGCAGACGATTTCTTGTAAATATATATTACAGCACGAAAAAGATTATAAAATCGGGATAAGTCTGGATTTTATGGCTAATGGGGGAGTTTTCCAAGAAAAGGATTCTGATCAAGTTTTAGAAATAGCTTTTAGTAGAAAATATTTCAGGGCGATGCTGTCTGCTCTAAAAAAGACAGGAAGATTGGATGAAAGTCGTCGTCCTCCTTTAAAAGATATTACTAGATCTATTGCTGACTTAGGATTTGAGAATCCTTCCCAGTTAGAAGAGTTTTCAACAAGACAAGTTGGACCAGAATTTAAATATGTCCGGTCTAATATGGGTTTCGAAGATAGAGATAAAAATTTTGTTCTAGAGAACTTAAGGCCATTCGGAGTTACTGCATACTGGATGCGTTATGGAAGCGAGCCCAGAGGTAGCGAGAAAATTAGAACTATGCGTTTTAGATTCTATGACCAAACTAAGCCAGCGCCGGCTAAGCAATAAAAAATAAAAGAAAAAGAAAAAGAAAAAAATAAT
>Ga0315268_10003779_pt1 | contig 16582 bp, 15 predicted proteins | sample C1_top_MG_FD_204535 | JGI IMG/M metagenome (GOLD analysis project Ga0315268, IMG submission 204535) | Sediment microbial communities from Yellowstone Lake, YNP, Wyoming, USA - C1_top | ecosystem: Environmental > Aquatic > Freshwater > Lake > Sediment | place: USA: Wyoming | collected 2017-08-01
ATAAACTCAGGAATCTTTTCTTGTTTCAAATAAATATTCTTCCCCACTTGTGTTTTTTGACTTCTTCAGTTATTTCAAAAGGTTAGACGATTAAATGATAGAAAACTCAGGAAACTCCAGAAAGTTTTTTTCTATTGACATATTCATAAAAATATAATAATATTTGAATATAATTTAGGACATGGGACAGGTTTTTATTTTATGAGGTCACTTGGGCAAAAAATAGAACTCCTTAAGGTTATTGCTCATCCTGTGAGAATAAAGATACTTGAAGAGCTAACAAAGGGGGTAAAGTGTGTAAGTGACTTTGAAGAGTTTTTAGAAATAAGTCAGCCAAACATATCCCAGCATCTATCTCTACTCAGAATCTACAAGATCATTGATTACTACATTGATGGAAGACTCAGGTGTTATTTTCTTGTTGACCCAATAATTCCAGATCTCCTTGAACTTCTCAAAAAGGATTATCATGAAACACTTCCTGGTCCCGAGTGTTGCCCTGTAACAAAAAAAGGTAAATATCCCGGTGAAAGAAGAAGATAAGATTTAAATTACGTTCTATAGTAGTGCTGGAAGGAGGTTATGATGAAAATTGGAGTCCTTATTTCAACAGATGATCCAGAAACCCTCTGGAATGCTTTTCGTTTTGCTAATCTTTGCTTAAACACAGATATCAACAATGAAGTTACGATCTTTCTAAATTCGAAAGCAGTCGTATATGAAAGCGCAGATTCAAGACAATTTAACATCAAAGAGCAGGCGAAAGCCTTTGTGCTTGCAGAGGGCAAACTGTTGGCGTGCGGAAAATGTCTTGGTTTCAGGGGATTAGAAGAAAACGAGGTCTGTCATAAAGGCGGCCAAAAAGATTTGTATGAAATGGTCGTTACAAGTGATAAGCTGATCTGCTTCTGAAATTATCTTATGGACTGGCAATTTCTTATAACTCTTTTTCTTATAGGTCTAAGCGGTTCATTTGTTTCTGCGATGACCGGCTTGGGTGGCGCCATTATCATTGTGCCAGCCCTCTTATATCTGCCACCTCTGATTGGAGTAGGAAACCTTGACATGAAACAGGTAGCAGGGATTACTATCGTAATGGTATTTTTTACCTCTCTTATTGGCACTTTGACTCACGGTCAACATAGATCAGTTAATAGGCCCTTAGTCTTAACCATGGGGATTACTGGTTTCATTGCTTCTTTTGCCGGGGCTTACATCTCAAAGTTTACACAGGCAGATTTCCTTCTTGCTATTTTTGCTGTTATGGCAAGTATTGCCGCAGTGATGATGTGGATTCCTCGACCAGAGCGTGGCGAGAATATTCCTGCTGACCAAGTTACATTTAACAAAGTTATCGCATTCCTTATTGCGGTAATAGTAGGATTTGTTGGTGGTATGGTAGGTGCACCTGGTGCATATATCTTTATACCCTCAATGATCTATATCCTCAACATACCAACCAGGGTTGCTTTAGGAAGCACGATGGGAATAGTTTTTGTTTCCTCTATAGCCGGAGCCCTGGGAAAATTGGTTACATTTCAGGTACCTTACATCCTGACTGCAGTAGTAGTAGCAGGTACCATACCAGGCGCACGAATGGGTGGTCTTTTCAGCCACAGGGTTCCTGTAAAACTGCTTCGCCGATTTTTGGCTGTAATCATAAGTTATGCCGCTATTAGAATGATCTACGATGCCATCAGATGAACATTCTCTTCTATGATATGAGTGCTATACTCTTTATAAGTTCTCATGATACCAACAGTTAGTTTGTAATCTCTGATAAAATACATCGAGACACTGACAGAAGAAGAGGAGGCAAAATGGATATCAAGTTAACAAGTCTTTCAAGTAGTTCCGGTTGAGCTGCAAAATTCTGTCCTTCGGACCTGCTCCAGGTGCTGGTGCAGCTACCTGCAATTAAAGATAAAAATGTATTAGTTGATGCGTCCAATGCTGATGACGCCGGGGTATACCGTATTACAGATGATATTGCGGCTGTCTTAACAGCGGATTTCTTTACTCCTATTGTTGACGATCCATACATGTATGGTGCTATTGCAGCTGCTAATTCACTTTCTGATGTCTATGCAATGGGTGGAAAACCTTTAGTTGCATTAAACATTGCTATGTTCCCTAACCAGCCAGAGTTTTTCCCTTATCTCAAGAAAATAATGAAAGGTGGCATAGATAAAATGACTGAGGCGGGGGTATCCATTATCGGTGGACATACTATCAGGGATAAAGAACCGAAATTTGGGTTTGCTGTCATGGGGATTATACATCCTGATAAAATCTATGACAATTCAAAGGCTCAACCAGAAGATGCCCTAATTCTCACTAAAAAGATCGGTACAGGTATCATTTCTAAAGGGGTCAAAGAAGGCCTTTGCAGCGATGCCACCATAGAAGAATTTACAAATTCCATGGCAACTTTAAATAAGAGGGCCAGTGAGATTATGCTAAAAGTCGGGGTGAGTACAGCAACAGACATAACGGGTTTTGGCCTTATAGGACATCTTAACGAAGTACTTTCTGCAAGTAACTTGTGCGCCCGTCTTTATTCAGATAGGGTGCCATTTTTTACAGATGCTGTAAGGCTGGCTGAACTGCAAAAGGTACCAGGTGGTTCGATAGCCAATTGTAAAAATTTCGAGCCATATGTGAAATGGCCTGAGGGAACATCAGATATTGAAAAATTTTTGTTGAATGATGCGCAGACATCAGGTGGCCTCTTAATTTTTGTTCCCGCGAAGAAAAAAGATAAGCTTGTCAATGCCCTGCAAAAAGAAGGCATTTTAGCTGCTCATATCGGCGATGCCTTTTCCAAAGGCACAAAAGATAACAAGCGGATTTTTACAGACTAACAATGTCATTTGCCTTTTATGTGTTCCTTTTTTCTGCTGGTTCATTAGGTGGTTTCTTTTCAGGACTGTTAGGTATTGGAGGCGGTATTATTATGTTTCCGCTTTTATTATATCTTCCTCCAATGCTCGGGTTTGATCCGATAACCGTAAAAAACATTACAGGATTGACTATGATTCAGGGGTTTTTTGCATCCCTGTCTGCTATGCTCTTCTATAGCAAAGAAAGGCTTGTCAATAAGAACCTCGCTCTTACATTTGGACTCTCTTTATTTTTTTCCTCCTTTATTGGTTCTTTAGTCTCAAAGGCAGCATCTGATAAGTCCTTGTTATTTATTTTTGGAATATTAGCCTTTATCGCCTCAGTGCTGATGTTCATTCCGCGTAGCTACCTTAAGGATGACCTCAAAGAAAATAAAGTTAGCTTCCATAAACCTACTGCGGTTTTCACCGGCCTTTCCATTGGGTATCTTCTCGGGATGGTGGGTCAAGGTGGAGCTTTTATAATCATACCCATCCTTTTGTATGTTTTGAAAATCCCTCTTCGGGTAGCTCTCGGGAGCACATTAGCGATTGGGCTTTTTTCTGCGACAGCCGGATTAGTTGGTAAAATTGTAACAGGACAGGTCCCCTTCTATCTCGCTGGCGCACTACTCATGGGCGCAATCCCTTCAGCAAGGTTAGGAGGTGCTATAGGCAAAAAAACCAAGGTGCAATTTTTGAGATGGTTACTTTCAATTATCATTTCTATAACAGCAATAAAGGTGTGGTATGACATTTTTTAGTCAAAAAAATGCATTATATTAACCCGAAAAATGCATTTACATAATGCAGATGTTGTGAAAAAATTTATTTTTCGATACCTTAGTGTACTTTTAATTGATGGTTATTGGAATATTTTTATGGACATAACGAATAAAGATATTCCCAATAAATCATCGAGTTAAATAAATTTTTGAACAATGTCTGCATTATTTGGATATAGAGATGTTACCATTTCTCAAATAACCACTTAAAATTCTCTATTTCATCTTTAAATGAGCTTGCTTTTTTAAGCTGAAAATTCTTGAATGTCTTGACCTCAACCCCCTTTAAAGTCTCTGCTATCTTTACTGCCCCATCAGTGTCCGTTCTGAATATCCTTGCTTCCTGAAGGGCATCCAATGTTTCTTTATGAGGATGGCCAAAGGCATTATCTCGCCCTGAACTGATAACCACGACCTCAGCAGAGACAGATTCTAAAAACGGTTTGTATGCTGATGTTTTTCCCCCATGATGAGGAACCTTCATGACATCGCTCTCCAGCCACTTTCCAAGAGAAAGAAGGTCTTCCTCCGCCTCTTCTTCTACATCACCAGGAAAGAGGAAAGATGTATTCCTACCTTTAATTTTTACGACAAGGGAATCATTATTGGCTTCTATATATTCATTCCCATACATTGTGTAGAATTCAGGGTAAGGATGAAGAACATAAATACTATAGCCTCCTCCTTCAATTACATCTCCTCTGCCGAGTGTCCTATGTTTATTTTTTATGCCCGCCAAAAGATCTTCCGGGAAAATAATCCTTCCATTATCCCAAAGTTCTTCGATGTTAAATCTTTTTACGATATAATCCAGTCCTCCTGAATGATCAGGGTGTATATGGGAAAGGATAACAGCGTCCACAGACTCTTTTCCTATATATTTAAGAAATGAAGCTATCTCCCTCCCACTTCTTCCCGTATCTATTACGATTACCTTTCTATCGGGAAGCTCAATAACAGACGAATCTCCTTGGCCGACATCAAGAGAGGTAACTGTAAGTTCCTTCCTTTCAAAAAAAGACAAAGAGAAATAAATAATTAGGGGTATAAAAGGAATTACCAGAGCACGTTTCTTTCTGCCAGAAAGAAAATAAAAGAGGAATCCGGCATAAAAGAGGAGAACAACAATGACCGGAAAGGCTGGTATCTTTATATCAGAAAAGGGTAGATCAGATAATCGTCTTACAAGGGCAATGCCCATATCCGAAACTGCTGATACGACAGGAGTAAACATGTAGTGGCCCGTAATTAAAAATAAAAGGGATGAGAGGATTGATAGAGGTATCAGTATAAATCCTATAATCGGGGTTAAGAGCAAATTCGACACGGGTGAGATTATGGAGAAATAATGAAAATGATATGCAACAAGTGGTGCTGTGCCTATTGATGCTGACAGAGTAAGAAAAAGGGGATTCCTAAGATACTTAACAATTACCTTAATGCCTGAAAAAGATTCTGTTTCAACCCCAGACGCTTTTTCCTGTCTTTCCTCACTCTCCCTTGTTTTAATTGAGAACCCAATAAACAGAACCGCAAGGAAGGATAATTGGAATGAAAGATCAAGTATAACCCCGGGGTCCCAGAGGGTCAGCACAAATGCTGCAAAGAGAAGAGAGTTAAGCCAAAAGCCTCTTCTTCCAATAAGAAGACCTAAAAGGAAAAGACCTATCATAATAAAAGATCTCACTGCAGGGATGCTGCCTCCTGAAATTCCGAGATATGCAAGCATAAAGGGAAGGCAAAGCAAGGCAGCAGCCTGTGAGGGTGTTAGAAAGATTGTTATCCTCTGAAGAATCCTGTAGGGAAAGACACTTATTAAAAATCTGAATATGCCGAATAAAAACACAGAGAATAGACCAAAGTGAGTTCCAGATATGCTAAGGATATGAGCAAGCCCTGTTGCGTTAAAAGCATTCCTGAGATCCTCATCCATGTTAGTCATCTGGCCTGTCGTTATGGCTACAATAAAGGCAGCCGAATCCCTTTTAAAATTCTCACTGATATATTTGTTCAGCCTGTGTCTAAGCTCCTGAATCTCTGTGCTGAGAGAAAATCTTTTATTTCCTGATTCATTTACTTCAAGTAATCTCGCATAGATTTGATCACTAACCATACTCCCTGGATTGAATCTTTTCCTATCTATCAGAAGTTTAATCAAAATCTCGTATTCTGTCCCAAGTTGAAATTCTTCACCGGAGAACAGGTTGATTTTCTGACCGGCAAGTTCTTTCAGTTTCTCACCCGTTTCCTTATCAACAGCAGATTTTATTTCTATTGACTGGCTAAAAATATCATTCTCTGTCTTTACTGGATAGGATTGAAAAATGCCTTTCACAATAATCTCTCTACCCATGGTGTGAGATATATCTTTTTCATCTGTATATCTTAAAAGAGTAAAAGTTATTCCAAGTATGATGGAAAGTATGAGAATAAATTTTTTCTCTCTGACCATATAGGCAGAAGTTAATAAAAAAGCAGAAATGGTAGAAAAAGGAAAATATTGGAAAGAGTAGAAAAAGGCTACCCCGGAGAGAAAAAGAACAAAGAACATCATTTGCTCTTATTTTAGGGTCTTTTTAATAACCCTTGAAATATCCTTACCGAGCTTTGTGATGAGCTTTAGGTCTTTACCTTCAAGCATTACCCTTATCTTTGGCTCTGTACCTGAGGGTCTGACAAGTATTCTTCCGTTTCCGGAAAGTCTCTTTTCTGCAGTCTTTATTGCCTCTTGGATCTCAGGAATAGCCTTGATGTCATGTTTATGTTCCACATTAACATTCATAAGAATCTGAGGATAACGTTTGATCTCTAAAACAAGTTTTGAAAGGAAAGTACCCCTTTCCTTAATAAGATAGAGAACCTGTGTTGCTGTAAGAGGGCCATCACCCGTTGTATTGTGGTCGAGAAAGACAATATGTCCTGATTGTTCACCTCCAAAGTTGTATCCTCCACGAATCATCTCCTCAACAACATACCTGTCCCCGACCCTTGTCCTGACAAGCCTTATCCCGTTACTCCTGAGATATTCCTCAAAACCGAGGTTACTCATTACGGTCGATACAACCGTGTTATTTTTCAGCATCCCTTTTTTCTTCATCTCAACTGCCCACATACCCATGATCTGGTCTCCATCAACCATTTTACCCTTCTCATCACAGAAGACTGTCCTGTCTGCATCGCCGTCATGCGCAATACCAATGTCAGCATTGTGAAGCTTCACAGCCTGTTGCAATCCTTCAATATGCAACGACCCACAGCTCACATTGATATTAACTCCATCAGGTTTATCGTTGATCGATATCACATCTGCCCCTAATTCACGTAGGAGCCATGGTGTTATTTTATATGCAGCGCCGTTTGCACTATCAACAACAACCTTCATCCCCTCAAAGGTCATGCCTTTAGGGAGAGTAGATTTAATGTATTCTATATAGCGCCCTTCTGCATCATTGAGCCTGAATGCTTTTCCTATGTCCAAACCCTTTGGTCTGTTTCTATGAAATCCATCATCCAGTATTAGTGCTTCGATTTTCCTTTCGAGCTCGTCAGGAAGTTTAAAACCTTCGGAAGAGAAAAACTTTATGCCATTATCCTCAAAAGAATTATGAGACGCTGATATAACGATCCCAGCATCTAATCGTAATGTCCTTGTCAGAAATGCAATCCCTGGAGTAGGTAAAGGCCCAACAAGGGTCACATTCATTCCCATTGAGCATATCCCTGAAGTAAGAGCACTCTCTATCATATAGCCTGATAGCCTTGTGTCTTTTCCTATCAAAATCATGTTTCTGCCACGTTTATCCCTTAAAACATGTGCAGCAGCCATGCCTATCTTAAGGACATTTTCTGGCGTCATAGGATGTCTGTTTACTGTACCTCTTATGCCATCCGTTCCAAAAAGTCTCATTTCCTCCCCCTAACAATAACAACCTTAACAATAACATCTTTTGTCTTTGGCCTGATGTTCATGCCAGTAATATCAAGGTCTAAATTTTTGGAAAAGGTTTCCTTGAACCCAGTTATATCCAGTGGCTCTGTTTTTATTCTATCAAACATGTTTACCTTAGACCTCGCACCTTCGATTATTACATTCTCTGGTACTATGCTAATTGATTTTATATAAAACCCTGCTTCAGGAGTACCCACAATGATAGGTATTACCCGGACAGACTTTGTAATTGTTCCCTCGAGTAATACCTTCACGAAGGAAGGGGTTATATTGGTAACAGTTACCGCAGGAGGTAATTTTATATTATTTTTGTTTATAAAATAATTGCCTTCACCTTCTTTGGCCTTACTGAGGTCTATAAAAACACTTATATCTGATGGACGGATATTCCTGATAGCCCTGTCTTGGCCCTTTATATTCAAACTGACAACCTTAATATTGTGATCCATCAATTCGAGTCCCGGAGGAATATCCTTGAACTCAAGCGGGATATCCAAAGCTATCTCTGAAAGGCCTCGGGAGGTCGCAAATATCCATAAAAGGACAGAAAGCAAAATAGCTGTTATCTTTAAACCGATATTTTTGAAAAAGAGTTTTCTCAACCCTTCACCTTTTCCTCATAAATAGATCAGTAAGGACACTCCGCAGTTTTCCCATATCGAGATTTGTTTCGAGTTTACCATTAATCGCCAGTGATATCATCCCGGTCTCCTCTGAAACAATGATTACTACCGCATCTGTCTCCTCTGAAAGACCTATGCCTGCGCGGTGTCTTGTACCTAAAGATTTGCTGACTTCCGGACTAAATGTTATTGGTAAGAAACACCCAGCAGAAACAATCCTGTTACCCTTTATTATAACTGCACCATCATGGATGGGCGATGTTGTATGAAAGATGCTTATAAGCAATTCCTTCGAGACCTTTGCATCGAGAGGTGTACCGATTTCAACAAAGTCCTTGAGACTTGTATCACGTTCTATTACGATTAGTGCGCCTGTTTTTCTGTTTGCAAGTGAAACAGATGCTCTCACAATCTCTTCAAGGGATTTCAGTTCTTCAGCAGAAGCGAATGTTTGAAGGAACTGTGCCTCCCCCATCTGAGCAAGGGCCCTTCTTATCTCAGGCTGAAAGAGGATAATTAAGGCTATAACGGCCTGTGCCCAGAAACTCTGTATCAGCCAGTCTATTGTATAAAGTTCCAGATACCTTGAAAGTAAAGATGCGATTAAAAGAACTCCGAGTCCGATGAGCATCTGTGCGGCCTTTGTGCCTTTAATGATGAGAAGAAGACGGTAAACTATCACTGAGACAAGGAGAATGTCTAAGATATCAAGAATCCATCTATGTTGTCTAAGTATTTCCATTACAGTTAAAAACACTGACCCTTTACAAAATTTTGATTGTTATATCATACCATTGTGGGCCAAGTATTTGACAAAAATTTCGCTTTTTCAATTTTAATTATAATCATAATGATCAACATTTCTAAAAAATATTTATTTTCCAAACCCGCTTGGCTACGGGACCATGATTGGTAGTCACCCTGAACTCGTTTCATGGTCTCAAAAAAATCTCGGTTGAAGAGATGCTGAACCGAGTTCAGCATGACAAGTAATCAATGCTTGGTTTTTTGATTCTGGATTATGAGATAAGGATGGTTGAAAAAAACTGAACAATAAGTTATGTTATAGCATATCGCGGGGTGGAGCAGTCCGGTAGCTCGTCGGGCTCATAACCCGAAGGTCAGTGGTTCAAATCCACTCCCCGCCACCAATGCTGAAAAGGGTTTGCAGAAATGTAAACCCTTTTTATTGTGATATCGAAAAGCAGGACCAAATTTTTATTTCTGTCTATTACCTTTCATTAACGCTTTATCAAAAGATAAAAGTCCTCCACCTTTTATGATTAAGGCAAGGACTATTCCTAAAACGAGTATATGGTATTCAAAGCCTTCACCTTTTTGTGTACCAAACCAGTTCATAAAAAATCCGTTTTTGATGTGATTCAGATAGGCACATACGGTTATTGATGTACCAATGCCCAAAGCACTGAGTCTTGTAAGAAACCCGAAAATAAGACCCAGAGAGCCAAAAAACTCAATGAACATGAGTAAGAGCGTCATCCAGATTGGAAACCCCATCTGCGTTCTAAAAATTTCGATTGTCTTTTCAAATCCCGGCCCGCCGAACAACCCAAGCACCTTCTGTGCTCCATGTGCAAAGATAACCACCCCTAATGAAAGTCTGAGAAATATCGGAGCAACACTGTCATCGGTTTTTAAAATCATTTTAAGCACAAAAACCTCTTCCCTATTCTTTAACTTTCTTTTCCCGATTCTGGACGTAGGCGTCACGTATTGAGACATAGGGGTCGACAGCTGCCTTTATAATATCTTCATAATCACCGATATGAAGGGAGGTATCATTAACTTTATCCGATGCAGTAATCGCCAGACAGTCTTGCAGTGGTGTAACATAGTTAACAGGATTCAAGAAAGCATCCCCGATCAGCCCTATAGAGTCACGCAGGCTGGAAGGACCGAGAAGAGGCCACGTAATGTAAAAACCATGTCCAACACCGTAGTAGCCAAAGGTCTGGCCAAGATCTTCGTTATGGCGTTTAATATCCAATTTGTCTTTTGCAAAATCACCGAGACCACCAACACCAACAGAGGAGTTAACAACAAAGCGGACTATCTCATTTCCAGCGGATTTCATTTTCAATTGCAAGAGGCTATTCAAGAAGCGGATGGGTGTGGTGAGGTTATAAAAAAAATTGCTAATGGAACCACGAACGCCTTCAGGAAAAATAGCAGAATATCCCTGAGACACAGGCTTAAGTAGCCAGAAATAGAATTTATCATTAAAGTAGTACATACCCTTGTTCCATATATAGAGAGGGTCAGCAATCTGGGTAGTTTCTTCTTCCTCAATACCTTTTTCTTTTTGGCCAGATTTCTCAGCACGTTCATCCGGTTGCTGAGTTGTTTTTTCTTGTGCTTGAAGTATTTCATTTTCCTGAGAAGATTCTACTTCTTGGTTCTGATCTGATGAAGAAGGTGTCAATGCAAGAGAAGCATGAGCGAATCCAAATAAGAAAAACATGACAAGACCACTAACTATAATATTAAATGGTTTAAGTTTCATGATTGAATATTCTCCTTTAAATACGCTGTTATGCATCATGCCTTGCTGACCTTCTTGCGGAGGATCTTGAGTAACTCTTCGGGCGATTTGTTCGCTAAGATTTCTCTGAACTGAGTGCGGTAGTTTTTTATTAGACTGACACCTTCAATCACAACATCGTACACCCTCCATTCACCGTCCTTCAGGATCACCCTGTAGTTAATTGGTGTCTCCACTGTCTTTGTGATAATGCTGCTTTGAACTTCAGCCGTATCATCCGAAAGCATGTTTTCCTTATGAAAGATTATTTTTTCATCCTTGTAGGTCATAATCCTATCCATATAAGCACCTTCAAGGATATCTTTATATAGCCCAATGAATTCTCTCTGTTGGTCAGGGCTGAAATTTTTCCAGCTTGTACCTAATGTTCTTTTTGAGAGCTCGGCGAAATCAAACATCTTATCAGAGATAACCCGAATTTTTTCTTTTTTGGCTTTTTTGGCTGAATCCCCTTTCATGGCTGGATCGCGCAATACACTAAGTACCTTGTTGACATGTCCCTCAACAGTAGTAAGCGGCACACCTGCATAAAGAGTAAAAGGAAAAATTAAAAAAATGAAAAGATGTAACCCGGTTATAACTTTTTTCATAGACACCTCCCTTATTTTATTTTGTATCCTCCTTTTCACCTTTTTTATCCTTACCGACATTTCCAAAGGCATATTTACTTATTAATTCCTCGATATCCAATGGCGATGATGTTTCTGTAATTGTTCCTCCTGGTTTCAACAACTCATCTGAGCCTCCGGGATCTATTTGAACGTATTTGTCGCCAATCAAACCGGCTGTTTTGATCGAAGCAATGGCATCATTGTATACCTTGATGCCTTTTTTGATCTTCATTTCTACTAATGCCATCTGTTGTTCCTGGTCGAATGTCATACGATCTACCTTTCCAACTTCAAGACCGAGTATCTCCACAGGACTACCTACTTTCAGGCCTGATACCGAAGTAAATCGTGCATGAAGCGAGTAAGAGTTATCTCCGAAGAGCGAAACCTCACCAAGCTTTAAAGTCAGATATCCCACGCACAGGAGCCCAAGAACAACAAATATGCCGACCATTGTTTCCATTGAATACTTTTTCATTTTTTCTCACCTCCGGCCTGAGCACTGATGAGTGCAATTATTTTCTGGTTGGATTTCGCCTTTTGAATAATACACTCTAATGCCTCGATAGATTTTGCTTCTGTAACACCGGCATAAACGTATATTTCAAAGCTCTGAGGTACTTTGATTCGAGCCTGGGTCGCAGCCTGAATATTGAATAATGCATGTTCCTGGAGCTCCTTGGCAAACTTATCGAGCAATTGTTGCGCTTCCCTACGGGTGGCATGAGGAAGTATCGTAAGAATATGATCTCTGCTCTGCCGTGTAGAGAATCCTCCTAAGGCGTCGAGATGTTTATTAATGTATTCCCCAAGTAATTTCACAACCTCAAGCGCTGCCCTAGGGCCTATGTTTTCAGTAATTAAATCCAGTTCCACGCTAAACAGAATGGCAGTGATGCTTGTGTCTGCAAGTCCATGAGATAATGTCGTTGCATATCTTGACCTAAACATTTGCTTAGATAGTAATCCGGTCAACTTATCCTGAAAGCCTTCAAGACTATGGAGGATTTCATCAACCATAGGATGATCAAATTTTACAACTTCTTCATACGTGCCCTGAAATCCAATCTTGCCTTCCCAGAGTAATAGAATGCGGTCTGATATGAAGAAAATATCAGGGATTTCGTGGCTTATGATGATTGCTGTAAATCCGAATTTTTTCTTGTATTGTGCAATCATACTCAAGATAACATTTTTTCGGATTGGGTCCTGACCAGTTGTTGGTTCATCGAAAAGCACAATCTTTGGATCGGTGACCAGGGCCCGTGCTAAAGCTACCCGCTTCTGCATACCTCCCGAAAGCTCCGATGGATACTTAAAGGTAACTTCAGTAAGCTCTGTTTGTTCAATTCTGTCCTTAACTTTTCTCTCAATTTCTTTTTTGCCCAAGTTTGTTGTTTGTCTTAGAGGCAAGGCCACGTTATCAAAAACCGTCATTGAATCAAAAAGGGCGTTATTTTGAAACATATAGCTGATCTGACTCCTGTATGTATCCCACTCTTTTTTCTTCATTTCACTAATCGGCTTATCCCGAAAGAGAATAGTTCCTTCATCTGGAGAAAGCAGTCCAATTATGTGTTTGAGGAGAACGCTTTTACCCGTGCCGCTTTTACCAATAATAGTTGTGATATGTCCTTCATAAATTTTAAAATTGATTTGATCGAGGATAACACGGCTGTCAAACCTTTTTGTTACATCTCTAAATTCAACCAATAAGTTTTTCATTATCTACTTTCACATAAGAAAAGAGGTTACAATGTAATCTGAGACAAGAATCATTACGCATGACAACACCACCGCTGATGTCGTAGATAGACTGACACTTTTGGCACCGTAGCTGTCCGAACGCATGTGAGTAAAATAGCCATGATAACAGCAGATGGTTGAGACAATTATAGCAAAGACTAATGCTTTGATAAAACCACCGGTAAGGTCTTCTGTCTTTACGCTATTCTGTACACGGTAAATGTATGTACCAGAGTTAACGCCGAGGAGGACAACGCCAGTGAAATAACCACCGATGAGTCCGATAAGGTCGAAGAATGCTGTCAGGAGGGGAAAGCTTATGATCGAGGCAGCGATCCTTGGACTGATCAGATACATTAGAGGATCGATACGCATAGTATATAAGGCATCAATCTGCTCGGAAATACGAAGAATACCAACCTCCGCAGTCATGGCAGAGCCTGCCCGTGCAGTAATCATAATAGCTGTCAGAACAGGCCCAAGCTCTCTAATCAGTGAGAGGGCGACAGATGAACCAAGCGCCCCTTCTGATCCATATTCAGCAAGGGCATGATACATCTGGAGTCCTATAACCATGCCTGTGAACAAGCCAACCATTACTACGATACCTGAGGACTTGGCACCGATATAAAAAACCTGTTGAATTATCTCGCGTATCTGCTTTGGCCTGAAAATCATTAGGAAGGCCTTGCTGAAAAAAATTGTTGCAGCCCCAAGATTGTTTACGATTCCCATGGTCGCTCTGCCCAAAGATCTGAAGAACATTTATACTCCTTTATACTTTCTTTTCCAAATTTTAATATATAGCAGAAATTGTAAAGCTAATTCAACTCCAAATATTTTATTCATCTTCTTTGCATAGTTAATATTCACCAGTGTCCTGATGGTTTTTATTCTCGCCAGGGATAAGCGGTTGGATAATTGTCGCAGGCAGTTTAATTATTCTCTCCACAATACCCAGTAATCCAGATCCAACACTTGAGAGAGGAAGATAATCAACCTTAGGATTCTCTAAATCGCCTTCGATTTTGATAGGTATAGAGACGAAGTTGGGGCCTACTATGTTCTTTACAATCGGGATGTTTCTAAGAATAGTGTTGACTGGTTTGAGGGGTGAGGCCAATGCCTTCACATCTAATTTCTTTTTGGCGAGGTCTATATTACCTGTTGCTACAATCTGCATTGATGGAGCATCCAGGATAGCTTCTTTCAGCAAAATATTTCCATTTTCTATATCACCTCGAAGGGTGAGAGAATGATAACTGTATCCTTCTTTTACGAGGTCAGGTAGCCCACCCTGAAAAATCCCGGTGACATTGATGAGGGAAAATATTTTTGCCAATAGTGTGGCTTTATAAATACGGCCATCTTTTGAACTGAAATCAAGCTTTCCCCCGAGTGACGGGATGAGTTGATCACTCTTCCCATGGGTCGTCAGTGAACCAGAAAAGTCAAATCTTCCTGTAATAACACCTTTATAGTCAGATAGACAAGCAAGGGTTGGTTTCAATTCCTGCCCACGGGCATCTGGATTCAAATCGAGCTGTAGATTATCATGTGAAATTTGTACCTTTCCAGATGTTGAGATACCGCAGACAAAAGCCTTGGTTATGGAAATACTAATTATATCTGGAAGAAATGAAATATCTGCGTGGAGAGGACTCACGTTTACTGTGTTATATATGAAGTTGTTCGACTTTACATGAAGTATTCCAAGCAATGGCAATTTCTTTAGATAATCTTTCTTTTGAGAACCCCCTTCTTTCTCTACCAATTTTTTTATGGATTCCCATACGAGTCTGTCTGTTGCGATATCCATATCAATCGATAAGCCCTTTTCCACAAAGTTCAGAATTCCCTGCAGAGAAAAAGAATTATCCTCTACTGTGATTGAAGCAGATGCAACATCAATGCGATTCATTTCGGCTTTCAGGGAAAACTTCTCTATAGTTAAAGGGACTATATCTTGCCATGGTATAACAATCTTTTTCCCTGAGAGAGTACCTTGTGCTTTTGATCCCAAGGGTTTCTTAAGATCAATTGTTGTGCTGAAATTTCCTTCAATGAATCCTTCCGGGACATGTAATGCATTTATCAGTTTCGCCAGAGTTATCCCATTCAGTTTTCCAACGAATGAAAGTCCTATGGTATTTTCCGTAAGATTGCATGTCAATGTTGCACGAGACACTCCATCATTGAGGGAAAGCTTATTAATTTTTAATCCCTGGGGATTTTTGATCACGTCCATGAAGACAGTGGGTCCGTCCTGAACTTTAACATTTCCCTGGAAAAGCACATTTCCACTTTTCTTCCATACCACATGAGACTGTGAAAAGAAAAATCTCTGCTCGGCTCTCAATGCAGGCAGTTTTATACTATCCTTTATCCATTGTGCTGCCTTTGGTCCTATTGTGCTGTTAAAGATAATGTCTGCAGTTTGAAAACCTTTCAGAGGAGAGCTGAGCATACCCGATACAGTATGTGATGCATCGAGTATATTTACCTGAGCGTTAGTAAATGCAAGCTGTTCCGGTGTACATTCAAACTTTTTACCTGTAACCATTAATGTGCCGGGCAATTGAGATGACTGTATGGTAATATTTTCTGCAGAGCCGATTGCTTTAAATTGCCATTTCTGTGGATTGACAAGTGGACCTTTAAAGTTTATTGAAGACAGAGTAACATTGCCATTTAGTGCGATGATATCTTTAAGAGTGTCTTGCAACTTTTTGAAGGATGAAAGCATATAATGAATTTCTTGAAGTGAAACAGAGGACCTTCCAGAAAGGATTTCTAAATAAGGCGCATTCCCGACAGTAATTCCTACGGTAAGCCTCGAGAAGGTAGATCTTCCTACTGCACCGTTCAGGTTTTTTAGTTGAACTTTTTCCCCGTCATATAAAAACTGCCCTTCCTTTATTTCGACAGGATAAGGTATGCGCTGATATGTAGCAGACAGATTGAATGAAGATACATCCACCTGAGGTCTAATCGATGACAGGGTTTCACCCAGAATAAGCCTGCCTTCTGCATTTCCCTTTATATCCTGAATGCCACTCAGTTCTTTCAAAAATGCTTCATCTTTTACCAATTGCTTGAGGAGATAAGAAAGTTCTTTGATATCAACCTTGGCGAGCGTTTCGAGACGAAGGGGTGCATCCTCTCCTTTCAAACCCACTCTCAATTTCCCTTCTCTTACTATGGCATTCCCTAATCTTGCTTCAATGTTTTCTCCATCCAGAATGCCCTTTGAAATGATACATTCTCCTTCAACGCCCTTAAAATCCAAATCGGGTCCGGGAATAAAAATCCCCCCCTGATGCATTTTGCCTTTGATGAATATATTTTCAGTTTTTCCTAACGAGGAAATTGATTCACCTTTGCTCTGGAAAGATATAAAAGGGACTTCTCCATACCTGACGT
>Ga0315268_10003780_pt1 | contig 16582 bp, 13 predicted proteins | sample C1_top_MG_FD_204535 | JGI IMG/M metagenome (GOLD analysis project Ga0315268, IMG submission 204535) | Sediment microbial communities from Yellowstone Lake, YNP, Wyoming, USA - C1_top | ecosystem: Environmental > Aquatic > Freshwater > Lake > Sediment | place: USA: Wyoming | collected 2017-08-01
ATCAACGATCTTCTTTGATAGTGAACAGCTATTAAAAAATGATTTACAAGATATTTAAGGGAGAGGTATTTTATAAAAACCGACTTTTTCTACAGACTCTATGCGGGCAAGGTGGCGACAGCTGTTTTGCAATTCCAGGGCAGCCATCTCCGGGGATTCTTGAGCACTGCCTGTGCTTTTGAAAAGCCACGGAAATGTTATTGGGGTCAGACTTAAATGTTGAAATCAATGATAACGAAAAGGGGACGGTTCTATTTATAATTGAAATCTGTCCATAAATGTATCTTTACCGTCATGCCGGACTTGATCCGGCATCCAGAAGGCTTTGAAAACTCTGGATTCCTGCCTTCGCAGGAATGACAAAAAGACTGACTTTATGGACAAACACTATTTAATATCTGCAACGGACTGTTAACAGTTTGCAAAGGTTAATGCCCAAAGGCTGCACTCCTACCCAAATAGAGAAAATCTATATATGTGGTATAATTTTTAAAGAATATAATAGGAGGGGAGTATGGGCAAAGCTATAACGGTCGATGAAGGAAAAATTATAGCAGATTTTGAAAAGCTTTCAGAAAATCGCAAAAAGGAAGTGGCAGACTTTATTGCTTATCTTAAGGTTAAAGAGGAACTTGAAGCTACAAAGGAGATTCTCAAAGATAAAGATTTTCTTAAAAGTATCATGAGAGGAGATGAGGACTTCAGGACAGGCCGTTTTAAAAAATGGACTGAGGTCAAAGAAGATGTATGAAGTTTCTGTCGCTCATGAAGCGGAAAAATATTACAAAAAACAGGACAAAGATACTAAACGTAGAATAAATAAGTGCATTGATAATCTAACCAAAGAGCCGCTTTTCGGCCCTCATATTAAAAAACTCCATGGAGAACTTGAAGGTAAACATCGATACGAAGTTGGAGGTATCAGGATTGTTTATGAAGTAAGCAGCAAAAGTAAAACCGTTGATATAAGAGCGATCAGATGTAGAGGCGATGTTTATAAAAGATAATTTATGACTGCCCGCAACGACATATAACATAGTGCTTGTCGATGACTCATGGAGAGGCTAACACCAAAAGGCTTTGCACTTCATAGGTATTCAAACCGTTATACAAAAAGTGGCTTACACAAAGGAGGTTTTGCCATTTCTTCGATAATTATTGATGGTTATAACTTAATCGGCATCTATCATAAAGACCTTGAAAAGCAGAGGGAGATGCTGATTGATTCTCTGATTGAGTACAGGAAAAGAAAAGGGCATGACATAACAGTTGTCTTTGATGGATGGAAAACAGGAGCAGCGCAGGAAAATCAATCTATAATTGGTGGAATTAAGGTCATCTATTCGAGAATAGGTGATAAGGCTGATTCTGTTATCAAGCGTATAATATCTTCTGACAGAAGAGAGTGGATCGTGGTGACATCAGACAGGGATATTGCGAATCATGCATGGGCGTTGGGTTCTATTCCTGTATCAGCAGAGGATTTTCTAATAGCCATTGAAAAGGGGATTCCATCGTATCTTGAAGAAAAAGAAGATGATGAGGAATATATCGAACCTCAACGAAAAGGTAATCCGAGAAGGCTTTCTAAAAAAGAAAAGGCTATCAGAAGGGTCTTAAGCAAGCTTTAATGGGGAGTATAATCAGGACAGTACGTAGACAAAGGCCAGCAGATGCAGTAACAATCATTTTCCTTCTTTTCCTAACTGTTCTGACTGTAATATTTTACCGAGATATCCCCAGAGCCCCCTTCCTCGTTGGTCTTTATTCCATTTTTCTTATTATTCAGGTTGTTATTATTAAAGTTAAACACAATAGCAGGTTCATGAGTCTGTTTTATGACATCGTCTTCCCTGTTGCCTGTGTGCTGGTGATCTTTGACAGCCTTGGATGGCTTGTTCATTATGTTAATCCAGAAGATATAGACCCGATACTTATAAGGCTTGATTTTATGATCTTTAAGAATCACCCTACAGTCTTACTCGAGAGGATTACGAGTCCACTTTTGACTGATATGCTTCAAATCGCCTATTGTACATACTATTTTATCCCGATAAGTTTCGGCATTTTCCTTTTACGGAATAAACAAAGAGAAGAATTTAACAGGACACTGTTTCTGATTTTATTCTGTTACTATCTCTCCTACCTTGGTTATATCCTCATGCCTGCGCTGGGACCAAGATTTACCATAAACCATTTACAGACCACTGAACTCCACGGCCTTATTATTGCAGAACCTATACAGAGATTATTAAACCAGCTTGAAGGTATAAAAAGAGATGCATTCCCAAGCGGGCATACCGGTATTGCGGTACTTGTGCTTTATCTCGCCTACAGGTTTGAGAGAAGATTTTTTTGGCTATTACTTCCTATTGTAATAGCCCTCATATTCTCGACTGTATATTGCAGATATCATTATGTTGTGGATATCATAGCTGGGTTTGGACTAACGCTTTTAAGCGTTCTTTTGGGGGAATGGTATTATGAGCGGTGGTTAAAATGGCAATCCGAAACTGGTCGAAGCGAGAGGATTTGAACCTTTAGCCTTTTTATTACAGTTCATAAGTATTTTTTAAAAATGAATGGCAGGGAAAAAAACAGTTAAAGAACATGAATCAATTTTTACTAAAAGGTATGAAGCAGGCAAAGAAGCTGATAATAGCGGTGATAGGTTTTACAGTACTATTGATTGGTATTGCAATGATTGTATTGCCAGGTCCTGCTGTAGTTATAATACCAATTGGTTTGGGAATCCTTGCTACCGAATTTGTCTGGGCAAGAAATTTGCTGAAAAAAATAAGAACTAAATTTAAAAAACAGCAGAATACGAACAAATATAATTTAAGGAGGAAACAGTATTGAGGGAAAAATTGAAATTGCTTGAAAAGGAACTCGAAACAGTTACTGAGAAATTGGAGTCAGTGAGTAAAGACCTGAAAGGGATGGAGGATCTAAAATATGAAATAAAGGGTTTGAAGCTCTTTCTGGGAAGGGTATATCCCGAATTTAAAACGAAGTTCCCTGAGATCATGCAGAAGGTTTAAAAAAAAACTAAGGCTACCAGCTTCCTCCTCCACCCCCTCCAAATCCGCCTCCGGAAGAACCACCACCGAATCCACCTCCACCACCGCTGATACCACTGCCTCTTGGTGCAGAATACATTGCCGATGCAAGGCTTGAAGTTGCAGAATTTAAGGAGCTGGAAAAACTACTTGGGCTGAATGTCCTGAATCCCCCATGTGATACATACCATTTTGGGGGTTCCTGGTAAATCCCTTCAAATGCCTTAGCCCAGTTATCTACAACATCGAGAGCAATGGCATAAGGCAGAAATTTAGAGAACAATTCTTTATCTCCCATTCGTTTTAGTTTATCCTTTTCGGCACGGTTCATAAATTCCTGAAAACCCAGAATATCCATATATGCAGAAGCACCGGTTTTAGTTTTTGCAGGCATTATCCTTGAGAACGCAAATACAGGAAGACCTGCTAATAGCCCCAAAACAATACCTTTACCAATTGAGGACGATGTGATTATGGGTGCTGAAAATAAGCCAACTAATGCAACGATTATCCCTGCTTTTGTATAGAATTTCCTTACTTTTTCAGGACTGGTAAGAAAATACTTTTTACTTACAAGCTCTCCATATAAAGTACTTTTTAATAAATCCAACTGTGTATAGAAACTATTCTTCATGTCAGAGACCATCCTGCCGGGCAGAGAACTTGTAAATATGGTTTGCATAAGAATTTTCTCAAATGGGCTAAGATTTTCATCAGGCTCTTTAGCCTTTGAGAGGTAATAATCAATAGAGTCGAATATTAAACCTTCTGTTTTTGTTTCTTCTATCTTTATACATCCTTTTACTGCAAGCCCGATAACAGTTGAGGTAATATCCTTTGAATCGAGCTTTTCATCAACTAATGTACCTACCTCACCGGGTGTCAACGGCACATTATTATATTTAGGAGGCTCATATGTTACTGAAACCGCTTCTTTTACTCGAGGGTCTCTTCCTCTTGTACGCCATAGCTGATTCATGAAGATAAAAGAGCAAACGGGTAAAATAAATATCCAGTTTTCCTTTATATTTATTGCCCACAAAAATCTCTTCCATGAAGATGGAGGGGAGATTAGTCCTTTATCCCATCCGAATGCTATGGTAAGACCTTCACGAGAATTAAGGCTTTTCTTTGTAGAAAATTCACCGCTGTTGTCAGAGGTCTCAAATCCGCATTCAAATGCTTTTGACCCAAGGACACCTGTATAGCACGCTGCCCACAGGTTTTGACTTTTGTTCTTTACTGATAGAGTAACATTTGCTGATGCCTCTTTTATGGGCGACCACCAGTAATTACCAGTGACATTCCAGTAAAGCTCGTCATGGTCATTAAAGAAAAGCAGTGCATTTTCAACCTTGTAAGTAATTACATACGTCTGAAGACCTTCTACATACCTCTTCGGATCGCCAATCCTTATGTGTACAATATTACCTTGTTTCTTTGTCGTATATTGCCAGTCTTTGCCCGACTCATCAATAACGGATAAGACTCTTAATGGGGTCTTAACGGTATTGCCTCGGTCATCTGTATATTTAAAGGGTATCTCCCTATAAATACCATGTTTTGATTTATGGAAGTCTACAACTAAGGTTTCTCTGACCGTGAAGGATGAATCTTCATCGATGGTTATATCAGAGTGAAATTTATTGATTGTGAAATCCTGTGCGAATACAGGTAAAGCAAAGGTGATCAATAAGAAAAGGGTAATGATTATTGCCCGATAAGTGTTTTCACAAAAGAGTTTGAGCATTCATTTACACCAATGAAAGTTTATCAGAGAAATCTGAAAAAGTCATCAGCGTCAATCTGTCTCTGAAGATTGACATGAATGATTTTTTTATGCTCAGTCATACCTCAAGGTGGTAATATAGATGTAGATAAGGATATATTCTATAAAGAGGCATTAACACTCTATTATGGGGAATGATGTGAGGAATCAACAAGGCAGGGGAAGGTTGAAAAAGGTTTTTTACCTTTTACTGTTTACAGTTATTATCGGGGTTGTGATGTTTATCTCGAGGGGCACATACATATCAAATACCCTTAAGAGAATTATACTCCCGGAATTAGAAGATATGTTTGGACAGAGGGTAATAGCAAATAAGATTTATATCAATATATTTCCCTTATTTATTGAGGCAAAAGAGCTGAAGATTTTTACTGAAGATGGCGACAGGATAGTATTTGCAAATAGGGTGAAAGGCTATATTGATCTTTCCGGTCTTTTGAGCAAGCGTCTTTTCATCAGGAGGCTTGTAATAAAAGATCCTCAGATATCTGCACGTAGGGTACAGGTTGATGAGGTAATTAAACATGTGAGGGCATATCTTGCAAAGGAGAGAAAGACAGCATTCAAGGTAGAAATAAAGGTGATAGAGGTTTTAAAAGGCGATGTTTATATCAGAGATGAGAATTTTAAAGGTATAGTTGGGATCAAAGGACTTGCAAGTGAGTTGATACTGGGAGAAAAACCTGAGATTAAGACATCTGTGAAGGAGTTCACTGTTGAAAAAGAGAAGTGGCCTGAAATAAAAGGTAATTTGAAAACATCAATGATAATAAAGGATAACAGGATTGATATCAAACGCCTTGAAGTCGGGATGTATGGCTCTCAGTTTAAGGGTGAAGGTTTTTATTCTGAAGGCACAGGCACACTGAAAAGTGAAATAGACCTTTTTGTTGAATCAATAAAGCATATGTTTAACCTCAAGCAGGAAGGTGAAGGGAGAATCTCTGCAAAGGGAGAGATAAGGGTAAAAGGTAATCAGCATTCATCCACAGCACTACAACAATTAAGAAATGTTTTTATAGATCTGAAACTTAACGGGGATTTTTATCTTCAGACATTAATGGAATTGCTACACGTTCAAGAAAAGCTGAGAGGGCATATAAATTTTAAAGGTGAGATCAAAGGGTATCTCTCTGATATCTCTGGGAAGGCAAAGGCAACACTGAGCAAGGGAAACCTCTTCTCTGTTGATATAGATTCACTGAGATGCGAAGTTCTTTATAACGATGGAGTAATGAAATTCGAAGATGGGTCTGCAGTTTTATATAACGGAACTGCTCAGGCAAATGCATCCCTCAATATTCTCCACAACAGGTCTTACACATTACACGTTACAGTTGATTCAGTAGATAGCACCGCTGCACTGCAGCTCATAGGATGGAACCCTCGGATACCGGTAGGAAAGGTATATGGAGAACTTTCAACCTCGGGTCAGGAATTTACTCCTGAAGGTTGGTTTGTTTATAGAGCTCTTAGCAATGTGGAGAGAGCAAGAATTCAACATTCTTCTGAAAATGTCCTGGACAGAATAAAGGACATAAAAGGAAATTACTCTTTCCGCGATAACATCATATCCTTTTCAAACATGCAATTAAGTACATCTATATCAAATCTGTATCTGAACGGTACTGTTGATATAGCAAATAAATTACTCAACTTGAAAAGCAGGCTATCTACTAATAATGTGTCGGACCTCTCAGGACCTTATTATCAGGGAGCAAAAGGGCGCGGCAATTTTTTAGGGGAGATAACCGGTTCATTTGATGATCCGAAAATATCCGGAAGAGCTACTTTCTCGGATGCCTCCATAGAGGGCTATAGGGTAGAAAATATTACAACAGACTTCTCATATGAGAAAAAACTTCTCGATATTCGTGAATCCCTTTTCAGGTCACACAGTGAAAAGCACATATTAAAAGGTAAGATTCTTTTCCCTGAAGCAAAGGAACTATTTGATCTTTCCATGCCGGTATATGACCTGCGGTCGATATTGAAAAATGCAGATGTTACGCAAGCCGTTCGGTTATTTTCCAAAGATTTGTCAGCGAGTGGAAGGATGGCAGCAGATATACGCATAGAGGGTAAAGGTAAAGAAGTTGACGTCTCTGGAAAAGCCTCCATAGAAAATGGTTCGGTACGTGAGATTCCCTTTGATTCTGCCTCGGGGACTTTTTCATATGCAGCGAAAGAGCTTTTGTTGAAAAGTTTGAAAATCGTGAGGGGTAAATCTATTCTGACCGCAGAAGGAAAAATTTCCTCTGACAGAAGATTTTCTTACAGTGCTTTATCAGAGAAACTTTTTTTAAAAGACATGGGTTTTGACTATATGCCTGAGGATGCTGTTATGACTGTACATTCAAAAGGCCAAGGCACAATTGATAATCCTGTAATTACGTTGAATGCTCAGATTCACGGTGGAACATTCAAAGGCAGAAATATGGGTAGCGGCACAGTAACTGTATCGGTTCAGAACAAAAAAATTTTATTGAATGCTTCGTTGTTTAACGAAAAAATGAAACTTATGGGGAGCGGACGTCTCGATGATACGTTGCCCTGGAATGCCGAACTCTCTATACAACCGGGCAGGTATGATTTTCTTATAAGTTCAATCCTGAAAGATGTGCCTGAAGATTTGCAACTTACATTAGAAGGTCGAGTCAAGATGGAAGGAGACAGAAAAAACATTATTGCCGCAGCAGATATCGATCATCTGACACTTTCTCTTTTTGACCAGACTTTCTCGAACGATTCTCATATACGGTTTCTCGTGCATAACAAGAAGCTTTCATTAACGGCATTTACGGTTAAGAGTGGTTCTGCTTCATTCAGGCTGCAGGGCGGTGTGGAAATCGGTAAAGAGTATGATATATCCCTCGAAGGAGGCTCTTCGCTTTCACCATTAAAAGGTTTATCAAAAAAGATAGGATATCTTAAAGGGGATGCAGAGTTCGCCTTTTCTATTAAAGGAAAATGGGATTCCCCTGAGATAAACGGAGGAATGAGCGTGTCAGATGCCTCTTTCGGATTACGAGATTATCCTATGTATATCAGCTCAATAAACGGAGACCTCTATATAGATGGCAACAGGATTGTCCTGCACAGGCTATCAGGAAAGATCGGAGGTGGCAGTGTAACCTTCTCAGGGAATGTCTACCTTACGGGATTCCGTATGAAGAGATTTTACGTAGAAGCGAATCTTGATAATATTACAACTACTGTTTCAAAAGACTTTACAGCTAATTTCAGTGGCGACCTTCTCTACAAAGGGACAAAGGATTCACAGAGCATCATCGGCGATATAAAGATAAACAGGGGACGGTATAAAAAGACGATTGAGTGGAGGAGCTGGCTTCTCGAAGCAAAAGCAAAAGAGATACCTCGGGCTGAGGTATCCGTATTTGAACAGACAGAACTGAATATACGGATTTCGGCGAGCGATAATATATATATTGATACTAATGTTGCAAGGGCTCCTGTACGGATTCGAGGTGACATGATATTAAAAGGAACAATAGCGAACCCTATACTTCTTGGCAGATTCGAATCAACGGAAGGATATGTCTATTTCAGGAACAATGAATTCAGGATAGTTTATGCAAGTACCGATTTTGCAAACCCGAACAGGATCATGCCGATCTTGAATTTTACAGCCGAGACGTCAGTGCAAGGGTATTCAATTAGATTAACTCTCGAAGGGCAGATAGATCATTTTACTCTTGCTCTTACATCTGATCCGCACCTTGAAGAGGTAGACATCCTGGCGCTTCTTACTGTAGGACAAGTGGGAAAACAGTTGAAAGGGCTCGAAGGAGGTATTGGCGCAGGAGAGGCAACATCTTTTCTGACAGGTAAGATGCAGGATGTCCTAGAAGAAAGATTGAGGACGATAACAGGATTAGATAGGGTGCAAGTTGATTCATATGTTTCAAAAACTACCGCTACGGTTAAGCCCAGGGTGACGGTGGCAAAAAGACTTGTTGGTGATAGGTTTTTTGTAACGTACACAACGTTATTGGGTTCTACAGAGGAAGAGATAATAAAGCTCGAGTATCTGCTCAGCAAGAATGTTTCTCTCATAGGATTGAGGGATGAAAGAGGAAGTATGGGAGGTGATGTAAAGTTCAGGTTCGAATTCAAATGAACAGTAAGTTCCGTATTTTGTGTCTTTCATTTAGTATTTTGTTTCTTCTGATTTCCTACTCTGAAGCCGCGGTAGTCAGCGAGTTACAAATAAACGGTCTTTATTCAATGGGACAAGATGAACTACTCTATATCCTTGATATACATCCTGGAAGCATTATAGATAAAGACAGCGTCCGCTTGGGGATTAAACGAGCTTTCCTCAAGGGTATTTTTGAGGATATTTCAGTAGAGGCTTTAGATGGAGAAAACACGAAAGTAGTGATTACTGTGAAGGAGAGGAGTCGTATAGAAAATATTTATATAGACGGTGACTACGCGATTTCAAAGAAGAAAGCAAAGGAATTGTTTTCTTTGAAGGAAGGACAGGTCTTGATGTGTGACGTGGTTGATGAAGCTATAAGCGATCTTAAACCAAAAATAGCGAGTTCGGGGTTTCCTTATGCCAGTGTTGATGCAGAGGTTGAACAATTAGCAGAGCCGTATAGGGTCAATATTCACCTCTACCTGAATACAGGTAAACCTGAAAAAATTAAGAAAATAGTTATCTCCGGCGCTGGTAAAGAAAATGAGGCTATCAGGAACGTTATGCAGTTATCAGAGGGAGATATATACAATCAGTCTGTTCTTAGTAAGGATATCGGGAGGATAAAAACGTACCTGAAAAGGAATGCTTACTTTAAGCCAGAAATCGACCAACATACGTTTATTGATGGGACTCTTACCCTTTCTATTCATCCTGGCAAACGCCTTCAGATCTCAGTAGAAGGGAATGACAACATCTCTACAGAAAAGCTCTTACAGGAGATGCCTTTCTTCGAGGTCCAGGACTTCAATGATGATATTGTAGCAGAGGCGGTGCACAGGATGGTGTCCCTCTACCATACAAAAGGATATCCTTTTGCACAAGTAGCACCTGTTTCGAAATTACACGATGACATCATAATTCTTACATTCTTTCTATATGAAGGTCCACAGATCAAAACGCGCACTATATCATTTGTTGGCAGCAGTCTCAAGGATAAGAATCTCAGGGAAATCATGTCCCTGAAGGAAGATCAGATATTTAATCCAGATCTTCTTGATTCAGACAGAGAGACCTTGAGGGCGTTTTACCATTCACTTGGATACCTATCAGCTGACATTGAGGAGCTTCAGCCTCGATATGAGGAAGATTCTCAAAGAATGGATATTGTGGTCATTGTACACGAAGGATTGAAGACCGCGATAGAACGTATAGATATTGTTGGAGTACATCTTGTTTCAGAAGGAGAAGTACGAAAGGCACTTAACATCAAATTAGGTGATACCTACAATGAAGTTGACATCTCAGATGCCCGCTATCGGATGATTGAGTTATATGCTAATAAAGGTTTTCCGGAAGTAAAAGTATCAGTGAAGAGGTCTTTTGAGGGTCAGAAAGCTTCTCTTGTATTCCAGATAGACGAAGGGCCTGAGATATTTTTTGGTAAGGTTATCGTCGCAGGTAATTATAAAACAAACTATCACGTTATAGAGAGAGAGCTATTGCAACGAGAAGGTCAGCCTTTCGATAACAGTACAATTATAAAAGAGAGACAGAGGCTTTATAAAGTAGGTTTGTTTACAGACGTTGATATGGATGTACTTGATAGGTATGATAACAAGAAGGATGTCCTTATAAAAGTGCGTGAGGGCAATGCTGGTGCAGTAGAGTTTAGTCTGGGATATGCTGAATACGAGAGATTTAGAGGAATTATAGATTTGAGCTATAGGAATCTCTGGGGTATGAACAGACAGTCTTCATTAAGGTTGGAGCTGAGTTCTCTCGAAAAGCGGTTCATATTGCAGTATTATGAGCCATGGCTTCTAAGCAAGCCTTTACCTTTCAGGGCATTTTTACTCGGCGAGGATAAAAAGGAAATAAGTATTGACACTCGAGAGACCCGCTATAGATTAACAAGGTATACTGCTACTGTTGGTGTTGAAAAAAAGATCAGTGAGATTCTTCGGCCTGAATTATACTATGAATTCTCAGTCGTGCGTACATTTGATGTAAAACCTGATGTCATCTTGAGCAAGGAGGATAAAGGCACACTTGTAATAAGTGGTATAAGGGCTGGAGTTATTCTTGATACAAGAGATAATCCATTTTATCCGGCTAAAGGGATTCTATCCGGGATATCCGTTAAATTAACCTCACCTGTTTTTTTATCAGAGACAAATTTTATAAAGCTTATGTTTTATGGTAATCTTTACCATAAAATTACAAAGAGGATTGTTCTGGCTGCATCTTTAAGAGGAGGTATTGCTCAGGGGTACAATAAAACTGCAGAACTCCCGATTGTGGAAAGATTTTTTCTCGGTGGTAGAACAACTGTGAGAGGTTATGAGCAGGATACCCTTGGTCCTAAAGGATCTGACGGAAACCCTACTGGTGGAAATGTTTTTCTTATGGAAAACGTTGAGATAAGAACATCCTTAGGCAGGGGTATTGGAATGGTTGCTTTCCTTGATGGAGGAAATGTTTGGCTAAAGACTAAAGACATGGAGCCGTTTAATTTTAAATTTACAACAGGTCTTGGTTTGAGGTACAACACTCCAGTTGGCCCTTTAAGAATTGACTATGGGCATAAGCTTCAAAGAGAAAAAGGTGAAAGCAGAGGTGAACTGCATTTCAGCATAGGACATGCATTCTAAAAGTTTAAAGTTTAACGTTCAAGGATTAAAGTCAGTCTTACTCGTTATTCGTTACTCTTTATTAATTACTTTCTTACTGCTTTTTGCTCTCTGCTGTTTGCTCCACGCCGAAATCAGGGATCGTGTGGTCGCATTTGTGGATAACAGTGCAATAACCCTTAGTGAATTGGAAATGACATATGCAGACACACTCAAGTTAACTCCAAACGTAACGAAAGATGAGGTTTTGAATACAATGATCAACAAGTTGCTGCTTCTCAGAGAAGCCAGGAAGATCGGGTTAGAAACGCCCTCTGAAGATAAATTACTCCAGGAATATATTGACCTGAAGATAAGGGCATTCATAAAGATAAAAGAGAAAGAGTTACTTGACTTCTACAATAATCATATCAACGATTTTCAAGGGAAAGAATTTGAGACTGTAAGAGAAGATATCGAAAACTATCTTATCGAGAATGAATTGAACCCGCGGCTCAAGGCGCATATTAGTGAACTTAAGGGAAAAGTCTGTGTCAAGATACAGTTAAATCAGGATATTATGAAATAAAAATAGTGGTCAAGAAATGAAGAAACTTGCTATTACAATGGGAGATCCTGGAGGGGTAGGGCCTGAAATAATTGTAAGGGCACTTAATTCCTCTGAGGTAAGAAATTATTGTGCTCCGATAGTTATTGGCGATGCATCTATCATGGAAGAGGCATTAAACCTTCTTAAGCTCAATTTAAAGTTAAGGTTAATCAAATCACCTGAAGAATCTAAGCCAACCAGCCGAGAGAGATTTATTGAACTCATTGATATGGGAATGATAAAAAAGTTCAGGAAAAATAAACCTACCGCAGAAGGTGGCAAGGCGTGTGTGAGTTATATAAAAAAGGCTGTTGAGGTTGCGGTAAAAAAACAAGTTGATGGTATTGTTACAGCACCAATTTCAAAAGAAGCATTGAATTTAGCCGGATTCAAGTGGCCTGGCCATACAGAGATGCTCGCTGATTTAACTAATACAAGAGACTATGCAATGATGCTCATTGGTGGTCACTTAAGGGTAATTCTTGTCACAATTCATACAGCATTAAAGAATGTACCTGCTTTAATTACAGAGAAGAGAATATTAAAGACGATTCGTCTCGCAAAAAAGGCATGTGACATGCTAAACATTAGAAAACCGAGGATTGCTGTTGCAGCTCTTAATCCACATGCAGGAGAGGCAGGGATGTTCGGTGATGAGGAGAAAAAAAAGATTATACCCGCTATTCGAGAGGCAGTAAAAGAAAGGATTCCGGTTTCAGGTCCGTATCCGCCGGATACGATTTTCCATAAGGCATATATAGGCGAAGTTGATATTATTGTCTGCATGTACCATGACCAGGGATTGATTCCATTAAAGATGATTGCGTTTGACCAAGGAGTAAATACTACAATTGGCTTGCCTTTTGTTCGAACATCGCCTGACCATGGTACTGCATATGATATTGCATGGAAAGGTATTGCAAACCCATCAAGTATGATTGAGGCGATAAAAGTAGCAGCAAGGCTGAAGGCATAATTTAACTTAAACGTTGCATAAACAAAAGGGCAGAAATGCTGCAAAATCCCTGCAAATCGACAAGATTTAATTATGATACACGTGACCGCATCCTTAACTATTCGTGCTTTTTGGAAAAGGCTGGCAGGCTAAGCGTAAGGGCTGTAAGGTGTCGATGGCAGGGCTTTTTCATCATATCTGCCCTCTCAAATTGAGTGTAAGGGATGCACCCTGATGGGGTTAAGGCAGGTGATGGAGGGCTGTTGAAGAATTTTTATACGACACCTTATAGTAAAACCTGTTGGGGCGTAAACGGAAAAGCTTTTAATTTATAAAGTATGGCGGTTGCCATATTAATAATCTTGTCGATTATAAAAATTATGAGATAGCCTTTCATCACCTTTTAATTAAGACTCTGTTATCGATAATGAACCTCAATAAGAAACATATCATAAGCTGGACACTCTTTGATTTTGCAAATTCCAGTTACTCTGCTGTAATCGCCTCTGTCGTTTTCCCTGTATATTACGTAAATGTCATTGTTGGCAACGAAGCAGGTTTAGGGGACCTGTGGTGGGGAAGAGCTATATCAATTAGTATGATGGTTGTAGCTCTGAGTTCTCCATTTCTCGGAGGTATAGCAGATTATGGAGGTTTCAGAAAAAGATTTTTATTTATTTACACAGCCTTGAGTGTATCTGCTATTGCCAGTCTTTCGACTCTTGAAAAAGGAGCGGTCTTTGAAGGATTTCTTCTAATTGTAACTGCAAATATTGGCATGGAGGGAGGGCTTGTCTTTTACAACTCATTTCTTCCCAGGATAGCTCCTCGAGAATATCAGGGTAGGGTCTCTGCATGGGGATTCATGGTTGGTTATGCGGGATCTATAATCTCGCTCTTATTTGCTCTTCCGCTGGTAAGAGCTGGTAGGTTTGAGGCCACATGGCTTATGGTTGCAGCCTTCTTTGCTCTATGCTCTATTCCTGCATTTCTTTTTCTACCTGCAGATAAAAAAGGAGAATTCTCTTTGGTTCATGCAGGGATGAGAGGTCTCAGATATACCATAAAGACTCTCAAGGAAATATGGGAAAGAAGAGAGCCGAGGAAGTTCCTCATTTCATATCTTATCTATGAGGATGGTGTGAATACGGTTATAGTATTTTCGAGCATATTCGCTGCTACAACCCTTGGTTTCAAACCAGAGGAATTAATTGCGCTTTATCTCGCCGTCCAGACAGCAGCCCTTCTTGGATCCCTTGTCATGGCGAAACCAATTGATCTATGGGGGCCTAAAAAGGTTGTTATAATCTCGCTCCTTATGTGGACATCTGTTGCGACTATTGCTTTCTTCATTCAAACAAAAACCCAGTTCTGGATACTGGCTTCGTTTGCAGGTCTTGGACTTGGGACTGTTCAGGCAGCTACACGTGCCTTTTATACTCAGTTTATCCCTGAAGGAAGAGAGGCCGAATATTTCGGTGTTTATTCATTAGTAGGGAAATCATCTGCAATAATTGGTCCGCTTATCTTTGGCCAGGTATCTACCACATTTGGGAGTCAGAGACCTGCAATATTATCCATAGCTGCATTCTTCCTTATTGGTATGATTATTCTTAGAACTGTCAGAGGAGGTGGGCCGAATATTAAAAAAATCCCACGAGACAAACAGTCGCAATCACTTAGTCACTAATCCCTGTATCACTTTGACCCATGGGCTTCTTCAATATAGTTTCAATCCTTGTTTTTCTGGAAGTATCTTAAAGGCATTCTGGACAAGCCAGAATATCCTCTACGATATCACTGCCATCTTCTGATTTCGTAAAGGTGAATATAGGATAATATTTAAATTTTGCTTGTAATCTAATTTAGAAGTCAGACATGCAGACAAAAGATTACAGAATTCTTGAGAAACCTGTAATCATGGCTGCAATCTCATCTGCTTCTGATGTCATTTTGTCAAAATCCTTATAAGACATATGTATGGATTTAATTGTATCTTTCAACCACTTAAAATTATAAGGGGTGATATGAAATATTGTATTACAGAAACGTATCGTAAAATCAACATATCATGGCAGATTTGTGAAATAGGAATAGTGAAGATTTTTTGAGATTATTTGCTTCACCTGCGAGTCCGCAGAGCCGAAATCTCGTCCATAACGTTGATTTCCGATAGCAATGTTGAGAGTATGCAAAGTAGTGTTAACCCGGATAAAAGCTCTTGCATTTTTCCACCACACAAAGTATAATAACGGCATGAAAGTGGTGGAAAAGGACAAGGTCATCAGCGGCATGCTCGGAGATGAACTGAAGCGGTGCCAGGAGATGCTTGACAGCCTTGAAAGATCCTTGTCGGCTCTTCCAAAGGGCGTCGTGAGTGAGCGGAAAAAGCGGTATAAGGACAAGGAGTATTCATACTTCCACCTGAAATATCGCGATGGAGAAAAGGTCATCAACAAGCATATTCCGAATAAGGATGTGAAGGAGCTTCGCAAGAAGCTTGACCTGAGAAAGAAATACGAGAGGGAAATCCGGTCTTACAAGAAGAAGATTGAATACCTGAGCAGACTACTTGCAGGAGGCAGAAGGGGGAGCTATGCTGAAAATCGCGGTTCAGCGTAAGAACATTTTCCCTCCTGAAGTTCAAGAACTCCTCCGACAACCCTCTCCCCTTTGTTGATCTCCTACTCAGGTTTCCTTTCATAGCAGACTTTGGAGACTTTAAGATAAGGGCTCCTCTGCCCGAAGCCTTCTTCGTTCATAAACTTATTACATCGCAGAGAAGACCCGGTGGAAGCAAAAGTGATAAAGACCGTGAGCAGTGTTCAGTCATTGCCCGCCAGCTTGATCCTATCAGGCTAAAGTCAGTTGTCGAATCATTTAAGATCAGCAAGAAGACACAAAAAGCACTGCGCACTTCGTGTGAGGAGATTGATTTTCCTCCACAACAGTTAGGGTTAAAGTAAATATGTGGTGGAAATGATGAAAGTGAGAATGTATATGAGCGTTTGAAATATTCAATGATAGGAATATAAACAACCTGTGACTTCGTAGGAAACCGGCGAAATCCTGGAGATATTAGTATGCATGGATTTAATTGTATCTTTCAACCACTTAAAATTATAAGGGGTGATATGAAATACTGTATTACAGAAACGTATCGTAAAATCAACATATCATGGCAGATTTGTGAAATAGAAATAGTGAAGATTTTTTGAGGTTATTTACTTCACCTGCTTATACGCAAAATCTGCACACGACGTGATATGAAGATTTTCTTTTGAACTATTGTGCCTGTCTGGGGTTAGTATTTATGATAATTTGTTCCACCTTGAGACATTCTGATTCGATCTCTAAATATAACCCTTGACGTTTAACGTATATCGTTA
>Ga0315268_10003781_pt1 | contig 16580 bp, 13 predicted proteins | sample C1_top_MG_FD_204535 | JGI IMG/M metagenome (GOLD analysis project Ga0315268, IMG submission 204535) | Sediment microbial communities from Yellowstone Lake, YNP, Wyoming, USA - C1_top | ecosystem: Environmental > Aquatic > Freshwater > Lake > Sediment | place: USA: Wyoming | collected 2017-08-01
GAGTATTAACGCCATCCCGCTCATTCTCACCACGGGTGAGCCGGCAGGCATCGGCCCCGATTTGTGTTTGCTCTTGGCGCGCGAAGCCCGCGCCAGCGATCTCGTGGCGCTCGGCGACAAGGCATTGCTGCAGCAGCGCGCGGCGGGCTTAGGCCTAGCCATCGCCTTGGACGACTACGCGCCCGGCCGTGCGGTCGCGCGCGAGGCAAACCGCCTGACCGTACTGTCCCTTCCCCTCGCCACGGCATGCACACCCGGCCAGCTCGATCCCGCCAACAGCCGCTACGTGCTGGCGCTGCTGGCGCGCGCGGCCGACGGCTGCCTGGCCGGCGAATTTAGCGCGATGGTCACGGCGCCGGTGCATAAGGGCGTGATCAACGATGCCGGCATCGCGTTTCAAGGCCATACGGAATATCTGCAAGCCCGTGCACGGGCGCCGCATGTGGTGATGATGCTCGCGGGAGGGGGCATGCGCGTCGCGCTCGCCACCACGCACTACGCGCTGAGGGAGGTGCCCTTGCATATCACGCACGCGGGCTTGGAGGCGACCTTGCGCGTCATCGACCACGATCTGCGCGTGCGCTTCGGCCTTGCCCGCCCGCGCATTTTGGTCGCCGGCTTGAATCCGCATGCGGGCGAATCCGGCCACCTGGGCCGGGAAGAAATCGAGATCATCGAGCCGGTTTTAAATCAATTGCGCGCCGAGGGATTCGACTTGCTTGGCCCGCTGCCGGCGGACACGCTCTTCCATCCGGAACGCCTAAAGCAAGCCGACTGCGTGCTGGCGATGTACCACGACCAAGGCTTGCCGGTATTGAAATACGCCAGCTTCGGCGCCGGCGTCAATATCACCCTCGGGCTGCCATTCATCCGCACCTCGGTCGATCATGGTACCGCGCTGGATTTGGCCGGCACTGGCCGCATCGACACCGGCAGCCTGGCGGTGGCAATCGAAACGGCGCTGGCGATGGGTAGTAAGTGATCGGGTAAACGGTGAACGGTAAAAACCCCATCACCTAATCACCCATCACCTAATCACCCATCACCTAATCACCCATCACCTAATCACCCATCACCTAATCACCTAATCACCTAATCACCCAATCACCCATGCCCCATCACGCAAAAAAACGCTTCGGCCAAAACTTCCTGCGCGATGCGCACTTCGTGCGCGCGTGCATCGACGCCATTCGCCCGCAAGCCGGCGATACGCTGGTGGAAATCGGCCCGGGGCTGGGCGCGCTCACCCGCCCGCTATTGGCACGATTGCCGCATTTGCATGTGGTCGAAATCGATCGCGATCTGATCGCGCGGCTGCATGCGGAATTTCCGCCTGCGCGGCTGACCATCCATGCAGGCGATGCGCTTCGATTCGATTTTTCCCGCATCGCTGGCCCGCTGCGCATCGCCGGTAATTTGCCCTACAACATCTCTACCCCGCTGTTATTCCATCTTGCCGATTTTGCCGGGCGCATCCACGATCTGCACTTCATGCTGCAAAAAGAAGTGGTGGAGCGCATGGTTGCCCGGCCCTCGTCGTCCGCCTACGGACGGCTCTCGGTGATGCTGCAATACCGCTTTCAAATCCTGCATTTGTTCGATGTGCCGCCGGACGCCTTTCACCCCGCGCCGAAAGTGACTTCCAGCTTCGTGCGCATGCTGCCACTGCATCCCCTGCCTTATCTCGCACAAGATCCGGCGATTTTTGCTAAGATCGTGGCAGCGGCTTTTTCCACCCGGCGGAAAACTTTGCGCAACGCCCTTAAAACACAACTTTCGGATCATGACTTCGCGGCGCTCGGCATCGATGCCGGGCTGCGCGCGGAGAATCTCGCCGTCGCCGATTTCGTGCGCATCGCCAATTACGTACACGCAGCGTATGTCCCCCGCTGACCATTCCGGCACCGCCGAGGTGTTGCGCGCCGAACTGGAACTCTATCAGCGCTATCTCGATGCGCTTTCCAAAATCACTTTATTGTTGCTGGAAAACACCAGCGAGGAAAACTGGACCGAAGTGTTGCGGGTTCTGGTGGAAACCACCGCCGTCAGCCAATGCTGTCTGTTTTTGAATGAACTCGACGCCCAAGGCCAGGACGGGGCGCGCCTCGCCTCTACCTGGTCGTTCGCGGGAACCAGTCTGCTAAACCGGCACACGACGTTTCACTACATTGCCTTTCAGGACTATCCAGGCTTAAGCGACAAGCTGCATGTCGGCATGGTGCTCGCCTCTCCGGTCGCGGAATTAGCGGCGGCGGAACGCGCGCTATTTCAACCGCTGGGCATCGATAATGTGTTGTGTATCCCGCTGCTGATCCGTGGCGAGTTATCGGGTTTCCTCGGTTTGTTCTGCGAAACCGCCGAGCGCACCTGGCGTCCGGCGGAAATCAATTTACTGTGCACGATCGCCAATGATTTATCCCTGGCCTTGGTGCGGCGCACCGCGGAACAGGGCCTGCGCGCCACCGAGGCGCGGCTCAAAGCGCTGGTCGGGGCCACCGAAGACGTGGTGATCGAGTACGACGAACACCAGACCATCCACAATCTGTGGACCGAGCACACTGCGTTTCTCACGCTGCTGCCGGGCGAGCCACGCGGCCGCTCGCTTGCCGCGCTGCCGCAAGAGTTGGGCCGCAGCCTGATGGCAGCTGCCAGCCAAGTCTTGTTGAGCGGTGGTCACTACCATGCCGATTTCAGCCTGCCCTTCGCTGACGGACCGCGGCATTTCCTCGGCCGCTTTCAACTGCTGCCGACCACCGTTGAAACCGCGCGCCGTATTGTCGCCCTGCTGCGCGATGTGACCCAACTGCGCCAGGAAGAAGCCCAGCGCAAGGCGATGCTCGACACGCTCAACTTGCTGGAAGAGGCGATTATCGATCTCGATCCCAGCGGCAACTTGATTTCCGCCAGCGCCGCCTGGACCAAACTCTGCGGCGCGGCGCATGCCATCACGCGCAGCTATCTGGGCCCGCTCCTGCAATACGTGCAATCGGACGATCACGCCATGCTGCTGTCCAGCTTCGCCGCGCTCGCCAGTGGCGAGACCAAGCTGGCGACGCTGCGTTTCCGCATGCTGCAAGAGGGTAACGAACAAATTTGGGTGGAATGCCGGCTGCTGGCCGTTTCCGGCGCGAATCATCAAATCACCAGCCTGCGCGGCATTCTGCGCGACATCACCGCGATCTATCTGCAAGAACAGCGCATCACCCAGCTCGCGCTGCACGATGCGCTGACGCAATTGCCGAACCGGGTGCTGTTCGAAGAACATTTACACCAAGCCATCGCGCGCGCGCAGCGCAACAATGGCAAGGTCGCTCTGGGGTTCATCGATTTGGATCACTTCAAACAAATCAACGACACCCTGGGGCATAAAGCGGGCGATACCGTGCTGCTCACGCTGAGCCGGCGCTTGGCCGCCACGCTGCGCGAGGTGGATACGCTGTCGCGCTGGGGCGGCGATGAGTTCGTGGTGTTGTTGGCCGAGAATCAAAATGAAGAAGATTTCCGGCGCGTCGCCGAGCGCTTGCGCGAGGCAGCGCGGCAGAGCATCGATATCGAGGGCACCGAAACCAAGCTCACCATCTCCGTCGGCTTCGCCATTTATCCGGACGATGCGGATGATGCGGAAACCCTGATGAGCTTGGCGGATCACACCATGTTTCACGCCAAGAACCTCGGACGCAACAATGTGCAGTTCTTCCGCGATATTCAAAGCACCCTACTCAACCGGGAAAATGTACTGCTGCAAACGCGGCTGGCACAAACCATCGCGGCGCGCGAGTTGCAAGTTTTCTACCAGCCGGTGGTGGATGCGCGCAGCGCGCGCATCGTTGCGCTGGAGGCGCTGGCGCGCTGGCACGATGACCAGGGCGACTGGATTTCCCCGGAAGTATTCATCCCCATGGCGGAACATCTGGGGCTGATACACGAACTCGGCGAGCAAGTGTTCGAACATGCGCTGGAGCACTTGCAGAGTTGGCGCCGCGATGGCCATACGATAAAGATAGCCATCAATATTTCACGTGCGCAATTCTTTGCGCCCCATTTTCAGGAACACTTGGTCAGCAAGCTTGAAGCTTACGCCCTCTGCCCCAGCGACATCGTGCTGGAAATCACCGAGAGTGTGGCACTGCTCGATGTGTCTTATGAGTCAAAGCGATTGAACGATTTATCCGCGGCCGGCTTCAGCCTGACCATCGACGATTTCGGCACCGGCTATTCCGGCCTGGCGCAGTTGCATGAAATGCCGATCGATACGCTGAAGATCGATGCCTCCTTCACCACCCGTCTCGACACCGAGAGTGGCCGGCGCATCGTGCAAGCTATCGTTCAGATGGCGCATGCGCTCGATCTGGCAACCATCGTGAAAGGCCTGGAAACTCAGGACGACGTGCGCTATTTCGCGAGCCTCGGTGTGGGACAGATGCAGGGGCGGCATTTTGGTGAGCCGATGCCGGCCGGTATCATCGATATGCTGCTGGAACAGCAAGCCATCGAGACGCCATAAGCTTAAAAAACGACTTTTGAACCACGGGGGTCACGGAGTTCACGGGGGAATCAAAGACTTTGAAACTTGAATTCTCACGCCTAATAGGCGAGATGGCTCAATCACGCAACTTGCTTTTAAACTTTCCCAGTGTTCCCCGTGCGCCCCGTGGTTAACTTCTTCTAGGATAACCACGCCTACTCCAGTTTCATTTTACGAACACTGTCGTAGTCGCTGTCTTTCGCGGATTGAATCGCTCTGATATTCAGTGCCGATAGCAAGGCACGGCCTTCCGGATTGTCGTCCATCTCCAACAAAGCCTGGCGAATCGACGCGAGCACCTTGGGTGACACGCGCGGGTGGGCCGCATACGCGAACGGCGGCAGCGGATCGGATTTCCACACTATCCGGAATTGCGCTTGTGTCTCCGGCTCGAGCATGCCGAAAATACGCTGAATACTGGTGCCGGCCGGATACAGTCCTTTTTCCACCACGCGGTAGACCGATTCGTTGCTGTTGACCGAAACCGGATCCATATGCACGCCCATCGCATGCAAATGCGTTTGTATAAAATAGCGGGTGACAAAGGCCGAGAGATCCGGCACCGCGAGCTTGCCGCCGTTCAATTCATCGATCCGCCGCGGTCCGTCTTTGCGCACGAACACAATCCCCACCAGCGGCGCGCCACCGTCCTTGGCGAATACGGCATATCCCGCCGATGCGCGCGCTTTGGTGTAGTAGTAGGGATTAATATAAATCAGATCAAATGCTCCCTTGCCGGAATCTTCCCAAAACGTGCTCAGATCCTTCGCGGTTTTGAATTGCACTTGAGTGCCGCTGCGTTTGCTCAGATAGTGGCAAATCGGTACCCACAATCGGGCCAATTCGCCCGCGGCATGTTGCGGTGTCACACCGAACGTCACGCCTTCGGCATGTGCTATTGCCGCAAACCATAAAGCAAACACGATCAGTGGTAAACGCATCATGTCCGCTCGGAAAGTTTTTTGCCGCGGGCGGCATGCTGGATATACGATTGTCCGGCCCAGTGCGGATCCCGCATCCATTCCATGAATTTTTCCGCCGGCAACGGTTTACTCATGAAGTAGCCCTGAGCCGAGTCGCAGCCCAGTTCGCGCAACTTGTCCCAAGCGCCTTGAGTCTCCACACCTTCGGCAACGGCCTTGAGTCCCAGATTATGCGCAAGTTCAATCGTCGAACGCACGATCACCTCATCGTTTTCTTGCGTGCCCATCTCCATCACAAAGCTTTTGTCGATCTTGATTTTGGCCACCAAGAGCTTCTGCAGGTAGGCCATCGAAGAATAGCCGGTGCCGAAATCGTCGATGGAAATTTGGATGCCGATCGTCGCCAGCTTGCGAATATTTTCGACCGCGATGAGCGGCTCGGTCATGATCGCGCTCTCGGTCACCTCCAACTCCAACAGCCGGCTCGGCACTTCATATTCGGCCAGCATCGCAGCGACCCGCTCCGGAAAACCTTTATCCTGTAAATTAATCGCCGAAATGTTGACCGCCAGCGGCAATTCATATTCGCCTTCGCGCCAGGTGTGGATTTGTTCCAAGGCTAGGCGCAGCACTTCACGCGTCAGCAATTTGATCATGCCGTTATTCTCGGCCAAGTGAATAAACTTATCCGGATAAAGCAGCCCCAGACGCGGATGCTGCCAGCGCACCAGCGCTTCGGCGCCGTTCACGCAATGGCTGGAAAAATCTATCTTGGGCTGGAAATGCAACAACAACTGGCCAGAGTCGATGGCATGGCGCAGCTCGCTCTTCAATATCACTGCCTCAGAATTACCCTCGCCAAGCGTCGATCGATAAATGACCACACTCGATTTCTGGCGCTTGGCCTCGTACATCGCAATATCGCTATGGTTAATGAGATCATCTGCTTCTTCGCCATGCTCGGGAAAGAGCGCCACGCCCAAACTGGCGCTGACTTCCAGCGTACGCTCGCCGATAGCCAAGGGCTCGCGAATCGCCGCCAACACCCGCTGTACAGCGATTTCCGCGCTCTCCGAATCTTTCACGTGGGGCATCAGAATGGCAAACTCATCTCCGCCCATGCGCGCAACCGTGTCCGAATCGCGCAACACCGCATTGCAAGCACGCGCCACGTGTTGCAGCACTAAATCGCCGGCATGATGGCCCAAGCTATCGTTGATTTCCTTGAATAGATCCAAGTCCATGCCGATCAGCGCGAATGGCTCCCGGCTGCGGCGTGCGGCAAGCAGGCAATTTTTCAATCGATCATGAAATAAAAGCCGATTCGGCAACAAAGTAAGCGCATCGTGCAAAGCTTGATGCTCCAATTGTTGATTCACTTCTTGCAATTGCAGAGTGCGCTCAACCACGCGCTGTTCCAGTGCATGATTGAGCCGGTTAATTTCATCTTCTTTTTTAACGCGTTCCGCATCCAGGCTTTTCAGCTTGGCTGACATGTCATTAAAAGCCATCGCGGTTTGGGCCAACTCGTCCTTGCCATGGACATGGATCTGATAACCCAAGTCACCCTCGGCAATTTGCTTCGCGCCCTGCTGCAAAGCATTCAAGCCACGCGTGAGATAGTGTCCCAACAACCATGAAAACAATCCCATCATCACGAGATTGAGCATGGCGCGTACCAGCGCCTTGTTGCGGGTGTTTTCGATCAACCGTTGAATCGCGGTGGTGGAAAAGCCGATCTCGACCCGCCCATATTTCTCGCCCGATACCGTGATATCGGCATAGGCGTCGAATACGCCATCATTAGCCGTGGAAGCCAGACTGGTATCCGCCACGAATTTTCGCGCCAGTACCGGCTTCTCGCCCCCTTCCGCCAGCACGCCCTGTTTCGACAGCACCCGTGCATAAACGATACCGGGATTGGACAGTACTTCATTCACGAAACTTTCCAGCGCCGCGAGATCGGTCGCCAGCACGGCCGCTTTCGCGGTAGAAGCAAACAGTTTGACGGTGGTCTGGGTGCGTTTTAGCAGTGCATCTTCGTTGGACTCCTTCAGGGTATTCAAGCCGTTCCAGATCAAAATACTGAGCAAGACCGCTTGAATCGCCGCCACCCCCAAAATGATTTTTAGCCGAAATGACATTATTGGGCTTCCATTGGCTTTATGTTCATAGCACGCATCGTGTTGTAATCTTCGTCCGATGCCGCTTCTATCCCTTTAAAGTTGATTACTTTCAGCAGCTCCCGCCCCTGCGGGTTTTGTTCCATTTCGGCGATCGCTTTTTGCACTTTTTCCACCACGCCCTTAGGCACGCGCGGATGCGCCGCAAAAGTGAAGGGCGGTAGTGCCTTTGAAGTCCATAACACGCGTAATTGGTTTTTTACCTCTGGGTCTATGGTGCCGAAAGTACGCATCTCGCCGCCACCAGCCGGAAATAGACCCTTTGCTACCGAGAGATAGACCGAATCCATGGTATTCACGTAGCGCGGTATCACCTCGATATGCCGCGCTTTCAACATCTGCATCGGTAGCCAAGTAGCAGCAATCGCATTAGCCGACGGGAAAGCGATGGTGCTCCCGCTTAGCTGCGCCATACTTTGAATGGGATTGTCTTTTTTCACCACGAGTATGCCTACCAACGTGCCCGCTTTTTCGCGCGCAAATGCGTTATAACCAACCACCTTATGAAATATCACATAGTGATACGGATTGATAAACGCGAAATCGAATGCCCCTGCTTTCATTTGCGCTTGAAAAGCGGGAATGTCTTTCGCGGTTTCAAATTGCAAAGGTACATGAGATTTTTCACTCAAGTAGCGAATGATCGGAACCCAACGTTTAGCAAGCTCAGTCGCGGATTGCTGTGGCCCGATTCCGAAGCTATACCCTTCTGCGCGCGCCGCCCAACTTGATGGCATGAGCAGAGTTAACATTAGAACAAGCGCCGGTCGGAATTCCCTCGGGGTAAATTTTATCCACACCGTCAAATTCATTTTTGTTCTTTAGAAAACGTGGCGACCTAGCTTCTATCGACCAAGAAACCGGCCAACTTTAACCTCCGCCCCCAATGAATAAAACAGTGTCATCTACTATTTCCCGCACCCTGCTGGAAATGCGTCAGTAGCACAATACTTATCTCTCAGGCCGACATGTTTCCATGGAAAGCGCATTGGGGATAAAACATAACAATTTGATATATATTGCTTATTATTTTTATTGGCGGGTAGCTGAACTAAGTTAAAGTATTGGCACTCTCTAACATAGAGTGCTAATATTTGAGTCTTCAGGAGGGAATGTTGATGACTTATGCAATTGCTTTACCCAATCCCGCTATAGGCAGCCTGGAAAGCTATATCCAAGCCGTAAGGGCATTGCCAATACTTACTGCAGAGCAGGAATCCGACTACGCCCGCCGCCTGCGCGATGCAGGCGACGTGGACGCTGCGCGCATGCTGGTGATGTCGCATTTGCGCGTGGTGGTGCATATCGCGCGCGGCTACATGGGCTATGGACTACCGCAAGCCGACCTGATTCAGGAAGGTAATATCGGTCTGATGAAAGCGGTCAAGCGCTTCGACCCCGAGCGCGGGGTACGCCTCGTATCGTTCGCCATTCACTGGATCAAAGCCGAGATGCATGAATACATCTTGCGCAACTGGCGCATGGTGCGCATCGCGACCACCAAGGCGCAGCGCAAGCTGTTTTTCAATCTGCGCAGCATGAAGCAAGCCTTGGGCACGCTGGCGCCGGACGATGTAAAGCGCATCGCCAAGGAATTAAGCGTGAAGCCGGAAGAAGTGGTCGAGATGGAAACCCGCATCGAGGGCGGCGACATCGCGCTCGAACCGGCGGGCGATGACGAGGAAAACAACTACGGCCCGATCGCCTATCTCACCGATCCCGCGGCGGAGCCGGCGCATCAATTGGAGCATCGGCAGATCGAGGCGCTGCGCGAGCATGGCCTAAGCAAGGCGCTGGATACCCTGGACGAGCGCAGCCGCCGTATTATCCAAGCACGCTGGCTCACCGAAAACGATGCGCGCACCTTGCACGATTTGGCGGCGGAATACGGCGTCTCCGCCGAGCGCATTCGCCAAATAGAACAAAAAGCGATGCAAAAGATGAAAACCATTATGACGGCAGAAGCAGCCGCCTAAGCGCTCTTGCCGCCACCACAAAAAAAGCGTAGCCGGAAAAACTGGCTACGCTTTTTTAATGCGTGTTAGAAAATCTATTTACGCGTTGGCGACCAACACCGAAATCAGCGACAACCACCCCAAGGCAACCAGCAGCGCCACCAGCGTCAGCGGCAAATTTTCTTTGGATAAAAGGGTCTTCAGCATGGCCTGCTCCTTAATATATTAGCTAATAATTATATATAGTTAGCGCTCGTTTTTCAAGGCATCCGCATCGCGCCTGCCTGGCAGCAAGGGATCATCATCGTCCATCAAGATGCGTTGCGCCGGGCCTTCCATATCTTCGAACTGGCCGTTTTTAATCGCCCAAAAAATACCCAGCCCGATCATCAGCACGAACAACAGCGTGAGTCCGAGCAAAAAAAACAGGATCGACGTCATTTATTTTCCTCAATTTATCCGCAACATTTCACTTCAAGCGCAAGGCATTCGCCACGACAATCAAAGAGCTCGCCGACATACCCAGTGCGGCCAACCACGGTGATACCCAACCCACCGCCGCCAGTGGCACCGCGATCAAATTATAGGCGATGGCCCAGGCGAAATTCTGCCGCATGACGCGCATGGTTCGACGTGACAACACGAGCGCATGCGCGACTTCGATCAGCCGCTCCGACAGCAAGACGATATCGCTGCTCGCACGCGCGACTTGCGTGCCGCCGCCCATCGCCAGAGAGACTTGCGCCGCGCCCAGCACCGGCGCATCGTTCACGCCATCGCCCAGCATCATCACCACGCCGCCTGCCGCTTGCAGCGCGCGCACCGCGGCGAGCTTATCCGCCGGCTTCAAGCCACCGCGACAATCGTCGATACCGAGCTGCTCGCCGATGTGGCGCACCGTGGCGGCATCGTCGCCGCTGAAGATGCTGAGCCGCAGCCCTTGCGCCTTGAGCGCGTCGATCAGCGGCTTGGCATCACTGCGCAAGGTATCGGCAAGCACGAATTTCGCGAGCAAGCGCGTCTCGTCCGCCAGCCATACCTGTGTCGCGCCCGTCTCCGCCGCATCCGCTTGCACAGGCAAGGCAGTGCGGCCGATAAAATAACGCCGGCCATCGATGATGCCGCTTACGCCCTGCCCCGGTTCGTTGCGCGCATCCGTCACCGGCAGCAAGTCTTCCGGCGCGATTTGCGCCAAAAACGGCGCGGCCAGCGGATGTTCCGAAGCTTGCTCCAAGCTCGCCGCCCAGCGCAAGCATTGCCGCGCATCCCATTCCGCCAAGGGATGGGTGGCGGCGAGCAGCGGCTTGCCGTAGGTGAGCGTGCCGGTTTTATCGAACACCACATGATCGACGCGCGCCAAGGTCTCCAGCGCATGACCGCGCGTGATCAGCACGCCTCGCGCCAAGAGATGCGAGCCCGCGGCGGCCAGCGCCGCCGGTGCGCCCAGCGACAAGGCGCAGGGACACGTCACCACCAGCACCGCGAGCACGCTATCGAACGCGCGCGCGGGGTCGAACCACCACCAGGCAAGGCCGACCAGCGCGGTGAGCGCGAGCAAGGCCCAGGTGAACTGGCCGGCGATGCGATCCGCCAATTGCGCTAAACGCGGCTTCTGCGCCAAGGCTTGATCGAGCATGCGCACAATGCCGGCGAGTACGGTGTTTTCACCGATACCTGTCACGCTCAGCGTGAGCGGGCCATCGATATTAATGCTGCCGGCAATCACGGCAGCGCCCGGCTGCTTCGCCACCAGCCGGCTCTCGCCCGTGAGCAGCGCTTCATCCACGCCGCTGATGCCGGCCTCCACCATGCCATCGGCAGGGAAGGTCTCGCCCGGCTTCACCAAGAGCCGGTCGCCCGGGACCAATTCCAGCACCGGAACCAGTTGCTGGCCGTGCGCGGTCACCCTTGTTGCCATGGCCGGGGCCAGCTTCAATAAATTCTCCGCCGCTTCCACCGAGCGTTCGCGCGCGCCTTGTTCCAAGAGACGCGTGCCGAGCAAGAACAAGACGAACATATTGATCGCATCGTAATACACATGGCCCTGCCCCCACACGGTATTGGCCACGCTGCCCGCGAATGCGGCCAGCAGTGCGATCACCACCGGCACATCCATATTGGGCCGCCGTATTTTCAGCGCCGACCAAGCGGCGGCATAAAAGGGGCGCGCGGCATACACCAGCACCGGCACTGTCAAGGCGAAGCTAAACCAGCGCAGCAATTGCACCGTGCCCGCTTCCATGCCATACCAGCCACCCGCATAAAGCGCCACCGCGAGCATCATCACCTGCGCCGCCGCGATGCCGGCGATCGCCAAGCGCCGCAGGTCTTTTTTACGCTGCTGCTCGCGCGAGTTCGCGGCACGCTGCGCATTGTAGGGATGCGCGTGATAGCCCAACTGCTGAATCTCGGCCAAGATTTTAGACAGCGTGATTTCGCGTGCATCCCAGGTCACGCGCGCGCGGTGGCTGGCATAATTTACCTGCACCGACTTCACCCCCGGCAATTGCATCAAGTGCCGCTCGTTTAGCCAGACACATGCGGCGCAGGTAATGCCTTCCAGAATCAACACCGCTTGCTTGAGATGTTCGCCCGTATCGCGCACGAAGCTTTGCTGAATTTTGGGGTGATCGTACAAACGCAGTTGATCCAGTTCGGCGGGCAACACTTCCTGCCCGCGTTCCGGCAGCGCGGTACGGCTCTTGTAGTATTCGCCCAGCCCGTTATCGACGATGGCTTGCGCTACCGCTTGGCAGCCTCGGCAGCACATGGGCTGCACCTGCGCCGCGATCAGAACGCTGAATGCCGCATCCGGCACAAGCGGCTGCCCGCAGTGGTAGCAGGAAGCCGCCTGTGTCATGGAGCGATGACGGAGACGAAGGGCTGCTCGAATTCGGCCGCATCCGCGCCATGTTCGATGCGCAGCAAAGCAGTCCATTGACCCGGCGCCGTTAAGTGCAAAGTGCCGTGATACACCCCAGGCACGCCGGGGCTGAGGGGAATAATCAGGTCCGCGTCGCGTTGCGCCGGGCGTGACAGCACCATTTGCACGTCCGCGCCGGTAAGCGGTGCGCCGTTGCGATCACGCACGCGCACCGCGATCTCGGCCGCTTGATCGAGTGTCAGCCGCTCTAGGCCCGTGACATTGACTTGCCAGCCGAGCAGACTTTTTTGGTATTGCTGTTTGAGATGCTCGCTGATGCCCTTGGCCGCCTCCTCGCCGTGCGGCACCACACCCGGGAAAGCGGTATGCACGCCGCCGTGCATGCCATCAGGCAGCACATATCTGGCGATCGATTCCGGCAGGCCATTCGTCGCCAGATAGGCGAATCCCCCCAGTACTAGGAACAACGCCAAGAAAAATCCGATGAATATTTTAGGTGCCCAATGCAGTTTTTCATTCCCCGCACGGCGCCGCGCATTGATTAAACTCAATACGAAAGCCGTGGCAATGAATACCGTGACATGCATTACCACCACATCCAAACCGGGCCAGTCGCGGGAGGCAAAGAGGAAATAGGCCAATAGCGGCACGCTGGCGCTGATGACGCTGCACCAATAAACCGGCAGCTTGAACAAGCGCAGCCCGTAAAACAGCACGACGATCAGTACGGCGCCGCTAAACACGGTAGTAAGCATGACTAGGAAATTCCTTGCTGAAAATAAAACCGGGCCGGACTCGCATGGGCATCTTGCGGCCGGCTCAGCGGTGTGACGACAAAATCGAAGAGCGTGGTGTGCACCGCTTGCGCCGGCGGCAGGGTAATGCTCGCCTGCACCATCAAACTCTTGCCGCCTTTCACCGTCACCTGGCGAAAATTGCCGAAATCCACTGCTTGCGCCGGAATGCCGCGCACGTCGAGGCGATAGGTTTCATCGTGGCTCGTCCTATTGTCGATGTGGATATGATAACGATTGCGAATCTCGCCGCCGGACAGCAAGACATACAGCGGCTGGCGCACCTGGGTCACCGCTTGATCGAATGCCACGCGGCTCATGACGCTATAAGCCAGGAACCCCGTCATACCCAGCAGCGCCGCGCCATAGCCGAGTACCTTCAGGCGCTTCCAATGCAGCCGCGGCGGCTGGCCTTGTTTGAGCGTGGTCTCGGCGTCATAGCGAATCAAGCCCGGCGGAAAACCGATCGGGCGCATGATGCTGTTGCACGCATCGATGCATAAGCCGCAAGAGATGCACGCATACTGCAAGCCATTGCGGATATCGATCCCGGCCGGGCAGACTTGGACACACAAGGTGCAATCGATGCAATCGCCGAAGCCCTGCGCGTGGCGCGCTTCCAAGGTCTTCACATCGGTACGCAGCGCGGCGCGCCCGAGCTGGCCCTCGCCGCGCTTTTCGTCATAGCTGACGGTCAGCGTTTCCGGGTCATACATCACGCTTTGAAAACGCGCATAGGGGCAAATATAAGTGCAAATCTGCTCGCGCGCGAGTCCCGCCGCGACATAGGTGGAGAGGGTCAGAATTCCTGCCGTCCAATACGCCGCCGGGTTCGCCTGGCCGCTAAAGAAATCGCCGAACAATTGCGGTGCATAAGTGAAATAAGCGGTAAACGTGAACGCCGTCCAGAACGCAAGCAGCAGCCAGAGCAGATGCGTGGCGCCGAGCTTGAGTATTTTCTCGGTACGCCAGGGTTGTTTATAGAGCCGAATGCGCGCCGGGCGCTCGCCCTGAATCATGCGCTCGATCCAGGTAAAGCAATCGGTCCATACGGTTTGAAAGCAGAAATAGCCGCAGAAAGCGCGTCCGATCAGGCTGGTGACGAAGAATAACAGCGTCGCCGCGATGAATAACAGCAGCGACAACCAAATCAGATCCTGAGGATAGACAACGAGACCGAACACATAAAATTTGCGTGCCGCGATATCCAGCAGTATGGCTTGGTGCGGACCTTCCCCACGCGGCCATGGCAGCCAGGCCAAGCCGAAAAATATGGCATAGGCAAGCCCCAGCACACCCCATTTAAAATTGCGGAACGGGCCATGAATCGAGCGCGCAAAAATTGGGATACGCTTTTGGTAAAGCGCGCTCTGTTCTTCAATGCCTGCTTGCATTCCACCTATCCTAGATAAAAAAACCTCGCATATCGGCGAGGTTTTATTGTTATCTCACTCATGGGGCCGCGGATAAATGGACAGGATTAACAGGATTTTTCAGGATTCACAAAAGCATCCTGTCAATCCTGTCTATTTCGCCTTTCGATTTATTTTCCGCCACCTAGCTCATGCACATACACCGCCAGCACCTTGATTTGCTCTGGCTTCAAACGCTGCCCCCACGCCGGCATGACGCCTTTGTTTAGCCCATTCTTGATGACCGTCTCCACCGCCGCCAATTTCTTTTGCGGCGTCGTGGCACCGGGCACGTCGGCCCACAGCCAAATTTTGTCGGTGAGATTCGGCGCGCCAATGACTTGGCGTCCCTTGGCATCGTCCCCGTGGCAGTAGTAGCAACCGGTGGCGGTTTCGGAATGAAACAGCGCCTTGCCGGCTTCCGCCTGGGCCGCATCGACCTGCTCGCCGGATAGCGAGAGCACATAGCTGGCGAGTTGCGCGATCTGCTCGCCGCTCAATACTTCGCCGAATGGCGGCATATAGCCGTGGCGCCCGCCGGTTATCGTCTCTTGGATTCTTTGGTACGTCCCGCCGTAGAGCCAATCGTCGTCCGCTAAATTCGGGGCGAAGCCGAGTTTACCCGCGCCGCCTGTCTGATGGCATGCCGCGCAGTTGTCGGCGAACAACGGCTTACCGGCGGAAGCGATGAAATTGTTGAGCTCGGGATCTTTCGCGATTTTATCGAAAGGCAGTGCTTCCACCTTGTTAAAGTAAGGCTGCTGTAATTTGGCGTGGGCATTCAAATCGACCATCAGATCGGAACGCGTATTCCAGTCGGTGGTTTTCTTTACACCCTTGTCGTTCGTGTACGTGATCTTACCCAGGCCATGCGTGAAGCCCTTCCCCACCGGCCACGCGGGAAAGTACACCCAATATACAATCGCGAAAACGATGGTCGCGTAAAATGACCATATCCACCAGCGCGGCAAGGGATTGTTGTATTCCTGCAAGTCGCCGTCCCAGGCATGGCCCGTGGTTTGCACCGCTTGCGATTGTAATTTTTCCTTGCTCATGGCTTATGTTCCTTGGTTTCCGGTTCGTCATCCAGAAACGGGATGTTTTTAAAGGATTCCAATTCTTGGCCGCGTTTTTTGCTGCCATACACCCACAACAAAATACCGACAAAAGTCACAAAAAAAATCACCAGCCCCAGGGACTTGGCATTCGCTAAGTTGGAGAGCCACTCGATCATCGCGCCCTATCCTTAGCGGAATTTCGCGAAATGACCGGCGTCATATTTGCTGAAATCGACCATCGTGCCAAGCACTTGCAAATACGCCACCAATGCATCCATTTCGGTGATGTTATTGCGATCGCCGTCGTAATTTCCTTCTTGCGCCTGCTTCACCAAATTCTTCTCGGCATCGGGGATGTTCAGCATTTCCGCGGTTTTCGCGCCGAATTGCTTCACGTTGCGCTGGTATTCCGCTTCGGTGAGCGAATAGGGCACACCCACTTTACGCAGCGCCTTCAGGCGTTCCACCAGATCGGACGTATCGAGCGGCGTGGTGAGCAGCCACGGATAATTCGGCATCACCGATTCCGGCACCATGGAACGCGGCGCAATCAAGTGCTGCACTTGCCATTCATTGGAATATTTTTTACCCACGCGCGCCAAATCCGGCCCGGTGCGCTTGGAGCCCCACTGGAACGGATGATCGTATTGGGATTCCGCCGCCAGCGAGTAATGCCCATAGCGCACCGCTTCTTCCACCAACGGCCGAATCATTTGCGAATGGCACAGATAGCAGCCTTCGCGTAAATAGATATCGCGGCCGCGCGACTCAAGCGGCGTATAGGGACGCACCCCGGCCACCTTTTCCACGGTGTCCTTAATCAGGAACAAAGGCACAATTTCCACC
>Ga0315268_10003782_pt1 | contig 16577 bp, 16 predicted proteins | sample C1_top_MG_FD_204535 | JGI IMG/M metagenome (GOLD analysis project Ga0315268, IMG submission 204535) | Sediment microbial communities from Yellowstone Lake, YNP, Wyoming, USA - C1_top | ecosystem: Environmental > Aquatic > Freshwater > Lake > Sediment | place: USA: Wyoming | collected 2017-08-01
CGGCTTCAACATCGTCCCAGCCCGGCTCGGTGTGTTCCCGGCCGTCGCCCAGCGCCCAGCCCACCTCCGGCGCATAGGCCTCGGCCCACCAGCCATCCAGCTCCGAAAGATTGAGGCCGCCGTTGACCAGCACCTTCATGCCGGAGGTGCCGCTCGCTTCCCACGGCCGGCGCGGCGTATTGATCCACACATCCACCCCCTGGACCAGCTCCTGCGCAAGATCCAGGTCGTAATCCTCGAGGAACACCACGTGCGCGCGCACATCCGTACGGTTCACAAACTCCGCCCACGCCTGGATAAACCGCTTGCCGCCCTCATCCTGGGGATGGGCCTTGCCGGCGACGATCAGCTGCACCGGGTGCGACGGCCCTGTCAGCAGCCGCACCAGCCGCTCCGGATCGTGCAGCAGCAAATTCGGGCGCTTGTACTCGGTAAAACGCCGCGCGAAACCGAGCGTGAGCATGTTCGGATCCAGGATATTGCCGGCCTGGGCGATAGTTTCCGGGTTCGCGCCGCACTGCCCCAGTTGGCGGGCCAGCCGTCGGCGTGCGTAATGCACCAATTCGTGCCGTTCCTCGCCGCGAAACTGCCACAGCGCCTCGTCACTCAGGTCCTGAATGGCGCCCGACAGGATTTCCGGCGTACCCAGCCAGCGCCCCTTGCCGCAGGCCGCGGTCCATATCTCGTCGGCCCACGGCGAATCCCAGGAGGGAACATGTACGCCGTTGGTAATGTGGCCGACAGGCACTTCGCGTTCCGGCCAGCGCGGGAACAGATCACGGAAAATACGGCGGCTGACCACACCGTGAAGCTGGCTCACGCCATTGACGCTGTCGCAGGTACGCATAGCCAGATAGGCCATGTTGAAAGCCCCGTCACCGCCGTCGGGTGGTCTGCTCCCCAGGGCCAGAAGGTCGCGCGGCGAAACGCCGAGCTGTTCGGCATAATGGGTGCCATATTCCTCAAGCAGCGTGCGAGGAAAAACGTCAAAGGCAGCAGCGACCGGAGTATGGGTGGTAAATACATTACCGGCCCGCGTCGCCCAAAGCGCCTCCCAGAAATCCACGCTGTTGTCCAGCATAAAGCGCCGCGCCCGTTCCAGCGTCACCAGCGCGGCATGGCCCTCGTTGAGGTGGCACACGTCCGGACGCAAACCCAGCGCCTCCAGCGCCCGCCAGCCGCCGATCCCGAGTACGATCTCCTGCATCAGGCGCACCTCCACGCCGCCGCCATATAGCTTGCCGGTAATGCCGCGGTCGGCCGGGCTGTTCATGGGGTCATTGCTGTCCAGCAGGAACAAGGCGACCCTCCCCACCTGCACCTGCCACACGCGCAGCACCAGCACGCGGCCCGGAAGCTGGAGAGGCACACCCAGCCAGCCGCCGTTGCCGTCGCGCACCGGCGTAATCGGCAAACTGGTGGGCGTATTGTAGGGGTAGACTTCGATCTGCCTGCCACGGGCGTCGAGCATCTGGCGGAAATAGCCTTCCTGGTACAACAAACCCACGGCGACCAGTGGCACACCAAGATCACTTGCGGCCTTCAGGTGGTCGCCCGCAAGCACGCCCAGCCCGCCGGAGTATAACGGCAGCGCTTCCGCAAGTCCGTACTCCATGCTGAAATAGGCAATCAGCGTGTCGTTGTCGGGGTGAGCGTCGCCGAACCATTCGGCTCCCGTGAGGTAATCACGCCGCGCCTGCAGCAGGCGCTCAAGTTCGGCGCGGAAATCCCGCTCCTGCACCAGTTGCTCCAAACGCCGCTGAGAAACGCTCTGCAGGAGCAGCCACGGATTCCCGGTTCGTTCCCAGACCGCCGGGTCGATCTCCTGCCACAGGCGGTCTGCTGCATGGCTCCAGGTCCAGCGCAGGTCAAGACTGAGCTCGACCAGGCTCTCCATGCCAACCGGAAGCGACCTCAAAAACGGATGCGTCATATGCGCTCCTGGAAGAGAGGGTGCAGAAGAAATCAGCCGCCCGGCAATCTTTGTTTGACGGCACGCACCATGCGCCATACCATCCAGCCGCTTCTCAACCAGCCCATGACGCGCCGGGGACGGACAACTGCAACGAATACGACAATTCCTGCCAACAATTCCGGATGGCTCTTGAGATAGCGGACGGCAGCCACACCCTGGTCCACGACTGCCAGCGGCATCCGCCATGGCGCAAGCTGTCGCGAAAATGCCGCGCGCTGCGCTGCGGCCCTCGCTGTCAGGGTCGCCCGGCGTTCGGCCAACTCAAGCAGTTTGGGGTTCATCCTAGAAACCGCAGTTGGACGGGGTGGAGTGTGCGATTTTTGGGGTGCAGGGCAAGGCGCAACGACGCGGAATGGTCATTCCATTCCAAGGAGTTGCAACGCCGCCATGCGCCACAAAAATCGTGCAATCCACCCCGTAGCGACATCATCAAACGGGCGAACCCATGATTTATGAAGAAATTTATTATCATCATTGCATTAAGCATCTAGCGGAGCGGTCAACCGCGGTTTCTAGGTTTATGGGCCTTGCCTTAACTGCTCGTGATCCTTGGACAGCTCCGCCAGGCTCCCGGCAAACAAGCGGGGCTTGGCACGTGCCTTGGCCAGAACGGCCAGCACCGCCAATACGGCCGCCAGGAGAAACACCGCGGTCAGAACACCCAGCGCCAGCAAGCGATGGGTCTCCCAGTAAGCGACCACCACAAATACCGTCGCGAGCACGACCCCCAAGCCAGCGCAAAACAGCGCAACCAAGGTCCATGCCAGCATGGAACCCAGCCACACCCGCTCTTCTTCTAGCTCCGTGGAGAGAAGATCCAATCGGGTTTGGGCGATGACAACAAGGGTGGCAGCCAGCGTTTTCAGAGAGTCAAACAAGCCGCCATGCCGGTCCCCGCCGGGATCAGGTGCCTCAAAAAGCATAAACCGGGATCAGCGTCGCGAGATCAGAAGACCCAGCACAAACCCGACCGCCGTGCCGACTCCCACAGCCTTCCAGGGATTGGCCCGCACGTAATCGTCGGTGGCCTTGGCGGCCACCTTGGTTTTCTCGACCACCACAGCCTGCGCTTCGGCGAGCCTGACCTTCGCCGCCTTCAGCGACTCCTCCGCCTTGGCGCGTGCTGCCGCGATCCGCTCACCAGTCTGGTTAGCAGTGGCCTTGAGCAACTCCTCAGCATCAGCCACCACCACCCGGAGGTCTCCCATCAGTTTTTCCTTGGTGACCTGTTCCAATTCGACCTCTGCCGACACTGCCTGTTCTTGCGTAGCCATGATAATCCTCTCTTTTTGTTAACGTTTTGGACAAGACTCTGCTTCAACCTTAGCAAGACCCTGTGCATAAAGCAACTTGCATATTTTCATTATAGGTCACAAAGCAATTCAATTCATTCGGGATAGTCAAAACCTCTCCCAGCAATGAAAGGGATTTTTTTCGCTTTGCTTGAATCGGCAAATCACGCCCTTTGATCATTTCCTACTGGCGTAATAAATCCGCCGCTCGGTAATTACCGCATCGAGAGGCATATCCCACGGGTCGACAGGAACTTCCCCCACCTTCTGGCATTCATAGCCGACGCCAACCAGAAGCGGCTTGCGCCACACCGTGCGGCGCCGCAGATAGGCCAGGCTGGCATCGTAGAAGCCACCGCCCATGCCGATGCGGTGACACGCCTCGTCAAAGCCGACCAGGGGGACAAACAGCAGGTCGAGCTGCCAGGCGCGCACCGGGCGCGGCGTCCAGTGTTCGTGTATGCCGAAGCGGTTGAGGTACCAGCGCGGCAGCGGCGTCAACCGGCTGAAACCGAGCCGACGTTGAAATTTCCGGGGAACAATGGGCAAAAAGCACGTCTTGCCCAACCAGAGCGCCTGATCGAGCAAGGGCATCAAATTCATTTCTTCATGGGTTGAGGCATAAAAGCCGATGCGGCGACGGTTCAGCAACAGGCCTTGTGTCATGGCCACCCGCCGCAGCCCGTCGGCAGCATGGCGGCGCTGCCGCACGGAAAGCGCCCGGCGCGCCCGGCGCAATTGTGCGCGCAACTGCTTCTTGTTCATGATCATGCCAGAAGAGCTCTGGTAGGAAGGAATAAAGCCCCCGCGAATGCCGTCAAGACCAGCATCTTGAACCTAAGGTTCAAGGTGGTCGCAGCCTGAGCGCATCAGGCACATCCGGGAAGGGACGCGCACAACAGCACTCTTCGTAGCCGCAACCAGACTATGCGAATCGGTCAAAGAATATATAGCCTTGACGAACACCGCAGGGAGCAACTCTAAAACCGATGCCACAACCAAGGAAACTAGAACAACTCGTCCTGATCGGTCATGGCCTGCTCGATCTGCAACTGCATAGATTTCATTCTACGCTTGTATTCGCCGATGTCAAAACTGCCGGCGAGACGGGTGGAGAGGAATTCGTGGGCAATATTCAGCGCCGCCATGATGGCAATGCGCTCTACACCAATGACTTTGCCGTCACCGCGGATTTCACGCATTTTCTTGTCGAGGTAATCCACCGACTCGAGCAGCGCCTGTTGTTCGCCTTCCGGGCAGGCGACGCGGAACTCCCGCCCCATGATGGTCACGTCCAACCCCTTGATATCACCGGTCATGCTTCATCCTCGGGAATCTTTTCGAGCAAGGCTTCGAGCCGGCCCTTGGCCCCGGTTATTTTTTCCACCAAATGCTGGTTTTCATTTTGCACATTCGCCAGCTGCTGACGCAACTGCAAGTTCTCCAAGCGCAGGCGCTGGTTCATCTGCACGAATTGCGCAATTTTTTCTTCGAGGGCTTTGAGTTCCGCTTCCATTTTCACACTATAGTTTGAAAAATCCCTTGCAGTCAACTGGTAACGGCACGTTTTAAAAGTGTTTTGCCAGATATGACAAAGGCTAAGGGCCTGTTAATGGATAAATGTTAACATTTATCCATTAACAGGCCCTTAGCCCGCAATTCGTTCATCAGCCAAAAAACTGCTCCAGCTTTCCCCAGTCCAGATACCGTTCCACCGCATCCGCCATTTGGTCTATCCCGCGCTCGCGCATTGCCGCGTAATCATGCTCGTGGTTCGTCATCAGGCCGGCCCAGCGCAGCAATGCCGTGCAGGCATCGCCCCGGTCGAACAAGCCGTGCAGGTAGGTGCCCAGGACGTGGTCATCGGCCGACAGCGCCCCGTCATCGCACCCGTCCAGGCGCACGGCGGGGCGATTCAGGGCCGGGCCGGCGCTCACGCCGGCGTGGATTTCATAGCCGCTCACCGCCGCATCGGCGAACGCCAGCTTACCGCCGACTCGTTTCAGCTGCTTCACCGACTTCAGCTCCGTTTCCATTTCCAGCAGGCCCAGTCCGCTGCTGCTGCCGGCCTCCCCCTCGATGCCCAGCGGATCGTGCAGTTTGTTCCCCAGCATCTGGAACCCGCCGCAGATGCCGATGAGTTTTCCGCCGTAGCGCAGGTGGCGCCGGATCGCATCCTCCCAGCCGTTGGCGCGCAGCCAGGCCAAATCGGCGCGCACGCTTTTGCTGCCCGGCAGCACGATCAGGTCGGCGGCGGGAATGGCCTCCCCGCTTCTGATGAAATGCAGCGAGACCTCCGGGTGCAGGCGTAGCGCGTCGAAATCGGTATGATTGCTGATGCGCGGCAGCAGCGGCACCAGTACCCGCAGCGGGCGCTCGCTGCGGGACGCAAAAGACAGCTTTCCCAGGCCGTCTTCCGCTTCCAGGTGAAGATCGTGCAAATAAGGCAGCACGCCGATCACCGGCTTGCCGGTGCGCTGCTCTAGCCAGTCCAGGCCCGGCTGCAGCAGCCCGATGTCGCCGCGGAAGCGGTTGATGACAAAGCCGCGCACCCGCTTCTGCTCGGAAACGGACAGCAGTTCCAGCGTACCCACCAGGTGGGCGAACACGCCGCCGCGGTCGATATCGGCGATCAGCAGCACCGGGCAGTCCACGGCTTCGGCGAAGCCCATGTTGGCGATGTCGCGGTCGCGCAGATTGATTTCCGCCGGGCTGCCCGCCCCCTCCACCACCACGATCTCGTATTTTTCGGCCAGGCGGGCATGGGATTCCAGCACCGCAGCCAGCAATCGCGGCTTGAATTCGTGGTAGCGGCGGGCATCCATCTCGGCAACGGCTTTGCCGTGCACGATCACCTGCGCGCCGATGTCGGTATTGGGCTTGAGCAGCACCGGGTTCATGTCGGTATGGGGTTCCAGATTGCACGCATCGGCTTGCACCGCCTGGGCGCGACCGATTTCGCCGCCGTCCACCGTCACCGCGCTGTTCAAGGCCATGTTCTGCGGCTTGAACGGGGCAACGCGCTTGCCGCGGCGGTAGAGGACACGGCACAGCCCCGTTACCAGCGCGCTTTTGCCGGCATCTGAGGTGCAGCCCTGAATCATCAGTGTCTTTGCGGTCATGTCGAACGGGTCCAATCAAATATAAACTTAAAAACCTCTTTTCCAACGCAAAGACGCAAAGAACGCAAAGTAAAAACAATGGGTTGCCTGGGTTTTCTGGCTCACCCATCGGGTGCTGGCGGTTTGAGAGGTAACTACTTGTTTTTTCGGTTCTTTGCGCCCTTTGCGCCTTTGCGTTGAGGAATTTAGGATAAAAATCCATCACCCTGGAAAAAGCTATTGAACCGCAGAGGACGCGGAGGACGCAGAGTTAAACTTCTTTTTCCTCTGCGTCCTCCGCGTCCTCTGCGGTTAAGCGCTAGATCTTTTGCAGCGCCGCCTCCAACCGCTGCCACTGCGCCTCTTCCCCCGGCAAGCCGAAGCGCAGGCTGGCCGGGGTAGCGAAGCGGCGCAGCAAAATTCCCTGTTTTGCCAATGCATCCTGAATGGCCGCCGCCCGCCCGGTCGCCACCCATTGAAACAGGCTAGTGCCGCCGCAGGGCGCGATTCCCGCACGGCTGAGGAGTGCCCCCAGGCGTGCGGCTGCCTGCGGCAAGCAGCGGCGGGCTTCCTCCTGCCAGAGGATGTCTTCGAGGGCGAACCGCGCCACCCGCCGCGCCGGGGTGGCGACCGTCCAGGGCCCCAGCGTTTCGGCCAGTTGTGCCAGCAGCTCGGCCCAGGCCAGCGTGAAGCCAACCCGCGCCCCGGCCAGGCCAAAGAATTTGCCCAGCGAACGCAGCACCACCAGCCCTTCCATGCCGGCATGGGAGGCGAGGCTGTCCTGCGGCGTCGCGTCCATGAACGCCTCGTCCACCACCAGCCAGCCGCCCCGCGCTGCGAGCCGCCGGTGCCAGGCCAGCAAGGTCGCCGGGGCAAAACACCCCCCGCTGGGGTTGTTGGGATTGATCAGCACCAGAACGTCCAGCCGGTCGAGCGCGGCCTCGATTTCACCGACAGCCAGCCTTTCCAGCGCATGGCCGCCGCGGGCCCAGGCATGGGCATGTTCTGCATAGCCGTGAGCAAGCACGCCGACCCGCCCGGTTGGGCGCAAGCCGGGCAGCGCCTGGATGGCCGCCTGGGAGCCGGCCGTAACCAGAATATCCTGGCAACCGTAATAGGTGCACGCGGCCGCATCCAGCCCGTCATCCGCTTCCGGCAGGCGGCGCCAGCAGTCGGCGGGCAACGTCGGCACCGGCCAGCCCAGCGGATTGATGCCGGTGGAAAGATCGAGCCATGCCGCTTCGGGGATGAGATAGCGGCGCGCGGCCTCGCGGAGTCTGCCGCCATGCTCAAGCAAGCGCCCACTCCCCCAGCGCCAGGAGGACAAGCAATGCCAGCCACAGCCCCATGCCCCGGTTCACCAGCGCAACGGCGCGCGAAATGTCGCCGGGCGAAGCTTCAGCCCCCTCCCCCAGAACCGGCCGGGATTCCAGCCGGCCGCGGTAGGATGCAGGCCCACCCAGGCGCACCATCAGCGCCCCGGCACCCGCGGCCATCACCGGCCCGGCATTGGGGCTTTCCCAGGCCGCAGCCTGGCTGCGCCAGCAGCGCCAAGCGGCACGGCGACTGCCGAGAAGCGAATAAGTGAGCGCGGTGAGACGCGCCGGAATCCAGTTGAGCAGATCATCCAGGCGCGCCGCCGCCCAGCCGAAATGCAGGTAGCGCTCGGTCTTGTAACCCCACATCGCATCCAGGGTGTTGGCGAGGCGGTAGATCACCGCGCCGGGCGCGCCCGCCACGAAAAACCAGAACAGGGCGCCGAACACCGCATCGCAACCGTTCTCCAGCACCGACTCGACCGCTGCGCGCGCCACCGCCGCCTCGTCCATGCCTGCCGTATCCCGGCTCACGATCCGTCCCACGCTGCGGCGCGCTTCGTCGAGTTTGCCGGCTTCCAAGGCACGCCGGATTGCCGCCGCATGCTCGCCGAGGCTGGCTGCACCCAGGGCCAGGTAAAGCAGGAACGCATCCAGCAGCCAGGCCCATGAACCGAGGCTGCGATGCGCCCCACCCGCCGCCAGCCCCAACCCGCCCACCAACAGCACCACGGCGGCAAGGCCGCGCAAGCGGCGGGAAAAGGAACTGTTCGCGGCTGCACCATAAAATAGCTTTTCGGCCTGCTGCCCCAGCCAGCCGAATCCCACTAGCGGATGCCAGCGCCGCGGCTCGCCCAACAAGCGGTCCAGCAGCACTGCCAGCAAGGCGGCAAGCAAGGCCACGATCAGGCCCCCAGGGCAACGGCAACGAGCGCCGCAACTTCGGTCAGCTCGACCGCCGCGCCCATCGTGTCGCCGGTCATTCCGCCGAGACGGTGCATCATCATCTGGCGCAAGGCCAGCCACGTGATTGCGGCGCCCGCCAGGGCGAACCCGCCCGGCCTGCCGGCAAGAAGCAGAGAGGCGGCCAGGGCAAGAAGCAAAACCAGCCCCGCAGCCGCCCGGGGCAGATGGGCGGAGAGCGCCGATCCCAGCCCGCCGGGCCGGACATAGGGCGTAGTCAACAGCAAGACCACCAGCGCCGAGCGCCCCAGCAGCGGGGCCAGCAGCAGCGCGGGCCATGCCCCACAAGGGGACTCCGACCCGCTACAAGCCATAAAACCGGCTTGTGCGGGATCGTATGCCCCGGCCTTCGCCAGCGCCGCCAGGGCGGCGAACTTGAGCAGCAAGGCCAGCACGATGGCGGAAACGCCCGCCGGTCCGCTGCGCGGGTCCTTCATGATCGCCAAAGTCCGCTCCCTGTTGCCGCGTCCGCCCACCCAGGCGTCGGCGCTGTCGGCCAGGCCGTCGAGATGCAGGCCGCCTGTCAGTAGCACCCAGGCCACCGCCAGCAGCGCTGCCTGGAGCAGCGGATCGGCGTGGCCGACAAGCCGCTGCAAACCCGCCAGCAGCAGCCCGATCAGGAGGCCGATCAAGGGATAAGCGAGCGCCGACCGGCCCCAATCCGCCGGCTGGGGCTCGAAGCGCAGCGCAACGGGAATGCAGGTCAGAAACTGCAACGCCAGCAGCAGCGCTTTCATCCCAGATTGTCCATTGGAATGCTCATGCATGTAGGAGCGCCGCCCTCGGCGCGAATACGACCATAAATCGCGGCGAGGGCGCCGCTCCCACAACGGTGTTTTGGCTCTAATGGACAATCTGGGTTCATGGCTGCGGACTCCCATGGAACACCAGCTGCGGCAGGGCTTCGGCGCCGCTGCCGAGCACCCGGATGCGGCTCATCCCGGCGAACGGGACCTCCAGCCGGAACATGTTGTGGAGGGGGATTTTCAGGGCATGACAGAGGATCACGCGGTTCACGCCGCCGTGGGCCACCAGCAGGATTTTCCTGCCTTCATGGCGGCGCAGCAGCTCGCTCCATCCCGCCTCCACCCGCGCCGCAAAAGCTTCCAGCCCCTCGCCGCCGGGCGGCGTGTTGTGGGCCGGATCGCGCCACAGGCGGTCGAGGCGATCGGGGTCGCTGTGCATCAACTCCTCGGGGGTGCGCCCCTCCCAATCGCCGAAACCGATCTCCTTGAAGCGCGGCTCGGTCTCCCAGGGCAGGCCGAGCCTTTCGGCCAGCTCCCCGGCAAACCCGGCACAGCGCAACAGCGGAGAGGAGACCACGGCTTCCCACTGCTGTTCCCCTTGCACTGCCACGCGCATCTGCGCCCAGCCCTGCTCGCTCAGGGGGTCGTCGGTGTGGCCGCGGAACTTGACCCCGCCCACGGGTTCGCCGTGGCGCAGGAGGTCTACCAGCGTGGACGACACTTCAGCCACCGCTTTTCCCGGCCACGCCGGCCTCGGCGAAGGTCGCCATCTGGCCGTGCAGGGCGGCGGAGAGGCGCAGGATGGGCAAGGCCACGGCCGCGCCGCTGCCTTCGCCCAGGCGCAGCCCCAAGTCCACCAGTGGGCGGGCATGCAGGGCCGCCATCAGGTGCAGGTAGCCCGGCTCGGCCGAGGCATGGCCGAAGAACAGCCAATCCGCAACATCGGGCCGCAGGCGCAGGGCCGCCAGCGCAGCGGCGCTGGCGATGAAGCCGTCCACCAGAACGGGCAGGCCGGCTTGGGAACAGGCAATGTAGGCACCGGCAAGGGCGGCAATTTCGAAGCCGCCGACATGGCGCAGCACTTCCAGCGGGGAAGTCATCGCCGCGCGATGCAGCGCCAGGGATGCCTCGATGACGCCCGCCTTGTGCGACACACCCGCGCTATCCAGCCCCGTGCCCGGACCGGCGATCTCGACGGCGGAACGTGCTAGCAGGGCGCATGCCACGGCCGTGGCGGAGCTGGTGTTGGCGATCCCCATCTCGCCGCCGATAAAGAGTTGCGCGCCCGCGTCCAGCGCCCGCTTCACGGCATCCCGCCCGGCCTGGAGGGCGGCTGCCAGCTGCGCCTCGGTCATCGCCGGGCCGCGGCGGAAATTGGCCGTGCCGTTCCCTGCCTTCTGCACGATCACCCCAGGCATGGCTGCGCTGTTCGCCACGCTGCCTACGTCCACCACCTCCAGGGACGCGCCCAGGTTGCGCGCCAGCACGCTGATTGCAGCGCCTCCGGCGGCGAAGTTCCCGATCATCTGGCCGGTCACGGCCTGGGGAAAGGCCGAAACGCCCTCCTCCGCGATGCCGTGGTCGGCGGCGAACACCGTGATGCGCACCCGGTCGAGGGCAGGTTGCTGGGTGCCCTGCATCGCGGCGAGGCGGATGGCGATCTCCTCCAGATACCCCAAGGAACCGGGCGGTTTGGTCAATTGCCCCTGGCGCGCCCGCGCCGCTTCCAGCACGACGGCGTCGAGTGTTTGTGCCGGTACCTCTAGCCATTTAAAACTCATAGCGTGTTTCCTTTCAAAATTAGCGGCAGGCCCGCCGCCACCAGGCTTACCCGGTCGCATCGCTGCGCCAGGTCCTGATGCAGGCGCCCCGCCTCGTCACAATATCGCCGGGTCAACTCCCCCAGCGGAACTATCCCCATGCCCACCTCGTTGCTTACCAGGATGACCCGGCCGGGCAGACCGGGCAGCGTCTCCAGCAGGGCGGACCGCTCCTGTTGAAACAGCGCCTCGTCGGCGATCACGTTGTTCAGCCACAGGGTCAGGCAGTCTACCAACAGACAGCGGTCCGAACTCGCCGCGCCCCGAAGCGCGGCAGCCAGGCGCAGCGGTTCCTCCACCAATTCCCACTTTGCCGGGCGGCGTGCCTGGTGGTGAGCGATGCGTTCCGCCATTTCGGCATCCCCCGCCGTCGCCGTGGCGATATAGACGACCGCCAGCCCGCTTTCTGCGGCGAGACGCTCCGCCAGGGCGCTTTTGCCCGAGCGGGCGCCGCCGAGGATCAACTCCTTCATGCCGGATTCCCCCAGGCATCGGAAAACATCAGGTCTTCCAGCGGTCGCCCGCGCGTCCACCCCTCCAGCTCCAGCATGGGCGCGGGATAAAACGCTTCGACATGCCCCAGGCAGAGGATGGCGACCGGCTTGCCGCCCGGCGGCATGGCCAGCAGGCTGGCCAGTGCTTCGGGATCGAACAGCGACACCCAGCCCAGGCCCAGCCCTTCCGCCCGAGCAGCGAGCCACAGGTTCTGGATGGCGCAGGCGACCGAAGCGAGATCCATCTCCGGCAGGGTGCGCCGCCCGAAGACATGGCGTTCGCGTCCATCGGCAAGAGCGGCCACCAGCAGCTCGCCGCAGTCCAGGATGCCCTCTACCTTGAGGCGCATGAATTCCTCCTGGCGCTCGCCGAGGGCCTCCGCGGTACGACGGCGTTCCGCCTCCACCAGGGCATGGATGTCACGGCGCAAGTCGGTTCGGGTGATGCGGATGAAACGCCACGGTTGCATCAGCCCGACGCTGGGCGCCCGATGTGCCGCTTCGAGCAGGCGCCGCAGGGTGTCCGGATCAACGGGGCCGGGCCGGAAGTGGCGCATGTCGCGGCGTTCCGCGATGGCGCGATAGACGGCGGCGCGGTCGGCCTCGCTGTAACGGTGATCGTCGCGGCTCATGGCAAGAACAACCCCGCCACCGCAGCCGGGTTGGAGGGGAAATAGAAGTGAACATAGGAGGCGGTGAGGCCCTGGTCACGGAACACCGCCTCGGCGGTTGCGCCGCCGTTGGGGCAACGTCCCCGCACAACGGGCGCGAGTTTCGTTTCCAGCCGCGAGTGGTGGAAGGTGTGGCCGCGCAGTTCGCCTGCGGGCAATTGAACCGCTTGCAGCGCCAGCGCGGTGAGGCGCGGCTGCATGACGGCATGACCGGGCAGCAGGCCGACCATCTCTGCGCGCCGGCCCTCGGCATCGCTCAGGGTTTCAAGCAGGTAGAGCATTCCGCCGCACTCGGCCAGAATAGGGCGGCCTGCTGCGTGGTGGGCACGGATGGACTCGCCCATGGCGCGATTGGCTTGCAGGCGCTGCAAGTGCAGTTCGGGATAGCCGCCGGGCAGGTAGAGGCTGTCGGCCTCGGGCAGGGCGGCGTCGGCAAGCGGCGAGAAGAAGTGCAGCTCCGCCCCCAGTGCGCACAACAGGTCGAGATTAGCCTGGTAGAGGAAGGAGAAAGCGGCGTCACTGGCAACGGCGATGCGCCGGCCGGCCAGCAAGGGGGGAACAGGTGATGCGGGCGGCGGTGGGGTGAAAGCCACGGCCGGGAGCAGCGCGGCCAGCCTGGTTGTGGCGATCTTCCCGGCCATGAGGTCGATGCGCGCATCGAGATCGTTGATCTCGCCGGCCTGTACCAACCCCAAGTGGCGGTCGGGCAGGGTCGCGGCGGGGTCGCGGAAGACCGCGCCGAAGCCGGGCAAATCGGCCGGCAGGCTGCCGAGCAGCATGTCGGCGTGGCGGGGGCTGGCCACCCGGTTGGCCAGCACGCCGGCGAAGGGCAGCCCGGGACGATAATGCGCCAGCCCGTGCGCGACCGCGCCGAAGGTTTGCGCCATGGCCGAGCCGTCGATCACCGCCAGCACCGGGATGCCGAACAGCGCGGCCAGATCGGCGCTGGATGGTTCCCCATCGAACAGGCCCATGACGCCCTCGATCAAAATCAGGTCGGCTTCCCCGGCCGCATCGAACAACAATTGCCGGCAGTGGTCCTCGCCGCCCATCCACGCGTCCAGTTGATACACGGGGCAGCCGGACGCACGCGCCAGGATCATGGGATCGAGAAAATCCGGCCCGGCCTTGAATACGCGCACGCGGCGACCCCGATTGCGGTGCAGCCGCGCCAGGCCGGCGGTCACGGTAGTCTTGCCCTGGCCGGAAGCGGGCGCGCTGACGAACAGGGCAGGGCAGTGACGCACGCCCATCAAAGATCCACGCCTTTCTGCGCCTTGACCCCTGCGCGGTAGGCGTGTTTCACGTCGGCGATTTCAGACACGGTATCGGCCAATTCGATCAGCTCGGGGGAGGCGCCGCGTCCGGTGACGACGACGTGCTGCATGGGCGGACGACCGGCGATGGCATCCAGCACGGCATCCTGGTCGAGATAGCCGTATTTCAGCAGATAGGTGAGCTCGTCCAGCACCACGAGATCGATGGCAGGATCGGCCAGCATGCGCTCTGCGACTTGCCAGCCGCGCCGGGCGGTGGCGATGTCGCGCTCGCGATCCTGGGTATCCCAGGTGAAGCCGTCGCCGAGCACATGCCATTCGACGCCGGGCTGGCGGATGAAGAAAGCTTCTTCGCCCGTGTCGGTGCGGCTCTTGATGAACTGCGCCACACCCACTTTCATGCCGTGGCCCAGGGCGCGGGCGACCATGCCGAAGGCGGACGAACTCTTGCCCTTGCCGTTGCCGGTGAGCACGATCAAGAGGCCGCGCTCGTCGGTGGCGCGGGCGATGTTCGCGTCAATTGCCGCTTTCTTGCGCGCCATGCGGGCGCTGTGGCGGGTGTCGATGTCGTCGATCATAACAAGTGCCTTTCACGTTCGCCCCAAATCGGATCAAGCGCCTTTCTCGTTTGCCTCCTCTCCCGGCACCCGCAAGGAGTGTCCCCGCCGAGAGCGGCAGCAAAGCTGCTCGCACTGGCGAGACGGGAGAGGATTGAGGAGAGGGCGGCCCCTTTGGGAGAAGGTTGGGATGAGGGCAGCCCCTTTGGGGGAGAGTTGGAGGGCAAATTAACCAGCACGCTGCGCCTCGCCGCGCAAGCCGGCGACGGCGACATGAATCGCGGCGGCCAGGCCCAGGTAGGTGGCCATGGTCGACAGCATGTGGGGGAAATACTTCACCAGGCGCGGGATGAATTCGCCCAGACCGGGTTCGGCAAACCGCCCGGAGAAGAAATAAAACCCGCCGCTGGAGAACAGCTCCGCCAGCAACGTGCCCGCCAGCGCGCTGCCCATCAACCACGGCAGCGCCGACCAGGACAGGCGATGATGGCGGGCGTAGACACGGCCGGCCAGGAACAGGGCGGCATAGGTCGGGATGAGGAACCAGTAGGCCGGCGAAACGCAGAAGCTGCTCACTCCGCCCCAGGTGATGGCGACGTAATCGGCCAGCGCGGCTTCCAGCATCAGGACGGGCGCTATCCAGAATGCGCGCAGATACACGCCGACGAGAAAAAACACCGCCCAGGAGGCATCGGGCAGAGCATGCAGCGTCGCCCAGTGGTGGCTGCGCGTGAGAGCCATCAGCAGGGCGAGGGTTATTCCTATAGCGAGTTGCTGGCGGGAGGTCAGGGACAACATGGCGGGCTCCTTACTTGGCAGGTTGATAACGCAGGGTCACGAACAGGCTACGGCCCGGCTGATTGTAGAGATATACCGTCTCATAGTCCCTGTCAAACAGGTTTTCGACCCGGGCCTGAAGACGCAAGTCCTTGGTCAGCCGGTATTCGGCGCGCAAATCCACCAGGCCATAGCCGGACAGCTTGGTGGTGTTGGCCAGGTTGTCGTAGCGCCGTCCTTCCGCCCGCAGGGTGGTCCCCATCCGGTAGGGGCCGAAGTCCCGGTCGAGATCGAGGCGCAGGCTCTGTTCCGCACGCCGGTTCAGCAGCTTGCCGTAGTTGGCGGTGTTGGAGCGATTTTCCGGGTCTTGCAAGGTGAGGTTCACTCGTGCGTCCCAATCGGCCAGACGCAACGAGGAGATGGCCTCCAGACCGCGAATGCGGGCAGAAGCATTCACCGGATTGGTGACGCCGTCGAAGCCGATGAGATCCGTCACCCTCGTCTCGAAAGCATTGAGCGACCAACGGCCCGCGCCGGCCTTGCCGTTGAGTCCCGCTTCCAGGCTACGAGCGTGTTCCGGCTTGAGATTGGGGTTGCCGAAACCGGGATAGTACAACTGGTTGAAGGTCGGCGCCTTGAAGGCCGTGCCGTAGGCCAGGGTCACGCGCAGATCGTCCGCCAGCGCCCTGCCCCAGGCGGCGTTGCCGGTGGTGTAGGCGCCGAACTGGCTATTGTCGTCCCGGCGCAGGGAGAACTGGAAATCCTGCTTGCCCGCCCGGCCTTGGTATTGGGCGAATAGCCCGGTGGTGTCACGGCTCGTCACGGTATAGGCCGTGGTGCTGGAAACCGCATCTTCCTGGCGATCCAGACCCAGGGTAAAGAGGTGGTCGGGCGCCAGGGCCAGGTCGTTTTGCCAGGACAGGGTGTTGCGGCGAGTGTTGAAGCGGCTCTTGAAGAGACCGTTGAGGAAATTGTCCGAATCATCGTCGCTCTGCCCGGCGGCCAGCTTCAAACTCCACAGCTCGCTGGCCTGGTGCTTCAGGCTGAGGCCAGCGGCCTGCTGCACGAAGTTGCTCTGGTTCTGGTAGCTGCCGTCGAAGTCGTTGTGGCCTTGGGCGCGCAGCAGGTGGAAGTCGACTTCACTACCGGGCTTGAAACGGTAGCCTGCACGCAAATTAAGGCTGGCATTTCGGTAGCCGTCCTTGTCCGGTTCATTGGTGTAGCAACCCGCCGTCAACGAGCCTTTGCAGGCGTTGAAGCCATCCGTCGCAAGCGTGCTCAACCCCAAGTTGAGCCAGCTATTTTCCCCGCCGCCGGAGAGATTCGCGGTGACCTGTTTGGTATTGTAACTGCCCAACATGACGCTGGCGGAAGGCATCAATGCGCCGCCGCCCTTGCGGGTGAAAATCTGGATCACCCCGCCGATGGCCTCTGAGCCGTAAAGGCTGGAACGCGGGCCGCGCACCACTTCGATGCGCTCGATCTGTTCCACGGGGAAATCCTGGAATGCGGCGGTACCCAAGGTGGCCGAACCCACCTTGATGCCGTCGATCAGCACCACCACGTGGTCGGAGTTGGTTCCGCGCAA
>Ga0315268_10003783_pt1 | contig 16575 bp, 14 predicted proteins | sample C1_top_MG_FD_204535 | JGI IMG/M metagenome (GOLD analysis project Ga0315268, IMG submission 204535) | Sediment microbial communities from Yellowstone Lake, YNP, Wyoming, USA - C1_top | ecosystem: Environmental > Aquatic > Freshwater > Lake > Sediment | place: USA: Wyoming | collected 2017-08-01
ACAGCCCCATTCTGTGATTATATGCTCCGCCAACTCTTACGGCATATTTTTCAAGCACTCTCCATCCGGGTATCGTTTTTCGGGTATCAACAAGGCGGATCTTCCTGTCATCAAGATGTTCGACATAGGAACGGACATTTGTGGCTATGCCTGACAGCCGCTGGATAAAGTTTAAAGCCGTGCGCTCACCCTTTAAAAGAGTGCAAAGTCTTCCTTCAATCTCCATTACGACATTCTCTTTTGCTACAGAATCGCCGTCTTTAAACATAAACCTGCAAGTAACCTCCGGGTCGACACAGGTAAAAACGTCCCTGGATATTTCAAGTCCTGCGATCACGAGCGGCTCTTTGGCAACAATAATGCCTTTCCCCATGATTTCAGGATCAACTATATTATCCGTGGTTATATCACCTGGGCCTATATCTTCTTTAAGAGCGATTTGAATGAGGTCTTTTATGGAGTGCATAATATTGGATTCCGATTATTGACGGCTTAGTATAAAGTCATTGTTATGATGCTTCAATACTTCTGATTTTGTCAAGGTTTGTCATTAGTTTCTGCTGTTTTTCAATAAAAACCTGATGCTTTTCTCTTACCTTTTCTACAATCTCTGCCGGAGCTTTTGAAAGAAAATCATCATTTCTCAGTTTCTTTACTGAAGCGGCAATCTCATCTTTCAGCTTGGCCAGTTCTTTTTCAAGGCGCTCTTTTTCCTTTGAAAAATCAATTATTCCTTCAAGAGAAATATACATTATCGCACCGCTTACGATTGTCGTCGCGGCTTTCCTGGGCCTTTTCCCCGATTTTGCCGCAGAAAAAGATTTCAGACCTGCGAGATCAATAATAATATCATCGTTAAGAGAAAGGATTTTTCTCAGCAAGTCATCATCCGACTGCAGAATGACGTCGATAGATGCTGAGGGAGATATATTCATTTCCCCTCTTACATTTCTTATCCCTGTTATTATCCTGATAATAAGGTCCATCATGGATTCCGATTCCGGATCACAGAATAAAGACGCAAAATCTTTTTCATCTGCGGGAAATACCGCTTTCATGATGGAACCTTTTGTTCCGGGGAGTTTGTGCCAGATCTCTTCCGTGACAAACGGTATAAAGGGATGAAGCAGAATAAGGGTGTCATGCAGGACCCGCCATAGAACGCTCAGTGCGGCATCTTTTTTTTCTTCACCCTTATGCCCGTAAAGGCAGGGTTTTATGGCTTCCAGATACCAGTCGCACAGCTCATGCCAGACAAATTTATATAATGTACCTGCTGCATCATTGAATCTGTAGCCGTCGATTGAGCCGGCGACACTCTCACTTGTGTGTTTCAGCCTTGCAAGTATCCACTTGTCCGGGAGAGACAGATCATCGAATTTGATTTCAGTGTAATCCTGCTTCAAGTGCATGAGCGAAAAACGGCCGGCGTTCCACAGCTTGTTGATAAAATGGCGGTATCCTTCAACCCTCTTTTCGGACATCTTGATGTCCCTGCCCTGTGCTGCAAACGCAGCAAGTGTCATCCGGAAAGCATCGGTTCCGTACTGATCGATAATGTTTAAGGGATCAATGACGTTTCCTTTTGACTTGCTCATTTTCTTGCCGTCTTCATCCCGGACAAGGGCATGGACGTACACATCCCTGAAAGGAACATCTTTCATGAAATGAATGCCCATCATCATCATACGGGCAACCCAGAAGAAGAGAATATCAAAACCTGTAACAAGAACCGATGTCGGATAAAAGGTCTTCAGTAATCGGGTGTTTTCAGGCCATCCCATTGTTGAAAAAGGCCAGAGGGCGGAACTGAACCACGTGTCAAGAACATCGGTCTCCTGCACCAGAATGGTGTTTCCACATGCGAGGCAGGTTTCGGGCGCTTCCATGGAGACGATAATATGCAGGCATTTTTCACATGTCCATGCCGGTATCTGGTGACCCCACCAGATCTGGCGAGAAATGCACCAGTCTTTTATATTTCTCATCCAGTCGAAATACGTATTCGTCCAGATTTCAGGGACAATCTTCGTGCTTCCGTTTTCAACTGCATCGATTGCTTTTTCCGCCAGAGGCTTTACTTTAACAAACCACTGCCTGGACAGATTAGGTTCAACAATGGTTTTGCATCTGTAACAGTGCCCGACATTGTGCTTTATCGGCTCCATTTTTTCAAGGAGCCCTTCCCTCTTAAGTGATTTTATAACCGATTCCCTGCATTTAAAGCGGTCAAGCCCCTCAAATTTTCCGGCTTCGGTAGTCATCTTTCCGTTATCGTCAATGACTTTTATTTCAGGCAGACTGTGCCGTTTCCCTATTTCAAAGTCATTGGGATCATGAGCAGGAGTTACCTTCAAAGCCCCTGTTCCAAAAGCCATGTCAACATAACTATCCGTTATTATGGGTATTTTTCTGTTTAAGAGAGGAAGGATAACCGAGTCTGTTTTAAGATTCTGATATCGCGGATCATCTGGGTTCACTGCGACGGCGGTGTCGCCAAGCATCGTTTCCGGTCGGGTCGTCGCAATAACTATGCTTCCGGAACTGTCTGAGAAAGGGTATCGAATATAATAAAGATGGCTGTCAATCTCCTCGTGTTCAACTTCGAGATCTGCAAGGGCGGTATGACATCGGTGGCACCAGTTTATTATATAATTGCCCCTGTAGATTAGTCCTTCATTATAAAGCTGTACAAAAACTCTGCGGACCGCAATTGAAAGACCTTCGTCCATGGTAAATCGTTCGAGTTTCCAGTCGCATGAGGCTCCAAGGCGCTTGAGCTGGTTTATAATTGCGCTGCCTGATTGCCTGCGCCATTCCCAGACAGCTTCTATAAATTTTTCACGCCCCAGTTTATGCCTGTCAGTTCCTTCAGTAGCCAGTTTCTTTTCAACAACATTCTGGGTTGCAATTCCGGCATGATCTGTACCGGGCATCCAGAGTACATTGTCGCCGCGTAATCTTCTGTAACGGCAAAGGATATCCTGCATTGTGACATTAAGGGCATGCCCCATATGAAGCACGCCTGTTACATTTGGCGGAGGAATTACGATTGAATAGCTTCTTTTATTGCTTTTTTCACGGGCAGCGAAAAGCTGTTCCTTCTCCCAGAATTCATACCAGCGCTTTTCAACTTCTCGCGGCTCATAACTCTTTTCAAACAAATCTGAACTCATAGATATTACTCCCAAAAACAAAAATGATGGCTCTGCAACTTACCCGGCTGAAGCTTTTTTTAAACATGACAAAAGAAGGAGGTTATTCAATGCTCTCCAACCGCGCTATTAATAAAAAAAGGGGATTATAATAATCCCCGGTTTTATTGAAATAAATTTATTGGACTGTTCCAGGGGTATGTCCCCGGTAAAAGAAAATTATATCAGTCGGTATCTTCTTCGCTAACATGAAGAATATTCTTTAACCTTATTATTTCCTGTGAAACAGCCCTTTCGATCACTTTAAAAAGTATGCTGTCAATTTTCTCTCCGAGCATCTTCTGAACCACCCGTTCAATAGCTTCTTCAAGCTGTTTTGCAGATACCGATATTTCTTCTGATTTTCCCTGGCCAAGATCCAGCTCAACGGTTTCAGAAATATCTCCGGACACACCAATACCATCATCTATTTTGAGGCCCAATGAGGCAGCAAAGTCATCTTTTTGAAAATTGTCTGCGTCTAGCTCTGTATCATCATCAAGGTCTTTCATAATAATGTCCGATTCCTGAATCTCGGGATTAACAACTACCTCTGTGAGCTCGATGATTTCTTCCTCTTTGTCCGGATGAGTATTAACGGGTTTGTCCTTTTCGTCCATAATGATCCCCCATTTTTAATAAGGCACTTGGAAATAAGGCGAAAGTTAAACAAGTCCCAACAATTACTTGGGAAACTATCATATGCGGCTATGGGTGTCAAGCTGTTTGCCTCTTTCTTGAACCGGTTGTATATAAAATTTATTTGCAGGAAACTTTTTAAAAATATAGAAAGGAAACATGAGACATTTTTTTATTGATCAATCAGAGCTTGCAGGTCCGGTGCCGGCTTTAAGAGGTGCTGATGCGAGGCATATAATAAATGTTCTCCGATTAAAACCAGGAGAAAGGATCGGGCTCTTTGATGGAACGGGGAAGCAGTATGAAGCGAGAATATCCGCTTTATCTTCAGCGAAGGTTGAAGTTTTTCTTCTCGGGTCTTCTGATCCAGGCGTCGAATCTCCTCTTGAACTGGTTGTTGCCCAGTCATTTCTTAAAGAAAGGAAGATGGATGATCTTGTCCGCCAGCTTACCGAGCTTGGAATTACAAAATGGATACCATTTATTTCCGAAAGGTCAATCCCGAGACCTGACGATAAACGCCTTGCCGCCCGCGAAAAGAGATGGAATAACATAGCAAAAGAGGCCGCCAAACAATGCAAGCGCGTTAAAATCACCGGAATAGGAAAGACTGTTCCTTTTGAAGAAGTTATAGCGTTTGAAAAGGATTTCGATCTTAAAATAGTGTTCTGGGAAAATGAAAAAAACCTTCTTGATCCGAAGAGCCTTGCTGCCGATCACGAGGATTTGAAAAAAATTCTTGTAATGTTCGGACCTGAAGGAGGTTTTTCGGTTAATGAAATTGAAAAGGCAAAAGAGAGCGGATTTATAACGGCCGGCATCGGTCCCCGTATCCTTAAAGCCGAAACAGCTACCGTCTGCGCGTGCGCTCTGATGCAATTTCTTTTCGGGGATATGGGAAAAAATCTTGACAAGGATGAGTGGTTAAAATAAATAGGACTCCTGATTTTTAACAGGCCGAGGTAGCTCAGTCGGTAGAGCAGCGGACTGAAAATCCGCGTGTCGGCAGTTCAATTCTGTCCCTCGGCACCTTAATAATCAAGGGGTTATGTCGCATGACTAACCCCCTTTTTATTTTAACTGTGATAAATTTGTGATAATTTATCAAGCACCAGTATCCCGGAACGAAGGCTTTCGGAGTAATGGTGAGCATAGCGCATGACCATAGATATATTTCTCCATCTCCCAAGCTTTTGAACCATATAAATGTCTACACCAGCCTGAACCAACCTTGTAGCAAAAGTATGTCTTAAATCATGAAAGCGTAGACAATTAATGCCGGCCTTCTTAGTAGCAGAGTAAAATGCCCGCATAAGATTCCTTGCATTAATCCTTTTGAAGTTATTGGAATAAAATACATAATCGGTATTAATTGGACGGCTTTTAAATCTTTTTTTTAGTATTTTTTGAATCGTTTCATTTAAAGGCAATGTATCTTTTCCTTGATTTTTTTGCTCCAGAATAGTTATGGTTTTTCTGAATAAATCTACTTGCGGCCACTTTAGGTTTAGGATTTCACTCTGTCGAAAACCTGTGTTTATTGCAAAAGAGATAATTTCCTGAAGCCACTTTGGAGATGTTTTAAGAAGCTTCCCTTCTTCTTCCAAGGTCAACCAACGTTCAATGTTATTAAAAACTCTATATTTCTTTACTTTCTTGACCGGATTGTTACTTGTCAATCCCCACTCACGAGTAGCTATGTTAAAGGCATGACTCATTGTTGTAAGCTCATAATTGATGGTTCGTGGCGAAACTCCGTCAGTCCTTCTTTTGACCTTGTAATCTGAAATCATTGCTGGGGTAATTTCCGTTAAATACATACCTCCAAAAACCCCCACCAGGTTATCGGTAATGCTCTTATCTCTTCTGTGAGAAGAAGCAGCTTTGTTCACCTTAGAATACTCCGTCATGTATTTGTCCATCAAGTCCTTGAATTTATAGCCATCACCTGGCGGCTTCTCAAACCATTTGCCCTCTGCTATTTCACCTTTCAATTTGTCAAAGATCCTTAAGGCAAGCTTCTTGTCTTCCGTTTCCGTCGACCGTCTAAACTGCTCGCCATGATAAGTAAAACTCATCCACCAGACCGATCCTCTTATATATAGACCCATTTGTTTATCTCCTTTCAGGGCCCCTCGATTCGGTCTGATTTCCCGTGTCCAATAATATAGCTTTCATTCTTGTTTTGGTCAATTGCATTTCTGATAAGTTTGTCAATATGGACATGTCCCGTCTCTATTCGCCTGCACTTTCTATTTCTTGATGTATTAATTGGGTTAAGACCTTTGACTCTTTTGTTTTCCATCCAGGAGTCTATTTCTTGTTTCCTGAAGCGAATAAGTTTACCAACACGATAATGGGGAATATCGTGGGTCATTGCGTAGAGGGTCTTTATTTTAACCTTAAGATATTTGGACAGGTCTTCAATGTCCCAAAAGCCATAGTCGATCCGGGCACATTGTTCTATCGGTCGAGGTTCGCTTTCAGAACGGGATATCATCATCATTTCTCCATTCTTCCAAAGCGTTACGAGCCAAAACATCTATTTCTTTCTCTGATTTTCCCTGTTTTTTTAATATGTTAATAAGCTCATCATAACATTCTTGTTCTGCTTGAGAGTTAAAATCAGGCCTACCCTGTACATGTGCAGACTCTCTACCTCTCTCTACCTCTCTCAAAACATTTTGATTTTGTTCGGTTTTCTCAGGTAGATAGTTTGTAGAGGTTAAGGATTCTCTACCTGTAAATCCATATTGTTTGAGAATCATAGCATATTCGTCAGCAGTGATAACGATTTCTGAATAACCCTGAACCTTCCGGTTGCGGAAGCTCATACTCTTTAACCGTTTGCCGATCCATTGAGAAGATACATGCTTATCTTCCGGTTTATCGTGGTTGAATCTGGTATGAATATCACTAACCTTGATGCTCCATTCCACAGAGTTGTCATATCCGTTCTCATCCGTAATTTCCTTTATAATGGCAATCAAGTGGCCTTCGATTGTGTCTTTCCTTGAGTCAACCTTCTCACCGGCAATGGATAGTACAGCTTCTTGAAGGATATGAGAGTCAACCGGCAGAAGTGAGTTAACATAGAACATAGGTTTTGTTATGTCCCACAGCCTGCCGGATATGTCATCTATGGGCTCCATATCGGTAAATTGGGCAAGAAGGTGTTTCGCCCTCCAGGCGGTAAGCCGTTCCTTCAGTTCCAAAGCCAGTTCTGGACGAGGATTCTCATAATTGCCGGGACGGTTCGGCATGGTGATAGGCAGGCAGCGGCTTTCAAGTATCTTGTGCAACCATGCATTGCTGGCGATTATCGAAGGCCCGTAAATGTCAAAATATACCGTATCATTGAATGCACCTTGATCCGGATACAGCACACGGCAGCACCTGGCGCCTTTTTCATACCGCAAAAGCAGTATATCATCACAACCACTACGTTCAGCTTTCTTGGACACATCCATCAGATCAAAAAACAGTGTCCCGTGAAAGTTCTGGCTGTAACGGAAGATGGTGGCTTCCCGCAGCTCAACGAGATGTATACCACGGAAGGATACATAGGTTACGGACTTGCCGGTTCTGCTCTTGCCCCGTTCCGGTACGGCATTAAAGAGAATATAGGGGCAATAGTCTATACCGGGGTGATCGTGCAGATAGGTTAGAAATACATAGTGAGTTACAATAGTCCATTGTTTTTCATCCAGGGCGGAGAAACGCTTTAAGTAGACAAGCAAATCATTATAGAGCGTTTCGTCTTTCTGGGTAAAGTAGTTCAAGACTTCCACAGCGCGGGGGATGGTAAACTGAAAATGCTTTCTCTCTGGTACGGAGAAGCTTTCTGTTTCGGTGATGTGATCCTGGGCAAGGACAAGTTCTTTGTCCTTAAGCATCACATAGACCAGTTGTCCTTCATCATTGACGCATACGTCCACCAATCCGGGAAAGTAGGCTGAAAGTGATGCGTCGTTGAAAGAGTCCATTACCGGCTAACTCCATCCGAAAGGGTTCCGCGCTGAATGGCTTTCTTTATGCAGTCGGTTTCAAAGTCTTTGGCGTTGTTACGTCTTGTTAACCGCTTTTGCAGTTCGTCAAGTGCATCATCACGGTTTGTTATTCCCAGGTGCGCAGCAAAGGAGGAAAGGCAACCGTCAATATGGGAAAGGTGCCATTCCGATGATACGGTGCCAGCTGATCTGTATACGCGTTTTATCTCACTGCCAGAGTCATTTTGCTGGAAACATTCCTGAACAGCCAACCATAATGGATGAATTGTTTTACGTTCTGCTTTTTCATTATCCGGGAGGCGTAAAGAAAAGTATTTCGACGTGAGATAGAGCCACAAAGCGGCTTGTTTCTCTTTTAGATCGTCAATGGAGTTTATGCCGAACTGTTTAAGGGCAGGACGGCGAACTTGAAACTCTATCCGCCAGATATCTTCCGTTGATTCACGATGCCACAGTTCTAGAAACCAAAGCTTTGTTCCACTCTGTGTGATTTCCAGTCCTTTGTTATATATTCGCAGTTGGATAGGAGAATTTTTATTTCCCACATAATATGTTTCCAGTTCATTCCTATCCAGGAATAGTTTTATTTTGTCGTTGCGGGTGACCTTATGTGAAATTAGAAATTCGTAGGACAGGCCACCAGGAATCCAGAAATCGGAGCACAGATCAACACGGCTGACCTGAACAAACTTGACTGATCCTCTGCCAATTGTCTTTAAGTCTTCATTAATCCAGGATAATGCGATTTCAAAGCCGTTTTGCCAAAGTGTCCTGGCGCTGATAGAAAGATAGACATTTGGTGATGATCCCGGTCTGGAGGCTTTACCTATAAAAAGATTATAAGCTTCAAACTGGAGATGAAAACGATAATTTTCACCCTTGCCGCCCGGTTTGAAGATGCAGGTTCTCCCCGAAGGCAGACTGATAAGAATACCCCCATTCTTTCTGGCCTGTTGTTTCTTTTTATCAAATGAGTGCAGGCGTCTTTTCCAGTCCGATCCCCATACAACATATAAACCGAGATCCAAAGAATCAATACCACACATTAGAAACTGGAAATTATTAACAGGTGGGTCTAAAGCATGGCGTGTTACAGGTAACGCCATGCTGCCTGTATCGGAATCCTTATGATGGATGAGGGTATCTGTGTTCATTCTCTTGTCTATCTGTTCCTTTTCTTCTGTTCATCTTTTAATTTTTTCTTAAGATGTTTAGGTGGATTAATCAAATGTGTATCATTCCAATTCCCATCTCCTGAGACTTCATCTATATATTCTTTCTTATCTCGCTTCTTGCTCAACTCCTTTGCCCATGCCTTGCACTCACTGACAGGTATATAACAATAAGTGTTTGCATTGTTTGAGAGCGTCTCTTTTCCTTTGAAAAATCGGGAAGTCTTTGTCACATGGAATATGAATCCAGTTAAACCACCCGATTTTAGTTTCTTGTGCACGCCGGGACGGGTTACATGCGCATACATAGCTACGCCACCGGGAGAAACAGCGCCATCACCGTGACAGATTTCGAATACAGCGTCAGCCCATGTTTCACCTAAGTCTTCAGATCCATAGGCTCGGTAAAGTCGTGTGCCGGGATCTGGTACACCGATAGTTTCTTTAAAATGCTCCGGTATCTCAACAAAAGGAAAATCTTTTCCCATACGCGCCTCCTTGTTTATGTTTTATAAACTAAATATGCTAAACATTTTTTCATGTCAAGAAAAAGTTTATATTTCGTTAACTTTTTCAGCAAAGTTGCCGCTTGCACTCGCTCGCTCGTGTATCGCTCGCTCATTACAGCGGCTTTTTAGAAAGAATCGAATATTATAGAACTAAAATAATTTACTGAAAATATAGATAAAAACAGAACTTCATTAAAACTAAGAGGTTGGATAAACAAGAAATGCATTTTTAACCCTCTGCGTTACGAAAACGGAGGTTAGACTTTTTGTGGTTCTGATAATTCAGTATTATCAGATACAACAGTTCTTCTTCCTGAAGTCCTCAAAATGACATCCTGGAAATGACCGTAGAGTATTAACCAGTAATAGTTGACTTCGGGGTGTCTGAAGTTTTATAATATTTCAATTAAATTAGGATATATATTCAGGTGGTAAGTCATATCCGGAAATTATCATAAGATAAAAAAGTGACGTTGATTTTATGTTGATAGGAAAAGTGGTGGATGTGAAAGTGAAAATATAATATCGGAGGTGCAAGTTGAAACTGAAAATATTCTTTACTATTATGTTGTTTTTGTTTGTTAATCCTTGCATTGCTGATGAAAACGTAAAATTGAATTCACTTTTTGAAAAAAAAATTACTCCAATCTCTGGTATTGTATTGGTCTGCAAAGTGTCTACAAAACCAATTTTTAATAAGCCATTTTGTGATGATGGTATGTTCCAAAATCAAATGAATATAACGAGGATTCATTTTGTAACAAGAGAAATGCTTAAGGAAATACTTGATGAAAAAAAATTATCATTAAGTGGTCTTACATCTAAACAACAATACAAAAAAATCGAGAGTATAAGCGGGGCGAGTCATATTCTTGATTATAACATTGTGATGGATTGGGATAATAATATTATTACTAAGATGAAGTTGATCAATATACAAACCTCTGAAATTGAATATTCTACACGCCTTTCCGGAGATACAACGGTTCCCCCCTTGGACAATCGTTCCCCCCTTATGGAATATACTAAATTTTTTAAGATGCTTGACAGGCATGCGGCCCCAGAGACGAAAACAGAAGCAGCGCAAACATATAATCGAAACATCGATAAGGTAAGTGCCACTGAATGGTTAGAAAGAGGTTATGAATTTGCTAATTCCGATAACTTCGCAGATGCAGTAAATGCTTTTAGCAAGGCTATAGAACTGAGCCCGCAACTTACAAACGCTTATTATAATAGAGGAAGGGTTTATGACGGGCTTGGCAATTATCAGCAGGCGATTAAGGATTTCAACAAGGTTATAGAACTAAGCCCGCAGTTTGCAGACGCTTACAATTACAGAGGAATTGTTTATTTCCGGCTTGGCAATAATCAGAAAGGATTTGATGATGTTAAAATTGCTGCCAGATTAGGACTGAAAATGGCACAAGATTTTTTAAGCTCAAATGGCATCGAGTGGTAATTATTCGCTTGAAATTAAATGCGTTTTGAAACATCAATTAAAATTGTTTTTCCCCATTGCCCATCTTCATTTTTTCAAGCGATCTGGATGTATTCTTTTAGAAAATCTCTTGGGGGAAATTTATGGACTGTTCGTCACTGATAGCAAAATTACTGGAAAGGAGTGTGGTCGATAGGTGGGTAGCCATTGTCACTCTCACCATCGCTGCCGTTGTTGCACTTGCGACAATAGGCCAGTGGTTTGTTAACCGGAGTAAATTGCGGCTTGATCTTTACAATAGGAGATTTGAGATATATAGTAAAACTTTGGCTTTCTTTCAGCGTGTGCAGAATTATGATCCCTCAAAAGCGAGTAAGGATGACGGCATTAAATACAATTTGTTGGAAATTGATTTTATAAAATCGCATAGAGAGTCACAGTTTCTGTTTAGCGAAAAGTCCAATGTATATCAACTACTGGAGGAGTTTCGGCAAAAGACATTCCGCATAGTGTCACATAGAGAACTAAGGGATGAAATGCGTAACCAGTATACTCCACCAGAACACATTGAAGCATACGATGAATATAAAAGGGACTTGGAGTGGGTGAACAATTTTATACCCCTGTTGGAAAAGGCAATGTCACCATATTTGAATTTTAAAAAAATAGCCGGCGTTTGGTGAGGATGTATTTGACTATGAATTCTAAATGAAATTAAGGTGAAAATATATTTTCTTCCAATTGCCCATTTTCATATTTCCCGGTGAGCCAGTACGGTCTCGAACCACAAAGCAGCTGGTTAACAATAACCATCCCATCACCATTACAAACGGTATTCACCGATTCTCAGCAGGATTGATGTTATTTGTTTGTGTGTTTTCAATGTACAAAGTCTAAAAAAAAGATTACGGAACAGATTTTCATTTTTCCCGGCGAGCCAGTATGTAAATCCTGTTTATTATATTCGTAGTGTGATAAAATTGTGATAAACATAAAAGAAAAGCGGAGAAACAGATAGAATAAATGGAAATAGATGAACAGTTCTTTTTTGTCTGTTTCTGAAGATTTACGGGAAATTAGACCTTAAATCAAGGGGTTAAAAATGTGTTATCTACGGACTGAAAATCCGCGTGTCGGCAGTTCAATTCTGTCCCTCGGCACCTTAATAATTGAATGCTTAAAGAGGGTTAGTCGTTATACCGGCTGACCCTCTTTAATTTAAACCGGTTCAAATTCCGACCTTCAGCGTATCAGCAAAATGAGTGTGAAATCAGTTAAATTACAGTCGACACTAAGCGGACAGGAATTCCCGTTTGATCTTATCGAGGAGTTTACTGCAGACGGAGAATCACTCGAAGTCGTTATTCCCGGAATCAGCGCAGCGAAAATACGACCAGGAAAATTCTTATGGGAGCGATTTGCGGACTTCCTCCCGTTTTCTTCAGTCGATTCAGGGGTATCTCTGGGCGAGGGGAATACGCCTCTTCTTGACGCCGGAAAGCTGCTTAGATCGCATACCGGGATCGGGAATCTTCTTCTGAAGAATGAAACGGTCAATCCTACGTGGAGTTTCAAGGACCGCGGATCGCTTTGCTGTGTATGGATGGCAAAAGAGATGAAGGAGAAGGTAACGGCGACAATTTCGACGGGAAATATGGGCCATTCACTCTCCGCGTACGGGGCGCGTGCAGGATTGAATGTTCTTGTTTTTGTCCCGGCATTCACACCGGTTGAGAAAATTCTTGCGATGAATATCCATGGCGCCACTGTACTGAAGGTCGATGCGCCCGATTATTCGTTGATGAAAAACAGTATTTTAGGACTGGCAAAAGAATTTTCCCTCCGTATTGTTTCCGGAAACGGTCCGATACGTGTCGAAGGTTATAAACTGACGGCGTTTGAAATGTTCGAACAATTGAACCGGACAGTTCCGGACTTCATAGCAGTACCGACATCGGCATGCGGACATATACGGGGAATTTTCAAAGGATACAAAGAGTTGTATGAAGCAGGTTTTATCGAACGGCTCCCTAAAATGATTGTTGTACAGGCAGCGAACAATAGTCCCATTGTCAGTGCAATCAAACAGGGAAAAAACCATATCATCCCGTTTACCAATTTCAATACGATTGCTGAAGCGATAACCAGCGGCAATCCCGCCGGAGGAGATGAAATCGTTCAGAAAGCACACCGGTACGGCTGGTTCGCCGAAGATGTCACCGAAGATGAAATCATCGAATCCCAGCGAATGTTTGCACGTGCCGGTTTTTTTGTTGAACCTGCCGCTGCCACATCATTATGGGCCGTGAAAAAATTGCGTGGCCAGGGGAAAATTGATTCAAATCAAACTGTTGTATTAATGTTGACGGGAAGCGGCTTGAAAGACATGGATGTTATCCGGACACAGCCGCAAAGTGTGGTTGAGTGTTCCCTCAAAACAATTCAAACCGATCTTCACAGAATTCTGAACCGCTTGAAAGGCCTGATATATTAACATACAAATTATACTTTTCGTGTCAATAATGCCAAGCCAAAATTATCCAATGAGGCTGTGATGTTTTTTCAAACTGCCGGAATTGAAGTCTCTATCTGGGTTCCCCCTCTGGTTGCATTTGTGATTTCCTTTTTCACGTCAATGGGCGGCGTATCCGGGGCATTCCTGTTGCTCCCATTCCAGATGTCGTTTCTCGGATATGTCAATCCATCTGTCAGCTCTACCAATCAGCTGTTCAATATCGTGGCAATCCCAAGCGGCGTTTATCGTTACTACAGGGAAGGCCGCATGGTCTGGCCTCTGACCTGGGTGGTGGTTATCGGCACACTGCCGGGCGTTCTCATCGGCGCCATCGTTCGCGTTGCCTATCTTCCCGATGCCAGAAATTTTAAACTCTTCGCTGCCGGAGTGCTGCTTTATATCGGCATTAGGATGATTCTGGACCTTGCGCAAAAAAATGCGGGCAGCGCAGACAAAGCCGCCAGCGAAAAGCGATTTCAGGAACTTGTGCGCAATCATAGCAAACAGGAAACCCTTCCGGCCATTACCGTCACCCATTTCAATCTCAGACGGCTGGGGTACACCTTTTACGGTGAATCGTTTGATGTTTCTTTCTGGGGCATATTTGCCCTCAGCTTCATCGTTGGCATCGTTGGCGGGATATATGGCATCGGAGGCGGCGCCATTATCGCCCCCTTTTTTGTAACGGTTTTTGGCCTGCCTGTTTATACCATAGCCGGCGCAGCGCTGATGGGTACCTTTATTACCTCTGTTGCAGGAGTGGCTTTTTACCAGACCATCTCCCTATTTTATCCCAATCTGTCGGTGGCTCCGGATTGGCTCCTTGGAATTCTGTTCGGTATTGGCGGAATGGCCGGCATGTATCTTGGCGCGCGATGTCAGAAATTTGTTCCGGCCAGGGCTATCAAGTGGATGCTGTCAGGAATAATAATCTTGACCGCCATAAAGTATGCCGCTGCATTTTTCGGATATTAGGAGTAAACCGGAACAGCGGGGCGATTCCCCCGCAGCTTGCATCGGGGAGTTTCAATTCCCCGAAGTATTGTAAATTTCTGATTCCTGATATAGAAAGCTGTAATGGATTCGTTTGAAATCGCAAAGTTTGCCGGACTTGTTATCGGAGCATATGTGCTTGGCTCTGTTTCTTCCGGGCTTATTCTGACAAAAAGGTTTACTTCCGTTGACATCCGGACAGAAGGAAGCGGAAATATAGGCGCAACCAATGTCAGGCGTGTAGCCGGGACAAAGCTTGGCGTATTTACCCTTGCCGGAGATCTTTTAAAGGGGGCGCTTCCTGTATATCTTGCAGGAGTTATGACCGGATGTGAAACGGCATGCATTGAACTTTATATATCCGTTGTGGCATTAGCTGTTTTTTTTGGACATCTGTATCCGGTTTTTCTGAAATTTCAAGGGGGAGGGAAAGGAGTTGCTACTGCCGCAGGCTGCTTTCTTGTAATCTCACCATGGGCTTTTCTTGCTGCCATTACAGTTTTTATAATAGTTGCTTATAGTTACAGGCTGGTTTCTGCCGGTTCGCTTACCGCTTCGGCTGTACTTCCGGTTGCTGTTTGGTTTGCGGGCCATTCCATTTACTACACATCATGTGCCGTAATTATTTCGATTTTTATCTTCTTCCGGCACAGGGAAAATATAAACAGACTTCTTTCGGGTACCGAACCTGTAATATAATTTTTCTCACACCTCATTCTCATCCGGCATCCCTTATATATGGATCACCTCCAAAAGAGTTGGTGATTGTAGTAATAAGATTCAAGGGGTCGAGGGTTCCAGTATTTGGAGAGGAACTTTTATATAATGCTTTAAAATAATGCGAAATATTGACATAAAGGTTGTGAAAGATTAAAAGAAAATAGAGTGCTCCGCCCAAAGCTCAAAGCTTCGCATGCGCGTGAGAAGAAAGAGTTGTCGGCGATATCAAAGGAAGATTAAAATGTCACAGAAAAAAACAGAGACAGGGACCGGAAGGCTGGAGAATATTATTGCCGGGGCACGACGGGACAGAGAGCTTCGTGAAAAGACTTACAGGGAGCGTGCTCTGAAACTATTTCCTCATGTATGCGGAAAGTGCGGGCGTGAATTTACAGGCAGGAAGCTAAAAGAGCTGACAGTTCACCACAGGGATCATGACCACGAGAATAATCCCCCTGACGGGAGCAACTGGGAGCTCCTTTGTTTATACTGCCACGACAATGAGCACTCGCGGCATCTTGACGCTGAATGGTACGGTAAGGCAACACCTGAGGGTGAGCAGCAGGCATCTTCTACCCATAAACCGTTTGAAGGGCTTGAAACCCTACTGAAAATCAAAAAACCCCCTCTCCCTTGACGAAATGGATTGGGGAAACGGATACATGCCGGAGCTTAAATATGAGTCGTCCATCACTTACAAGTTATGCTTGGCTGTCGATTGCAGCCGCGATTGCCACCATCGCTTTGAAAAGTTATGCTTACTGGATTACCGGATCTGTCGGCTTGCTCTCAGACGCAGCGGAATCATTTGTTAACCTGCTTGGGGCAAGCATAGCGCTGGTTATGCTTACTATAGCTGCCCGTCCGCCTGATGAAGATCATCTTTTCGGACATGACAAGGCCGAATATTTTGCTAGTGGAGCAGAAGGCGCCATGATCCTCATTGCGGCTGTCAGCATCGGGGTTATGGCAATCAGCCGCCTCATCAATCCGAGACCTATTGAACAGGCCGGTATCGGTTTGGCTGTCTCTGCTATTGCATCGCTGCTGAATTTCATAGTCGCGCGCATCCTGATGAGTGCCGGGAAGAAACACAGATCTGTTACCCTCGAAGCAGATGCGCGCCATCTTATGACCGACGTATGGACTTCAATAGGCGTGATAGGCGGGGTAACCGCAGTGGCATTAACCGGATGGCAGCCTCTGGACCCGGTTATTGCGCTTTGCGTTGCCTGTTATATTGTATGGGCAGGCTTCAGGCTGCTCAGGGGATCGGTGTTCGGCCTCATGGATTCGGCAATGCCTGAATATGAGTGCAGGGAAGTAATAACTGTTTTTGATAAGTATAAAAGCCAGGGGATCGAGTTTCATGCGCTGCGAAC
>Ga0315268_10003784_pt1 | contig 16573 bp, 6 predicted proteins | sample C1_top_MG_FD_204535 | JGI IMG/M metagenome (GOLD analysis project Ga0315268, IMG submission 204535) | Sediment microbial communities from Yellowstone Lake, YNP, Wyoming, USA - C1_top | ecosystem: Environmental > Aquatic > Freshwater > Lake > Sediment | place: USA: Wyoming | collected 2017-08-01
TTGTTGCCGGTGCCTTCGTCTAACTCGGAGATAATTGGATCAGTTAGTCCTGAAAGGTAACCTGCATTATCCCATGGCACTGTCCACATGAGGGGGTCGGTTATTTCAATAATGAAGTTGTCTGTAGAGGCACCCAAGTTCTTCACTACAACGGTGTAGACGAGATTGTCGCCATTCCAACCGTGTTGCAGGCTTGGCGAGACCGTTACGGAGATCGACATTCCTGTAGCAGTGCATGTCGCGTAGGCTGTTGCGTAGCTACCAGCAGCCGTTACGGTGATGTTGTCGACACCAGTCTTGAGGGTCACGCTCATAGTTGAGGTATTGCTACCGCTAGCGCTGACAGATACGGGGTTAGGAGAGAACTGGATGTTTTCGCCCAAGTTATCGGTCGCGCTCAAGGTGTAGTTATCATCGTATCTACCTGTGTTCTGGACTGTCACAGTGTAGGTCACGTTCTGGCCAGAAACACCTGTTTGTGAGCTCGGCGATATGCTGACGTTCACGGCGTTGTCCACGTAGAGTGTCGCATACTTCGTGAGCCCGGTGATGTACGCGCTCCCCGCCCTGAGGTTGGCAAAGATGCCATGTGCCGAGTTGTCCAGCACGACCGAGAAGTCCTGCGGGACGAACCACGTGTCGGCATTCTCCATCACGCTGGAGATCGTCGCATTCGTGGGGGCTCCTGAACCGCTTCTCCTAAGTTCCACGTACCAGCTAAAATGCTGGGGTGCAGCCACGTCCGTCTTGACATCGTAGTCGTACGAACTGTTGAAGAGGGGATATATGTAATCCCCAGGGGGTGACGCGAACGGACTAGTGTATTCGGACCCGGTCCTGGCGCCGAACCAAGCCTCACCTATATAGATTCCGTTCTCCATGTGCAGAACGGTCCCCCAAATAGTATTAGTTGGCCATACCCCATCCGGGTTCGGCCCAACAGGCTTCGCAATAACAGCAGAAACCAGTAAAGGCAGCATGATTGATGTTGCCAACAAAATTGAAATCAAGACTTTCAAACTCTTAACGTTCACCTTTTTCCCACCTTTAGGTTTTCAACCCAAAAATTAAGGTTCTGTTGTATTTATATCAGTATCGGTTAGGCTGGTTGGCTAGTTTTTGCACAAAAATGGCTCGCCTTTGCGAAAAAATTAGTACATAAACGGTTAGTGATGCGTTCAATGAAACTATTGTCATCTGCATAGAGAAAATGGGCCGAATTTTCGAATCCCTGTTTCCGACTGTAGCATTCTAAACATTTTAGCTGGCTCTTACACGGAAATTCGCCGTATTATCGCCGTTTTTTTGCACGGCATCAATGTCAGACTTCTTCCACTTTCGGCAAGGAAAGCATTGAAGGGTGGATAACTCAAGTAACAGAGCGGATGGACGATTGCGCAAGATTAGGTTTTTACCGTTTCGTGATGTGGGCTACGGAACACAAGAAAGAAATCGGCCAAGAGAACGAGACATTGCTCAAGTGCCTCAGGATAAAGGTTGATTTTAATTATTGCGCAAATCAGTTCTTAGGGGTGAGTTATTTTTAGCAAAGTGAGACGCCTTTGGAACACATTCCAATTCGATCGCTGGACTTCCTTTTAGAATCTGCTGCTTACGGGACGGTTACAGTGTACTCTTGGTTGATCCAGACCCAGTATCCTCGGTTGTCCTCGAGGACCTGGTCGGGATGCAGCGTTATGTAAGGTCCGCCGGCCGCGACCCAATAGAGTAATCTGTAATCCGTGAGGTAAGTCAGACCTGGGAACACATTGTTCGGAGTCGTGTTCTCATTCGTGACAGGGAAGCTCACCATGTTCCAGCCCGCGAGCAGGTGTATCTCACGGCTAGCTAGGGGTATACCGCTCATCGTCACAGTATTGTCCCGGTTGATCCAAACATAATATGCTCGGTTGTCCTCGAGGACCTCGTCGGGATGCAGCGTTACGAAAGGTCCGCCGGGCGCTACCCAATAGACTAGTCTGTAATCCGTTAGATAAACTAAGCCAACAAATAGATCCACTGGGGTACTGTTCTCTGAAGTTAGTGGGAAAGCCACGAGGTTCCAACCTTTGAGTAAATTGAGTTTGAACACTGAAAGTGAAAAAGCAGCACAAATATTCTCGGCACTAATGTTTTCGTTCTCTTGAGAAGTTGCGGTAACGGTAATGTTATCCAAGACCAAGGGTGTGGCATTTTCAGGGATTGTGACATTTAGTACGGCGTTTTCTGAGCCTCTCGGTGGGATAATTAAGTTTGGTGGCAAAAATTCGAAGCTCCATCCAGCGTCATCGCTTGCAGTTAAACTGTAGTTATCTTCGGCATTTCCCGTGTTGTTAACCGTGACAATATACCCAAGTGTGGCGCCAGGGGGGCCCCTGTTCTCTCCGGGTGTAATCGAGACCTTGACACCGCGGACAATGATAACATGTGCGACGCAGCTTGCAGAATAACTGACCGTATTGTCCATAGAGACCATCGTGATTGTGACGTTATCATCTGTGCCGCCGATAGCGTTCTCTGGGATGGTTACTTTAAGAATCGTCCAGATCTCACCGAACGGATAAAGAATTACCCTCTTGATGCCGAACGCCAGTTTCCAACCAAGATTATCGGTCAAGACGGAGTAATAATCTCCATCGGCATCTTCGTTGTTTTTGATGTCGACCATGTACATCAGCGTCACCCCTGGCAGTCCACTCTGATATTCTGGCGAAATCGTAATCGAGAGGCGTGCAACGTTGGCGATGCAACTGTCGCTACCGAATATCGTTATGTCCGCCTGTGAAGTGGCAATTACGGTGATTAAATCATTCGTGCCGGTGGGGGCGTTATCTGGAATTGTAACTACAAGCAATGTAGTCCGATACTCACCGGCCGGAACAGTCAGTGAGGAGTTCTCAAGGGAGATGTTATCCTCCCAATAATTACTGCCATCGATATTGTCCCCAAAAGTCAGGTTGTAGCTATCATTAAGTGTTCCAGTGTTCGAGACTACTACAGTATAATCCAACGTTCCGCCAGGAGCGTTGTCCTGATAACCTGGCACGATTGACACCGCAACGCTGTAAGAACCCATACGAGCAGTGCATGTTGCGTTGTCGTTCACATCAACGTTTTCCAGCGAGGTCACAGTAACGGTGATGTTGTCGCTGGCCCCCGGAGTAGCATTGTCTGGTATTTTAACGGACAACGTTACGTGCCTATTTTCTCCTGGGTTGACATTATCCAATTGAGTTGAAGATAAATTCTCTTCCCAAATATTTTCGACGGTCAATGAGTAGTTATCCGGAAAATCACCAATATTCTTCACGAGTACATCGAATGTCAGAATTGCCCCATTCTCGCCAAAATTTATATTTGGGGTTATCCCGATCTGAACCTTCCTCACCATAAGCCCGGAGGCCGTTACGTAATCTTGGTCCGTAGCATAGTTGCCCGCGGCAGTTATGACGATGTTTTCGGTGCCGGAGGGTAGGGTCGTAGTTAACGTTACGATCTTGCTAGCGCCCGGAGCGAGCCCTCCGGTCCAATTTTCAGGATCAAGGACTCCTCCATCGCACCAGACTCTGTAGTTGTCCGTATATCTGCCTGTGTTCTTGACGGTGACATTGAGGCGCAGGGTGTCACCAGGTTTCCCGGACAGCGGATCGAGGTTTTCAATGCTCTGGATGTTCACGGCGTTGTCGACGTAGAGTGTCGCGTACTTCGTGAGCCCGGTGATGTACGCGCTCCCCACCCTGAGGTTGACGAAGATGCCCTGTGCCGAGTTGTCAAGCACGACCGAGAAGTCCTGCGGGACGAACCACGTATCGGCGTTCTCCATCACGCTGGAGATCGTTGCATTCTCGGGGGCTCCTGAACTGCTCCTCCTAAGTTCCACGTACCAGCTAAAATTCTCAGGCGCAGCCACGTTCGTCTTGACATCGAAGTCGTACGAACTGCCCCCTATGTTGAAGAGGGGATATATGTAGTACCCAGGAGGCGGCGAGAACGGACTCTTGTATTCGGACCCGGTCTTGGCGCCGAACCACGCCTCACCTATGAAGCTTCCGTTCTCCATGTGCAGAACGGTCCCCCAAATAGTGCCACCTGGCCAAGCCCCCGCATCCGGGTTCGGCCCAACAGGCTTCGCGACGACCCCTGACAAGAGTAAGGACATTAGTATCAAGATCGCTAAAAAAAACGCTGGCAGGACGCTGGGACTCTTGACTCTCAAGTTTTAATCCTCCCCCCCTTATGGTTTAGTATAAACTTTCTCCTTAAAAACAATTCGATTGTTGTACATTAGGCTTGTCCGTAACTGGAGTGCAGAAAATTTTGTCTAGGTTGCCGCCAACTAGCAGGTTGGCTATATATGGAAAAATCGGCATGAGCTATTTTCAGGCGTATAACACGCAGAACTAGTTTAAATTCTCCTTTCCAGCCTTCGTAAAATGCGCGCTCAATTAGGCCATGAGTCATTGCGGCAAGAGAAAAAACATTAGGGGGCGCTTGCAGCCCCCGCGGAGCTTTAAATTTTGCTGTCTGTCATGCTGGTACGGTTATGGTGAAGTTCTCGTCGATCTGGACCAGTAGCCAGTGTTGTCCAAGAGTACCGTATATTCGCCCAGCGTCTTGTAAGGCCCACCTGGCGCTACCCAGTATATCAGTCTGTAATTATCGAGGTATGTCAGACCCGGGAACACGTTGTGCGGGGTTGTGGTAGCATTGACTACAGGGAAGCACACAAGGTTCCAGCCGGCCTTCATGTTTTCCGTTCGGCTAGTAGGGCGGGTACCGCTCGTTGTCACCGTGTAGTTCTCGTCGATCCATACCCAGTAGCCAGTGTTGTCCAAGAGCAACGATGTTTCGCCCTGCGTCACGTAAGGTCCACCCGGCGCCCGCCAATAGATTAGTCTGTAATTCGTGAGATACGTCAGGCCTGGGAACAGATTGTCCGGATTGTCCATTGCACCGACCGCCGTGAAGCCAACTAGGTTCCAACCCTTGACCAATTTAACCGAAGCTCCTGCGCTCACGTTTTCCGGCGAGATGAAGATCAATTTGACGACTTGAACAGTGAACGGCATGGGCCCTCCTGGCGTCCAACCTGTGTACGAAACTGTGAGCGGGTCATCGGTCACAACTTGCAAGTTGTCGTACCTATTTTCATACAAGTTTTCTAAGTTGTTGCGGTCTGGCCCGGCCAGGAATGGCGTCCATGGATCGGACACTTGAATCAACTGGTTACCTGGCCCTCCATCGAAGTATGACACGCCGGTTACTATGTGGTCCAAACCCTCCAAGTTACCTGTCTCGTAATTATAGTTCCTAAAGTCGAGCTGGAGGAGGACATCGTGGCATTGCTTTAACTCACTCTTGTAATTATCGAAAGTCGGCTTAGCATATATCACCACGTTATCATTTTCTGGTGGTATGTTTTCAGAGTGGGCTACGAAGTGGCTGTTGTCGATTATCTCGCGAACTTTGAATTGGCCGCCCTGTTCTTTTATGAACTTCTGCAACCCGAGGAAGAATCTGTTATCGTCGATAGGATGGCAATACGTCATGGGCAAAGTTATTGTAATCTCGTTCTCCTGAGGCACATTGGGGTAGAGACAATCGATCGCTATCTCATTGAGCAGCCTTAGCAAACTGTCACCCGGTATGTAAGGATTTGGGAACAGCTGGAGGTAGTTTTCGTCGAGCACGTTATCCCTCGGATCATCCATCAGCTTCGGATAGCCGTTGTGGAAATACCACTTGAAGGAGTTCGAGGCCGCAGCGGCCCAGCACCAGTTTTCGCAGTGTTGGCCGAGGTCAGGCATGTTCTCCTTCACGAAGTTCTCGACGGGAGCTGGAGGAGCTGTGGGCGGTATGGGTGAGACATAGACTATCTTGCTTACATTCTCTGGAAAGCCTGCGTACCGAACCACAAGCGGTGATTCTGGCGTACTCAACACCATTAAATTGTCATACAACTTGTTTTCGTTGTCGTTGTTGTGGTCTGGCGATCCAGTGGTCCATGGGTCTGAAACTAGTATCCAACTGTTATCATTGAAGGCAACTCCGGTCACGACGTGATCGGTGTCCTCATTCCTGTAATAATTCTCGTAATTCTCGTGCCTATAGCTTAGCCAGAGTAGGACGTCTTGGCAATTCCCAAGCGCACTCTCATAATCTATTAATGTCGGTGGACGGTATATCACATTTTCACTTGGTAGTGGTGGTGAGAATACTTGGGCGGGATCGACTATCTCGTGGACGAATAGTGGAACTCCCTGGTCGTTCATGAATTTTTGCAACCCGTAGAAGTACTCGTTATCCAAGACGCCCTCGTTCCACATGTGACCGCAGTCGCTAGCTATTTCCCAGAACAACCTGTAAGTCAAGTGGCCGTCCGGGGCAGGAACCATTTGGTTTATGTACGCGTTATCGTTCTCAGGAAGAACGGCCGGATCGTCTATCAGCTGTAGATATCCATGCTGTGAATACCAGTAGATGGAGTTCGCAGCGGCAGCAACCCAGCACCAGTTTACGGAGTGCTGGCCGAAGTCTGGCATGCAATACTTTTCGAAGTACTTTGCAACCTCGTAGCGCCAGAAGCTATCGTCGGTATAGCCTCGGATCATGTATAGATAAGTTCCGTCGAAAGCAAGGCGATCACCTGCACTCGAAACGGTGAGGGGTAAGGTTTCCATAGTATCCCACCTGTTATCACGGATGATGAATCGGTAGAAATTAGTCGTTATGCGTCCGAGGTCAGCGTATATGATATTTTCGTTAACCTTCTCCTGCCCGCTACCAGCGCCCCAGCTGCCGCCAGCACTGGGCACACTAGCCAGCGTTTCCCAAGTGTTATTTGCTATTTTGTATCGGTAGTAGGATGTACTACCCCCGAGGCCGTAGTAGAGGTTATCTCCGACCTTGCAGAGGTTTGAGCCAGACGCGGCAGGTGACGGCAGCGCTATTAAGTCTGTCCAAGTACCCCCAGATATCGAGTAGACCCACAGGTCATTGTTGGACGGTGCAGTTGACCTGATAGATGCGTAAATATTGTCGCCGCCATCCCAGGCCAATCCACTCCCCGATAACGCGCTGGTGCCGGTGGTTGTCAGTGGAGTCCATGAGTTATTTGATATGGTGTAACGGTAGAATAAGTTTTGAGCACTACTACCGCCAGCCATTATGTAAATGTTGTCACCGCCAGTCCAGACCATTCCTCCAGTCACCATTTGGATGGGAGCGGCTCCCATGCTTTCCCAATTGTCGCTCGCGATTTTGTACCTGTACATACTGCCTATGACATATGGACTAGTCGTATCTTGTTCCAAGCTGTAAATATATTGCACGCCTTGGTTCTCCGCGTAGCACGAAATTCCAGCGTAGGTCGCCACATTGCCAGGCCATTGCGCCTTGATTTCCCATGCTCCTGGAGTTGCGGACACTGTTTGAGACATTATGCCGAACGATAGAAGTGGTACCAATAGAGAAGTCGTAAATAAGATCGACAGCAATAAGCTACCGAAATACTTATTCCTCACTTTTTTGCCTCCTTTTTTTTATCTTCTATTGGTGTCGTCTTAAGGCTAACCCTTAAAACGACCCTGTATAAAAAGGGTACTCAATATCATATAAAATTGTCGATTAATCAAAATTTACCTGAAATCAAGCAAAATTAATAAAAATTTACTGAATTTTGCGGCAAATCGCTAAATTCATTCCGGGAACTTCAAGTTCTCTACCGCTTAGGGAACGGTCACCGTGTACTTTCGGTCGATCCAAACCCAGTCACCTCGGTTGTCCTCGAGGACCTGGTTAGGGGGCATCGTCTTGAAAGGTCCGCCTGGCGCTACCCAGTATTGTAATCTGTAATCCGTGAGATAAGTCAGACCTGGGAACAGATTGTTCGGGGTAGTGTTTTCGTTCGTGACAGTGAAGCACACCAGGTTCCAGCCGTTTTCCAGGTATACATTTTCGCTTGCTGGACGGGCACCGCTCGTCGTCACAGTATTGTCCCGGTCGATCCAAACCCAGTAGCCAGTGTTGTCCAGGAGCTGTGCGTTCAGGGGCTGCGTCCTGTAAGGTCCGCCAAGTGCCGGCCAATATATTATTCTGTAATCATCGAGATACGTCAGATCTGGGAAGACGTTGGCCGGAGTCATGTCCACGTTGTCGACCGGAAAGCTCACCAGGTTCCAGCCAGGTACTAGCCTTAGTGCAACTTCAAATATTGCCGCTTGTGCCGTGCAGCCGGACGAGCCGCTTACCGTGTTATCGGTCTGGGAGGTTGCGGTGACCTTTATGTTGTCAACCGTGCCACCTATAGCATCCGATGGAATGGTCACGCTGAGGGTCGTCGTATTGTCGCTGGCTCCTGGAGCCACTACGATCGATGTTTTTGAGAGACTTGGGGACCATCCGGCATTGTCGTTATATGTTAGGATGTAGTTGTCCGAAACGTCACCCGTGTTGTTGACCGTCACGGTGTACGTCAGCGTTGCGTTGTTCGGCCCATTCTCGTAGCTCGGCGAGATCGATACGCTGACGTTGTACGTTTTCGGTACAAAATTATCAGTAAGAGGGCTACCTAAACCCGTAACTAGATCGTAACCTATCGTTGCAGGGTATCCATTCGACCCACTTGTGATATCTCGGAAGTAAGAAGGATAGTTTACTGATTTCGCATCTTGATAGAAATTATTATTTGACGCAGAAAGTTCAAGAGATTGGATTGCTGCCCATTGAGGCGCACCCGCGCTTGTTCCGCCAACCTGCCACCATCCTGTCTGACCCTGATAAGGCGTGTTATCATACACGGAGACGCCTGAGTTTGGATTAGCGTTATACGAAACATCTGGTACGGCACGTTTGCCATGTGCTCCTGGAACGTTGTATGCTACTTGATAGGGCGGCTCATTTTCGTATGCACTTACGCCGCCGCCGCTTCCGCTCCAGGCAGTCTCTGAAGCAAGCGAATTATCCGGATTAAAGTTGAGGGTAGTCCCGCCGACCCCGACCACGTTCGGTGAAGCTGCGGGCCATGACACACCTGCTCCGCTATCCCCAGAGGAGGCAAAGAAGGTCGCTCCATAGGGGCTGATAAAATGGGAGTCGTAACTGGATTCTGTAGGAAAATCATTATCGCCCCAACTCATTGATACTGCCACGACATCTGAGCGGGTTCTGGCGTAATCAACGGCAGCAAGGAGATCAGTTAAGCTACTTGACCTCGCCTCAACCAACAGTATTTTTGCATCCGGAGCTATGGCATGAGCCCACTGAACGTCAAGTGATATCTCAAGTGCCCAGCCGCCATTCGGTCCAGGTGGTGGCGACATCATATGTTTTTCAAAATTCGCACTAGTGATAGGAGGCAAGCCGAATTGACTACTGAACACATTCAAATCATTTTCGACCGTCGGATCATCGTAAGCGTCAACAATGGCGATTGTCCCACTGCCGCCTGTTGAAGGAAGATTGTACACTGCTCGAATTTGCGTTGGAGAAAGACCTGTTGGAGAGGAGCTAGTTGCAGCGATACGAACATGGATTGGCGGCTGCGCCGACCAATTATTGGGAGGCCCTTGAGGAGTCGCCGCGACAGGTAGAACTCCCACAATAAGTACCTGCAACAAAAGAAATGAGATAACGAAAATTGTGACTGTCGGAATTTTCAAAATTTTTACCTTTAACATCGGTCCCCCTCCCTTTTACTAATTGGTACTTTCCTGTATTAATTTTTGCCGCCCCCACAAGCTACCAAGAGCAGAAGCGGAGTATCCTACGTGCAGAGGCATATTTCAATTTGGTAAAATTTGATACTCGGTCCTCATCTTTAACCCTTTCAAATTAAATTTATTGTCGGCTTTTCATAAATCACTGGGGGCTTGCGGCCCCCTTGCAAACTTCAATTTCTGCAGCTGCTGCCTATGGGCATGTTACTGTGTAATCTCGGTTGATCCAGACCCAGTAGCCAGTGTTGTCAATGAGTTGCCCCATTTCGGGTTGCGTCTTGTATGGTCCACCTGGCGCCTGCCAATAGATTAGTCTGTAATTATCGAGATACGTCAGACCTGGGAACAGATTGTTCGGGGTAGTGTTTGCGTTCGTGACCGGGAAGCACACCATGTTCCAGCCGGCCTTCATGTTTTCCGTTCGGCTAGCAGGGCGGGTACCGCTCGTTGTCACAGTATTGTCTCGGTTGATCCAGACCCAGTAGCCAGTGTTGTCCAAGAGCACAGATCCTCCGGGTTGCGTCTTGTAAGGTCCGCCGGGCGCTACCCAGTAGATTAATCTGAAATCCGTGAGATACGTCAGATCTGGGAACAGGTTGCTCGGAGTGTCGTTGACACCGACCGCCGTGAAGCCGACGAGGTTCCAGCCTGCGACCAAGTTGATCACAGCTCCTCCTAGCGGCAGGATGAGAGGGTATCGATCGCGGTTGTTGTTTCCTGGGATGTAATATGGCGTGTCGCCAATATTGTCGCTCCCGGGTATGTCCTGATTCCCGCCATGATTTTCGTCCACGCCGGTGTAATCGCTCCAGTAGTTTCCGCCAGAGGGGTAGCCGTTGTCCCAGTAGTTGGAGCCGTTATCGTATGCTTGGTTCTCGTTGTTCAGGAAGTGGTTGTGGTAAATGAGGTTGTTGTCGTTTGAATTAAGGATGTAAATGCCATATCTATTATTGGAGGTTATGTTATTGTTCCTTATGGTGTTGTTAACTGAATCATACTCGAACCAGATCCCACCCTGATTGTCGTTCGATATGGTGTTATTCTCTATGATGTTGTTGTTTGAAGAATAAAGGCGAACGCCATTCTCATTCTCTGACGAGAATGTGCTGTTCTTTATTGTGTTATTGTCCGAGTATTCTAGTCGGATGCCGAAGTAGTTGTCGTCCTCGCAGATGTTGTTGGTCAGGGTGTTATTGTTCGAGGTGAGGAGTTGGATGCCGCGGCCGCCGTTCTCGCAGTTGTTAGTGGTCAGGATGTTATTGTCCGAGCCCCACAGGTAGATGCCAAAGCCGTTGTTCTCGAATGCGCAGTTCTCCAATTGGCTGTTTTGGGTGCTTGCGATGAGGATCCCCTGAATATTGTGCTTGAGCACTAGGTTCTCCACCCGAATGTTGTCACAGTTCACTAGGCCCAGGTAACCCATTTCTGGGGAGGGGCCGATTACCTCGTTGCTGTGGCCAATCAGGTAGAGGATGGGTTTCCAGTTCACGAGGTTCGAGTCGTCGATATCGTGGACAAAATGCAAGAGAGTTGTACCCTCCACGCCGAAATTGTGCAGATTGTTCGAGAGGGTGTTGTTGCGCATCTTGATGTTTTCCGAGTCGTATAGATAGATACCGCCGCCGTTGCTCTCGCAGGTGTTGTTATCCATGGTGTTGTTGTCCGAGTGATCTAGCCCGATGCCGTAGTAGTTGGTGTTCGTGCAGGTGTTGTTAGTTATGGTGTTGTTGGACGAGCTTTCTAGTCGGATGCCGTACCAGAAGTTGTTCGTGCAGGTGTTGTTGATCAGGGCGTTATTGTCCGAATTGGCGTAGAGCACGATGCCGTAGTCGTCATTCCTGAATGTGCAGTTCTCGACCCTCCCGTTCACCACGTTATACAATTTAATCCCGTAGTAATTTACTTCACCCTCACCTATCCATCCGTTCTTGACCACGCAGTTGCGGACCACGAAGTAGTCGGTCGTGTTTCGTATCTCGATCCCATTAGCGCTCGAAGCACTGATCATCCAGTTCTCTATGATGTATGGATCGCCCTCCGTCCCCGAGCCGCCTCCGTTTACGCCATTCTCAGGCGTGAAGCCGGCATCCTCGGTGATGAGGATCGGACCATGGGTCAAGAACTCGTAGTTAAGCTTTACTTCCAAGAGCTCGGGCGTCTTTGTGTTGTCCGTCGTCGAGAGCTCCACGCGATATTGGATGTAGCGCCCATTATCCATCAGGGTGTTCTCCGCGCCGTTGTCGTGCAGGTACCAGTCGCTCCAGCCGCCGTCGTACGGGTTGCTGTCGCCCGCAGTCGTGTTCGTCCGCAGCTTCACCACGATCGATGCTGACCACGGGGCTGAATAGCTCTCGACCCTCAGGTAATCGATGAGTATGTTGTCCTGGGAGGTGGAGTTCGGGTTATTGTCTATGAACCTCACCTGAACCTTGCCACCGATGACCTCGCTGCTCAACAACGTGTAGCTCCAGTCCGTCCAGCTGGTGGACGAAAGGCTAGAGCCCCGAGTGTTCCAAGCCGAGCCGTTCCAGACCTGAACATTGAAGTTATCGTTCGTGTTCGCGAGCTCGTACCTCAACTGGAGGGTTTGATCATCGGCAGATGGGATGCTGTTGATGTTCTCGTTGATCTGCATATCATAAGTGTAAAATTTTGTGTCCATTCTTGCACTATAACTACCATCTTCTACTGTTCCATTTTCTTGAAGGATGCGGAAACCAGGCATGTTTTCTGCGAGCCAATTATCGGGTACGCCACCGGTCCAACTTTCCAAAGATGGATTACTAAGAAGATTTGTCCCTGGCGCACTAGTTGCATAGAATTTGAGATTATCAGCGTATCCCGCAGGATTTGCGCCATTCGCATATGCGCGTACTCTAACAGCCGCAACAACAGTGTTTGCAGGTGCTGTGGCTGTTACTGTGACTTGTTGCCATACATCCTTGGTAGTATTGTATGCGTTCGATGAAGATTGATAAGTGTTATCTGATTTGAAGAAAGTGAAAACAATTCCCATCCCGCTGGTACTTATTCCCGCCGGTGAATAGACCCAAGCGGTCTCAGTATAACTTGTCCCCGCCGTAGCTGGAATATCCTGATAAAGTCCTTTATTGTTATCAGTTTGGTTTGTCACAGACTCCTCAGCTAGAGTCGAGTAGTCCGGATCGCTGGCGGACCACTGGTAATCGAAGTTGGTGACTGTACCTTTCACGGCACTATAGGAAGAAACATAAGTATCCGCGCTCCCGGATAACGGCGTCGATGCGTCCCAGGTCACGACGCCCCAGTCAGCGGGCGACCCGGCGTCAAATATCGAGGACTCGAACCATCCACTTGTGGAAGGTAAACTCAACCTCACGCAGGCCGACCAGTCGACGTTCTCGTTGTCGTAAAAGTTATCATAAGAAGGATTCCAAGTCCCGACCTGCAGCGACGGCTTCGTCGGCCCGCCGCTCCAGCTGGTCTGCGTCCAAGTCACAGCCGCGTGTGCTAGGCAGCTCTTGTTATCGAATACCAACGCGTTATCATTCTCGGTCGCCTGGACCCATATGTTGTCCCAAGTATCGCCCGCCGCGTTTGGTGGTATCGTAACGTTCAGCTTCGTTGTCCTGCTTTGACCCTTCGGTACCACTAGCCAATAATTATCAAGCACCAAGTTCCCCAGACCCCAACCTGCGTTGTCACCCCGGGTTAGGATGTAATTTTCTTGGACTTTGTTTAGGTTTATGACGGTAACGGTGTATGCGAGTGTTCCTCCCGGCAGGTTATCCTGGCTGGGTGGCAAAATCGAAACGCTTACGCCCCCAGCCACTGTTGCACCCATCGGATACGACATCTCAAACTCATTGGCAGAATCGGTCCAGTAATTGTCCTCGTACGGCGAATAAGTTTTCACGTAGATCTTGTTCTCGCTGGGCACGAATTTCATTATCCTAAGCCAGCCTTCACCATCATCTTGTAATGTTCCACCCGGGCCCACGAATTGATAGTCTGAAAGTAGCTGGTACACTACTCTGCCACCGAAGTCGTCGGTTCTTTCCCACACGCCATATCCAGTTGTACTATCGAAAGAGTGTCCACAAAGGACGAGGAACACATTGTTATGTGGTTTCACCAAATTGTCGTAAATATTCTGGCCACCAGTGTCGCTTAATTTTCCAGAAAATGTGAGGTACGAATGCGTTGAAATAATAGCTCTCCTGTCCCAATAATTATCCAAAACATTGCCGGCCCAGGTCAGCACATCGGCGGGAGGATTGTATTCCAAATCAATTGCTATAAAATCCATCCTGCCCGCGGAGAACAACTGGTAGTTATTTAGGTTGTTGCTGGGGCCGTAGCTTACATAGTTTTCGCCCCAATAGGAGTATCTTGAGGGTGGGAAATATGATTCGTAAGTCGCTCCCCCATCGCTACCAAGATCATGGTTACCAGGCAATATGCCGTAGAGGACTTTATTGTCCAAGATTCTCATGGACGCGTCGGCATGTTGCCACTGAGTTGCAACATTGTAACTATCAACGATGTCGCCCAGATGGGCCACGAAAACGATATTTTCCGCGTTCTCGTTTTGGATCATCCCGTTCTCGTTTTTGGCAATCCAGTTAGTCTGGTTATCGAAAATCCACGGATATGTCCTGGAGTAATATTGTGTATCGGGCAGCGCTACAATTGTAAAGTTTTCTGAGGATGAATATGCAGACACTGTTTGAGGTGTTATTGTTATGATGAATGACGGAAGTGCGATCAGCGAAGTCACTAACAGGATCGACAGCAACATGCCACTAACGTATTTAGTCCGCAATTCCTCCCCCCTCTACGCTACCCGAACTAACCCTCATTCATTACCTCCTTTTTTAGAACCCCAAACTTAGTTGTGTGTAATTAATGTATATTAAGTTGTCGTAAGTTGTCGATTAAGCAAAATTTACCCGAATTTTTCAGCAAATTGTCAATCTTACACCTTGAATGTCAGTGCATCGTTAACTAAGCGGACGGAACGAGGGGTGAATTGAGGGTGAATGATGGAAATAATATTCGCGAAGTTTTCGAGGGTCCAGATATGCCACCCATGCCGTAGGTAAAGGCCAACCGACTATTCCGAGAAATATCAGTAGTCTTCATTATTTCATCCAAAGAATAGATTGTCTAGGAACCTCAGGCTTACTGCCGCTCAGGGAACGGTTATCGCGTAGTACCGGTCGATCCAGACCCAGTAGCCAGTGTTGTCCAAGAGCACCGATCCTTCGGGCTGCGTCTTGTATGGTCCGCCCGGCGCCTGCCAATAGATTATTCTGTAATTTTCGAGATACGTCAGGTCTGGGAACAGGTTGTTCGGGGTGGTTGTATTATCCGTGACAGGGAAGCACACCAGGTTCCAGCCGTTCTCCAAGTATACATTTTCGCTCGCTGGACGGGTACCGCTCGTCGTCACCGTCTTGTCCTGGTTGATCCAGACCCAGTAGCCAGTGTTGTCCAAGAGCACCGATCCTTCGGGCTGCGTCTTGTATGGTCCGCCCGGCGCCTGCCAATAGATTATTCTGTAATCTGTGAGATAAGTCAGATCTGGGAACAGGTTGTTCGGAGTATCGTTGATGCCGACCGCCGTGAAGCCCACGAGGTTCCAACCGACGACAAAGTCGAGAGTGAAAGCGTTCTCTATTACAGCACGCGCAATACAGCTCGCATTATCTCTCACCGTGTTGTCAGCCCGCGAGGTGGCGGTTACCGTGATATTATCATACGTGCCTGAGGGGGCGTTGTAGGGGATGGCAACCCTGAGCGTTGTCGTTCTGTTTTCGCCGAAGAGTACATTCTCAAAACTGTTGTTATCGAGTGTTGGTCCCCAATTATCGTCATCGATGACAGTTACATCATAGTTGTCAGTATTGCCGCCCGTATTTTTGACCGTAACGGTAAAGGTAACGGTCTGCCCATTCTCGGCATGGTTCTCGCCCGGGACAATTGAAATCTCCGCGCTTATCACTAATCCAGCTTGCAACATTCCTGTATACCATATATTCGCTAAATACTCTGTCGCAGTGCGCAACCTATTCTCTGTAATTCTCTTTATGTTGTCATTCCACCAGATACCCCGTGTTAACCAATAATTCAAATTATCTGGAGAAGTAGTCGTGTAGGTCCCAGCAAACCCGTAGCTCTCGCTCAACAACTGCATCGTCGAATTGAAAATATTATCAAGCTTATGAGGCACGAAGCCAAGTACATTATCATTCACATTGTCTATGTTTACCTCAGAGTTCACTTTCGATTCAAAAGTTCCATGATTGTCAGGATTGTAATAGGATGTTGCATGGAGCGGCATAGATGCATCTTCTATGTAATGAGCTATGACCCCCGCGAGCTGCGCTGCGTGAGTCCAGTCATTCTCTTTCAGATACTGCACGAAAGTGCTGAAGTTGTCCTCAACGACCCAGGGCAACACTCCATGCGATGGTTGGTTCTCGCCGTGAGGGACGTCGTAATCATAGAAATGCCTATCTCCCTCGTTCGGGTCGCTGGATTTCCATTGGTCGGGCTTGGTGCAATAACTCACGATAGTGCTCGAATATCCTGTGAAGAACCAACTCAAACTACTTGGCATAATATTGTCGGTTTTCTGTGTAATGAATTGATGAGTGGTTCCTCCCCATGAATGCGCTGCGGGGATCTGCGCGGAGTAAACAAATATAGAGAGGAATATTAACAAACACACCGAAACGGAAGCCTTAGACCTTAAACTCCCGGCTCTCATTTCATTCACCACACAGTATAATTATAACATTGTTATGTTTATATATGTTTTTGTTTTATTTAAACTTCGTTTCTAGGAGGTTTTCGATCTTTAATTGTGGTTA
>Ga0315268_10003786_pt1 | contig 16560 bp, 19 predicted proteins | sample C1_top_MG_FD_204535 | JGI IMG/M metagenome (GOLD analysis project Ga0315268, IMG submission 204535) | Sediment microbial communities from Yellowstone Lake, YNP, Wyoming, USA - C1_top | ecosystem: Environmental > Aquatic > Freshwater > Lake > Sediment | place: USA: Wyoming | collected 2017-08-01
CAGCCGTATCGCTTCCTGTGCTTTTCGATCAAGTTTGCGCCCATCTTTTTTCATGCAAACTCTGACCACAATCTCAATCCTGAAGTTCCTCGTGTGTCGCCTTATTTACTGACTCATGAGTAAAAGCATGACGCTTGACGAGCTTGACGCACTTGCAGAAGACATGATCGCCCCATGTTTTACGTTTAAGTTTAACGATGCGACATTCCGCGCACTGGTTGAGAGAAAAACCACCCGACGCGAGTACATGGCAAACATTCTCGCCGCGCAGTCGCCAACCTGATGAACACCGACGACATCTTCATCAAAAATCATATCAGCGCCATCATGCTGGTGCGCGAGGGCATGCGTCTACCGCTTGTACATGCCATGACCGGGGTCGCCTGGCGATCTTTGCGCAAGATATGGCAAGACACATACGGCGAAACTACGCCGCTCCCCGGAAGGCTGCCTGACAACACGCTTTCATACATCAAGCACGGGCAGACATCGCTCTTGTTGTCCACATTGGTGGCGGTGTATCTAACCGTAGAAAATAGAGCAAACCCGCAAACCGCATCTCAAGCTGAAATATTCCTTCAAGCGTGGCAATCAAGAAAGCTCTTTACCAAAAGTGGAATGGCGATTGACATCAACGCGGCATGGTACGCAATCCGGGACGTAAAGGCCGGACTGGTGTCTTGGGGAAGATGTAAGCAATGCAAGGCGACATACATTTTCGATACCGGGTTTAGAGAAACAAGCAAATGCCCTTATTGCGGTGAGCGGGACATAAAAATCATTGGGCTTGGCAAGCAATGAGAAAAATAATGCCAACCATCCTTGCCGGTGTGATGTTTGCCCAGATCGCATATGGGCAGGCAGACAACGCCTGCTTTGAACAAGCGGCAAAACGTTATCGCGTTCCGGCCCAGGTTCTGAGGTCAATCTCCCGCATCGAGTCTGGTGGAAACCCGGCAGCATTCCACCGGAACTCAAATGGAAGTTGGGATATTGGACATATGCAGATCAACTCTGCCTGGCTGCCGACTCTTGCCAAATACGGGATCACCCAAGATCAATTAACAAACCCGTGCGTCAACACCCATATTGGGGCCTGGATATTGGCAAACAATTTTCAACGGTTGGGGTATGGATGGAACGCCGTTGGTGCGTACAACGCAAAATCGCAGGATAAAGCGACTGCATACGCCAGAAAAGTTGCAGCAAACCTGCGCAATGAAGAGGTGGTCATTGATTAAACGACGCGCAGCGGTTTTGATCCTGGCGATGGCATCCTCAATCCTGCTGGTGGGGTGCAATAACTTATCCAAGGGGCATCTGGACAAGATCGTCAATGTCGATCCGGGCATTGGTTATCTTGACGGAAAATTCCGCATCTGCCGGGAAAATTGCCCGAAGCGCACAGAGAAGATTCTGGATGATGCCGACTACGCAGTTAGGCAAGCTCCACCGGTCAGCATCCAGCAACCAGAGCCTCCAATCACTCTGCCCGTCAGCGTCGTAGTGCCTGCCACCGAGCACACCGACATTTTTATTGTGCATTTCAAGTTCGGCAAGAGCATCCCGACCCGTAATGGGTACAAAACTATCGCCTTGCTCACCAGGGCAACCAAACAAACAGCAGTCGCCATCGAACTGATCGGCGAAACAGACGATATTGGCAGGCAAAAGGACAACGACAAGCTGGCATTCAGACGTGTGAATTTTGTGGCGCGCTGGCTTAAATCGCACGGTGTGAATGCCAGGATTTCTGTTGAAGCAAAAGGGGGATGCTGTCACCCGGCACCATACGACAAGACAGAAACGGCGTTGCAGGAAAAACGCCGCGTACAAGCAACAGTGCAGCAGGCAACCGAAAAGGAGGACGCATCAGGAAATGATTATCAAAAACCGTAGCAAGCTATCCATTCAACAATTGACCAAAGGAATTAAACATGAAAAATAAATTGATCGTTTCGCGCATTGCCCTTCTGTGCGCGCTGCTCGGCATTCCGGCTTTCGCTTTCGCCGGCACAACGGGGACAGAATTCCTGGCCCTGTACACCTGGATCAACGGGGTTGTTACCGGCTACCTTGGCCGCACAATCGCAATGGCATCGGTTGCCATCGGCGCGCTGATGTCTGTCGCCAAATCAAACCCAATTCCCATTCTTGTTGGTATCGGCATTGCGATTTTCCTGCAATACACGCCAACGATCATCACCGGCATTTTGACCGCGACGATCTGAGGAAAATGCGATGAATGAGACGGGCTATATTCCGCGCACACTGGACAAACAAGAGCAATTCCTGTTGTGGGATATAGACCAATTCATCATAGCCGTGCTGCTTATCGGCATTGGTTTGTCCCTGGGGATGATGATCGGCGGGATTGTGTGCGGCAGCGTGGCAGCATGGCAGTACGGCAAACTCAAAGCCGGCAAACATGCAAAGTTTGCTGTCCACTCAATTTATTGGTGGATGCCCGGCAGCCTGTTTGTCAAAACTGCCATCACTCCCCCGTCACACGAACGCTATTTTTTGGGTTAATCCGTGATTTCAGATAAATACATTTCCACGAGCAGCAATAAAGCCAGCGAGATCACTTTTCTCAGGCTGGCAGTCGGCGTCCTATTGCTCATCATCCTTGTTGGGGGAATGGTTCTGCAAAAAACGCTGGGTATGGAGAAGACGGTAATCGTTCCCCCGGTAATCGAAAAAAGTTTCTGGGTATCCGGCAACGAAGTATCCAAAAACTATCTTGAGCAAATGGCCTACTGGTACGCGGGATTGGCATTAAACATAACCCCCTCTACAGGGGAGTACCAGAAGCAACTGTTTCTGCATTACGCAACGCCATCCGACATTGGACGGCTCGCCGCAGACATGGCGTTGCGGCTCGACTTTTTGAGCAAAAACAACACGTCCACGCTGTTTACAGCGCAAACACTGAATACGGATGAAAAATTGATGAAGGTGGCCATTGTTGGCGAACTGGACACCTTCGTGGGAGACAAGCGCGCAAGCGCCAGGCGCACGGTGTTTGTTGTCGGCTTCAAGTATTTAAACGGGAGACTGTATGTCAGTGAATTCAAGGAAACAAACGAACAAGATATGTTTGACGCTGGCACTGCTGGCAGGTAGCTTCCAGGCTGGGGCGGCACAGATTCTGTTTCAGGCGTCGCCCACCGAATCAACGACCGCTACGGTATCTCGCAATGAACCCAACCTGCTCAAGGTGGACGGTCGCAAGATCAAGCGCATCTATGGGACGGAAGGCCTGTTTACGGTGACGCCAGAGCAAGATACCGGTGTGGCATGGCTAAAACCCACCACCGACAAACCGCTGATGAGCATCTTCATTACCGATGACACGGGTCAGCACTACAAGCTGCTGCTGAAGGTAGAAGATATTCCGGCAGAGACGATCATCATTCGGGGCAGCAAAGGCAATGCCAAGCAATCCAGTGGCATTAAAAATGAGCCGCGAAATGAAGAAATACTGAGCGCCATTATGGCGCTCCATGACAGGGAAGGCGACCCGAAGAGCGAGCTTATTCCATTATGGAAAGGCGTTAAATTCGAGCTGGTCAGGACACTTGATCTAAGAGGGTTGCGCGGGGAGGCGTACCTGCTGACAAACACCTCGGACAAGCAGGTAGTCATGGATGAGCGCGATTTATACCGCGACGGTGTACAGGCCGTGTCAATTGAAAAATTAGTGCTGGAAGCCGGAGATTCAACAGCGGTATTCGTCATCAGCGAGGGCGAGTAATGTCCAGACTATCAGATAAGCTCGCCAGCCTGACACCCAGGACACGCCAGTACATCATGCTTGGCGGAGCCGGGACGGTATTCCTGGGCCTGGTGGTGGGTAGCGTTGCCCTTTGGGATAGCCAACCGTCAGTCCTGCCCACACCCACTACGCAACAACAACCCACCAATATCTCGGCGCCCGGATCGTCGGTTGACCCAAAAGATGTCTGGATGACGCAATCCGCCGCGCAAATGAAGCAGATGGATGATGTCATCAAGGGCTTAAAACAGCAGATGGAAGAAATGGGGGCGAAGGCATCAGTCGCATCACCAGCAGATATACAGCAACAATCAATTTTGCCGCCGCTCCCGCCAATGCCTCCGGCAGCACCATCGCAACCGTTGCCTGGATCAAAGCCGCCAACAGACAAGCTTGATCGGCCCGTGCCGATGCCGCAACAAGATAGTGGGATTGCTTCATTTGAGGTGAGTACCACTGCGCCGGAAGCAAAGCAGAGCTCGGCACCAGCGGACACAAAGGCGGGTTACGTGCCAGCCGGGTCGTTCGTGCGCGTCGCCCTTCTGGGTGGCCTCGACGCGCCGACGGGTGGACAGGCGCAAACCAACCCTCACCCGATTCTGATGCGCACTCAGGACAATGCATTCTTGCCCAACCGCTACCGATTTGAAATCAAGGAATGTTTCATCCTGGCATCAAGTTATGGGGACATCAGTTCTGAGCGCGCGTTTGCCCGACTTGAGAATTTGTCATGTGTGCGCCGCGATGGAAGGGCGGTGGATATGGCAGTCAAGGGTTACGTGGTGGGCGAAGACGGGAAAGCCGGGATGCGGGGCAGGCTCATCAGCAAGCAAGGCCAGATACTGGCCAACGCATTGCTCGCCGGCATTGGCGCAGGAATTGGGCAAGCATTCCAGAATAGCGCGACCACACAATCCATCAGCCCGCTCGGCTCAACCTCAACAGTCAACCAGGGGCAGCAATTCAAGAGCGGGATCAGCTCCGGGGTAGGCAAAGCACTCGACAGGCTCAGCCAGTATTACATCGACCTCGCCGAAAAATTGTTCCCGGTGATTGAAATTGATGCCGGGCGAACAGTTGAGGTTGTATTCACCAAGGGCTTTGCATTTGGGGAGGGCCTTAATGCTGAACAAGAGGGGACATACAGCGATATCTGGATACGCGGCAGAAGGGCACTGAACAAATCCCTCGATCCGTCTGAATAATCAATTGATACAAGGAGAGCATATGAGATTCACGAGTTTCGTTATTGGGTTGGCCGCTGCTGCCATTTGCGTCACGACCGCGCGTGCCGCTGACGGCGAAGACATTGTCCTGGAAAAAATGTTGCGCGGATTGTATCCATCCACGCAGATTACCGGTGTGCGCAAAACAGGAATAGGCGGGCTTTTTGAAGTCGATATGGGCAAAAACATTGGCTACACAAACAGCGACGGGCGACTTTTCATTTTTGGCCACATCTTTGACATGAAGACCCAGCAAGACCTGACGGCACAGCGTCTCGATGAATTAAATGTGGTCGATTTCGCGGAGTTGCCACTCAAGGATGCCATCAAGACTGCGCGAGGGGATGGAAGTCGAATTCTGGCTGTTTTTTCTGATCCAGACTGCCCTTATTGCAAGAAGCTGGAGCAGGAATTGCTCAGGCTGGACAATGTGACGATCTACACCTTCCTGTTCCCGCTGGATGGGCTACACCCGGATGCGTCGAATAAAGCAAAGTTGATATGGTGCTCTACCGACAAGTCAGCCGCATGGCGCGACTATATGCTGCACGACAAACCTCCGGTGACCGGCAAGAGCTGCGACAGCCCGATAGATCGTAATGTCCAGCTTGGACAAAAGCTCAATTTCAACGGCACGCCCACACTGGTAGCGTCTGACGGTCGCGTACTGCCCGGAGCGGCACCGATTGAGCAGATTGAAAAATGGCTGGCCGGGAAAGGGGGCAACTGATGCGCGCTCCCATCACAACCGTATTGCTGCTCTGCATCTGGCTGCCAGGATGCAGCATGACTGGCATGGATGCCCAGAAATCGTTCTCTTGTAAAGCACCCCCTGGTATTAGCTGCTCTTCCCTGTCTGGGGTCTATGCCAATGCGGTGGCGGACAATCTGCCGGATTCGACCACAAAACCAGCCACCGTCTATGGCAAAAAAGATCAGGGAAAAAGCTCGGTTATTGGTGAGGCTCCCGCAACCGGCGCGCCCCTGTTGAGTGTGCCAACAGTCTTGCGCGTGTGGATTGCCCCGTGGGAAGACAACAGACATGTGCTACATGATCAGTCATTCTTGTACGCCGTTGCAGACCCCGGTCACTGGCAAGTTGCCCACAGCAAGAAAAAAATTGCCGAGCAATACCGCGTATTGATGCCAGCCGCAAAGCAGGCGCAACAACCGGAATCGCAGCCTGCACAGCCGCAATACCAGACACCTCAACCCCAGCAACCACAAAACGCAAACTAGCATGTCATTCGCCACCACACTCAAGCGCGCATTCTTTCACGAGCGATACAGCCGACCGGATGCTTTGCCGCGCAGCCTGATCGAGCGCTTCGTTGCCTTGCCGCGACTGACTGGCATACTGCCTTACGTCGGCTGGCTGCCAGACGAACGCCTGTTTGTCCTCGATCAGGGCGGGTTTGGGGCAACTGAACAGTTCTCTATCGGTTTCGCCATTGAGGTGGCACCCCAGACGGGTGCGACGGATGAGATGGAAAAGATACTGGCCAGCTTGTTCATTTCATGCCCGCCAGAAACAGGTATTCAGGTATCACTCTACGCCAGCCCAGACATCAGTCGAACGCTGCAAGCTCAGACAGCGTTGATTAAAGACGAAGAGCTCATTGGTATTGCCGAGCGCCGCAACAGGTACTACCAGAGCGGCACAGGCAAGTCTCTGTTAGCAAACAGCACCTACCTGCTCAGGGATTTCAGATGTGTCATCTCTGTTTCCCTGCCGCTTTCTCCGTTTGCGCCAACAGAGGTAGAGGAGGCTATCAGGACGCGCGAGAGTATTCATGCAACGCTCAGGTCGGCTTACCTTGATGGGTTTGACTGGACACCGGACCATCTGCTGAATTTTGTGGGCGATTTCTTCGATCACGAGCGGGTGTTCAATTCCGACGCGAGGGACAATCTGGCCGTGGAATACAACCCGGACATAATCATTCGCGAACAATTATCCAACCGTGAGATTGCATCATGCGTCAGCGATGAAGGCATACGGTTTTGCAAGAGCGGAGGAAAAGAAACGGTCATGCAGCTTTTCTCCGTCAGAAACTACCCTAAGTACAGCCGATTAAATCACATGGGCAGCGTGATCGGCGATCCTTATCAAACGGCTTTGTCCATGCCATGCCCATTTTTAATCACGATGGGTGCGATTGTGCAGGATCACGAATCGGCAAGAACTTACGCGCAAATGAAATCGGCCCGCGCCACACAGAACGCGGCATCGTACATGGCAATATTTCAGCCAGACCTTCAAAATCGCAAGCGGGACTGGGATTTTGTGCTCAAGACCTTCGATGAAGGCAAGAGCACGCTGCGCATGTACCACCAAATCTGCCTGCTATCGACTGTTGAAGATGCATCACGCGCCGAGCACGCGGTCAAGGCGGTATGGCGTGCGCGAGGGTATGACATTGCGCGCGACTTCTATCTACAGCATCAGGCATTCGCCTCATCGTTGCCGATGACGCTAGGCAGGCCAATGCAACAAGATCTCAATACATTTGGCCGGGTGTACACCAAGACGCTCGACAATGCGGTAATGACATCGCCGTTGATCGCCGAATGGAAAGGCACAAAAACCCCGTTGATTACCCTGTTCGGGCGGCGCGGGCAGATCATGTCCTTTGATCTCTTTGATAACACCGGCGGGAACTACAATTTCGCAGTGGCAGCGCTATCAGGGTCTGGCAAGTCCGTTTTCGTGAATGAAATGGCGTATCGCTATCATGCAGCCGGTTCCAAAGTCTGGATTATTGATGTGGGGCGTAGTTACAAAAACCTTTGCGAATTGATGGATGGAGAATTCATCGAGTTTGCAGACGAGCGGCAAAACACGCTGTGTCTCAACCCGTTCTCGATGGTCAGGGACATCAATAACGACATGGAAATGTTGCTCCCACTGCTTGCGGAAATGGCGAGTCCGCGCGAGCCGCTGAACAACTTCTGCTATACGGCACTCTCATCCGCCATCAAGCAGGTATGGGATGCAAAGGGTAGCGACACCACTATCACGGACATCTATGACCTGCTGTGCACCGGAAAAATCAATGATGCGGCCGAACGGGAGTCGGAGCTGATGCATATGGCCGTGGCTCTCGAACCCTACACAAAGTACGGCGTATATGCGAGTTACTTTGAGGGGTCGGCAACGATTGAATTCACCAAGGACTTTATCGTGCTTGAGCTTGAGGAACTCAAGAGCAAAAGAGATCTTCAGGCGGTGGTCATGCAGATCATCATGTATCGCATCACCCAGGAAATGTATCTGGATCGCTCGCGCCGCAAGATCGTCATTATTGACGAGGCGTGGGATCTGATGGGTAGTGGCAGCAGCGGGCACTTCATCGAAGCTGGGTATCGTCGCGCGAGAAAGTATGGCGGCGCGTTCGGCACGATTACCCAAAGCGTTGATGATTACTACAAGACCGAGGCCAGCAAAGCGTCAATCAATAATGCGGACTGGTTGTTCCTGTTGCGACAGAAGCCGGAAAACATAGACCGTCTGGGCAAAGAGGGAAAACTCCATGTGGATGAGTGGATGAAGCGGCAGTTGTCGAGTGTTTCCACGGAGCACGGCCACTACTCGGAAATCTTTGTGCATAGCCCCATGGGCTCTGGAATTGGACGCTTGCTGCTTGACCCATTCTCGATGATGTTGTTTTCCACGCGCGCCGAGGATTTCGAGAGAATAAAAGCGATGCGCGAGCAAATGGGGATGTCAACCACGCATGCCATCGAAGTGCTGCTTGAGGAAAAAATAAAAAACGACAGACGCGTCAAGCGCGTGCAGGACAGACGGAAAAGCTGAACCAACCAGGCCTGGAAATACTTTAATCAGAGATCAATATGTCTACCTTCGCACATTTCATCACCGGGACTGTCGCAGCAACAGCCGCAATTGCGGTCATGGCCGGATGGCAGCACTTTCACCCTGCGCCGATGATGGCGAAGGTGGACATTATCGGTATTGTCACCTCGCAGCAAAAAAGCCTGGCGGCACAAATGAAGCCCGGCATGGATCAGAAAGCGCAAGCCGAGATCATCGAGTCGGCCTCGCGCTTTGGTAAAAGGCTTGATGTTGCATTGACGCAAGTGGCGCGAGAGTGCAAATGCACCATCATCAATTCAGCCGCGATTATCAAGGATTCACCCAGCACCACCTTTGATTACACCCAGCGTGTTCGGGAACTTGCATTGAGTGGCCTGTAAGCCATGCGCGCTGTAATCCGTCTTTTGCTCGTCCTGATGACTGCACTGCTGCCGTCAGCATCCTGGGCATTGGAAGGGCGGGATTACCTGCCAGGCATGGAATACTCGTCAGTATGGGCGTGCCATGGCCTGGAGAAATTCAACTGGTATTGCGAAGAAGAAGCCAGGCCATTCCCGCAGTCAAAAGAAGCCGACAAGCAGACACCATCAGAAAAGTCCAAGGAAGAGATAGCTGTCGAGGAGCTGGAGAAAATACGCAAAAACCTCGATGCCAAACGTGCGCTCGCGGTGGTGCATCCGACACCGGGCAACATCAAAGCGTATATGGCGGCGCAGAAGGTTGAAATTGACCGCGCCAGCTTCTTCGCTGATGTCTGGCGCAGAGTGCTGTGGCAAAACGCCGAGCTGAACTACGAGCTTAAAAATCCGATGAACAACTCCGCCATCAAAGTGGCGGCACGGGAGCGCAAGGTCAAGGAAACACAAACCATGACCGATCTGGCCCGAGAGTGGGGGCTGTTTTTCTTCTTCCGTGGCGACTGCCCTTATTGCAAGCACATGGTGCCAACGCTGCAATGGATTACCCGCCAATACGACATGACGATCCTGCCGATCAGCCTGGACGGGGCAACCATTGATGGATTGCCGCCCGCAGTCAAAGACAATGGACTGTCGGCTCAGCTGGGGGTCGAGGCTGTGCCGCTCTTTGTTCTCGGCAATGTTAAAACCCACAAGATGGTGATACTCGGCTCCGGTGTGCTGTCGTTAGAGGATTTTGTGGAACGGATTTACGTGCTGACACAGACCACACCGGGCGATCTCTAGGAAGGAAACCGCATGCGCTACCGCAAATTACTCATCCCGGTTCTTGCCGCCACCTGTCTCATCGCAGCACCCGCTAACGCCAACGTGGGGACGGGGATGCAAAACTGGTTCGACAGTATGGGCGGATACAGCAACGCCACTCCCCCATCGTCCTACAAGGGGCAAACCATGAATGGGTACTCAGCCGGGGGGTTCTACGCCAGAACGCCGGTGAGAACCTATCAGCTGGCACAAATCAGCCCACCGTCTCTCGACATCGGCTGCGGGGGGATTGACCTGCATGCGGGTTCGTTTTCGTTTATCAACAAAGCCGCGATAACCGCATTGTTCCAGAACATTGGCACCTCCATCAGCTACGCATTTCTGCTGGCCATCAAATCCTCCATGCCGGAAATGGCAAGCCTGTTCGAGTATTTGCAGGATGTCGCCAACAAGGTGAACGGGATGAACGTCAATGCCTGCAAAATGACCGAGGGCATTCCTTTTGTGCAAGGCGCCGACCTGTCAAAAAACATGTCGGCCATGTTCAGCCATATCGCCGGGTCAACCTCGAACATGTTCCCGGATTCTTTCGATTCATGGAAGCAAACCAAGACCGATGCGACTGCCGCCGAAGCCGCAAAAGCCGCAGCGGCAGCCAGCGACCCCACCAAAGCGAATTACTTCAAACCCGGCAATGTGGTCTGGAAAGCCTTGCAAAATGTTACCGGTATTGATGACGAAGACAAGCGGCTCATCATGAGCATCACCGGCACGATCATCATCACACCAGCCGTGCCCGGTGGCGCCAATGGCGGCAGCCAGCCAACATGGCATTACACACAACCCACCAGTATCCGCGTGGAAGATTTTATCGGGGACGACCCGTCAACCGCTTCCACCGGGGTGGATGTTTTTGTGTGCGACACCACAACGGATTGCCTCAATCCAACCGTCCCTGCGACCAAGGTCTCCATCACACCCTTTGTTAAAAAGGTCAGCACATCCATCGACGCGCTACGCACCGGCATCACAACCCGCGCCACGCAAAACATCAATGACTTCAAAATTGTGGATGCTTCATCGGTGCCAGTCTGGAAGCTGCTCACTACATCCACAGCGACCAATCAGCCGCAGATCGTCGATTTATACAAACGCCTGATCGCTGTTGATATTGCCTATTCCTATTTCAACGGGCTCATCAAGATGGCCAGCCAATCGCTTGCCAACTCCGAAAGCGGCGCTGTCCCGCCGGATGCCCAGACGGCGATTGCTCAACTGCAAACCAGGTTAAGCAATCTATCGGCGCTCGTGCAAACCATGCGCATCGCTGAGTACAACAAAACATCTGGCGAGGCCAACCTGCAAAGGCAGATACAACTGATGCACCAGGCAATGGTTTCTGGAATCCCGGCACAAGCATTCACGTCGATGACTGTCTTTGGGGGTGAGCGGTGATATTTGAGGTTTTCTCCTACTGGAACATCAGGGAGCTGGAGCTGGTATTCAATGCGGTGGCCGCAATTGTGGGTAGCGGTGATTATCTTGGCCTGCTGAGAACGCTCGCGCTGGTAGGGTTGCTCGCAATGGCAATGGCGGTGCTTGCAGGATTCAGCCAACTGCCGGATTTTGGGCGCTGGATCATCATGCTTGCCCTGTTCAACGCCATGCTGCTTGTTCCTAAAGTCAACGTGGTGATAACCGACCGAACCGGCACTCAGCCATCGGTCACTGTTGCCAACGTCCCCATTGGCCTCGCCGCTTTTGCGCATTCGATCAGTCATGTCGGCGACTGGCTGACACGTTCATTCGAGACGACTTTTTCGCTGCCCACAGACATTCAGTTCCGCACCAACGGCACACTCTTCGGCCATCGCGTGCAAGAGGAGGTACTGCATACCAAATTCGACAACTCGATCCTGACGGGCAATCTGATGGAGTTCTACCGCGAATGCGTGGTACCGGAATACTCGACCGGGTTTGTCGTCGCATCAGACCTGGCAAAATCGAACGACATCTGGACTTACCTCAGCGGCAAGACCAATCCGGGCAGGCTTGTCACCATCCGCACCATTCCCGGTGTTCCGCTCCCACCTACCACAGACGCCTATGGGTGCGATGTCGCCTATACCTATCTGACCGCACAAATTGTCGCCGTCAACACCCAGCAAATGGATACGCTGGGCAGGCACCTTTATCCGGGGCTGCCGACTGCCGCCGCCAATGCCGCAGTTCAGGGGGCGATCCAGACATCAACCAACTACATGCTCGGCATTTCCGCAACGGCTCTGGATGCGACAAAACAAGCAGCCATGAGCAACTTCATGATTGATGCGCAGTACATGCTGCCAGCGCAACTCGGTGATGCCGCATCCGCGTCAGCCAATCTCGGCCAGGCGCAAGCGATACGCTCCACCTCCGAGAGCTACAAGATGATGGCAAAGATGGCAGAAAGCACCATGCCCAAGGTCAAGAATATCGTGGAGATTGTGCAGTATTCGGTTTTCCCGATCATCCTGTTGCTGGTATTGCTGGCGGGACATAAAGGCGGGTTGGTATTGAAGGCTTATGTGATGAGCCTCATGTGGGTGCAATTGTGGCCACCGCTGTATGCCGTCATGCACCTCGTGATGACGATGCACGCCCAGGACATGGCGGCCATGACCGGCGGGCTTGGTTTGTCCATGTCGCAATACAGCCTGCTGAACAACGCTTACATCAGCGATGAAGCCATTGCGGGCATGATCTCGGCCACTGCAATACCCGCCATCGCGGCGGCCATCGTGAAGGGTGGCGACGTGGGCGCACAGGCGATTGCCGGGATGGTATCGCCCGCGCGCGAATCGGAACGGATCGCCTCCAGTATGTCAGCCGGGAATATGCAGATGGGCAATGCATCACTGGGCAACCAGTCGTTCGACACGACGAGCGGACTGCAACACAACACCCGGCCCACGATACGGCAAGGTGGATTCGAGAGCACCACACAGGATGGCGTGAAACGGTTTACGGGTACGGACACGAACGGCAATGCAATGCAGATCAATGATGCGTCTGGTGCGGTACATACCCTGCCGGCAAAGATCAACCTCGGCAGCAAGGCATCAGGCGCGCTCCAGACAGCCTCCGAGAACTCGGAAAGAACCGCCTTCACCGAATCTGTCGCGGCGCGGGAGGCAATGACTTCGGCGCTAAGCCAAACAGCCTCGTTCGAGAAAGGCCACGGAAAGAGTGCTGCCGCCGGACAACAGGACATGACAAGTTCACAAGCGTCATTCCTTCAGTCATATAACGATGCCCAGAAAATCGCCCATAACTACGCATCGGGGCACGGCTTATCCCAAAAGCAGGAGGCAGAGCTGATCGCATCCGCAAGCGCAGAAGCAAGCGGCGGGATAAATGTCTTTGGCAGCGGAGCAACTGTAAGCGCGGGGGCGACAGCCAAAGGCAAGAGCAGCTCTGGAACAACGCAAATGCAGAATGCTGCGCACCAGCTCGCCCAGGACAAAGGATTCGCGAATGCCATTACGGCCATGCAGAGCGCAGCTCATCAAGACACATTCACTCAAGGCGAAGACAAAACGGCAAAAGCTGCGCAGGGGATCAGGAGCAGTTTTGATCAAGCAGAATCCCACGATGAATCAGCCAATGCCGCCCATGAAAAATCACTCTCCTTCAAAGAGGCGGCTTCGCGCACCAAAGAGATGGCTGGCAGTTACGATGCAAATTACACCAATGAATTTGTGGGGTGGATGCAAACGCAATCCGACCGCACTGGGCATCGCTATACGGTGGATGATGTCACCGACATGGCACTGCATGATAAGGCCGTGCTGGAGCAATACGCAGATCGTTTTGTGAATGAACAGCTTGTTCCCAAGATAGATCAGGCAATCGAAAAGCCGACAAACGACGTGGCTGGTGGATACGAACAAAACAAAGCCGCCGTGCCGGGAACTGAGGCAGTTACCCATTCCCGCAACCGGAACGATGCACAGGTAATAGGTGCAGCGAGAAGCGCAGGGGTTGACCCTAATACAGCGCCAGTCAATCACGTTGCAGGTCAGGTGCAGAGAATGACAGGACAGGCGAATGGCAGAATCGAGGCGGGGCATGGTGCCGTTACCGAAGAAGGCAAACCCTTGGAACAAGATGCAACCAAATTCACCGACCCCGCTCGGCAAAACAACATGAGTCTGGCAACGCAGAATGCCACAGCCGCAATCATGCCAGCAGGCACAATGTCACTGCTAAATAAAGCCGGTTTAGTCAGCGAAGAGGCCGGTGTGGCGAAACCCGTTGCCGAGGGTTACAAGGGTTCGACTACAGATGCCATTGTGGATACTGCGCTTGATGTCGGGTTGATGGTTGGGGGAGGTGCAGCTGGCAGGTTTGTTGGAAAAGTCGGTGGAAAAATTCTGGGGGAGGCCGCAGGTAAAGCCGCAGAAAGCAAAATAATTGCCAATGCGGCAAAGGTAGAGGAGCGCGGCCTGGCAGCGGGTAAAGTCGAGACTCAAGTAGCAGCGGACACAAGAAGAGAGGCTGAGCGAGAATCGGCCAGAAAGGCTGGAGTCAACCGCGAGGCCGAGGTAAATGCAACCCATGCTGTGGCGGGAACAGTAGTTGGCGCGGTCGCAACCAATCAAACAGTTAATAACATGGGTCACGAAGGCCCGGTCATTCCTGCACAGCCCGTCATAGATGACGCGCAATCTGCAATAGAGGCCGTTAAAGAAGGGGTAAGCAAAGCAAACGACCTTGGCAATCAGATTGGAGATAAGGCGAAGCAGGTATTTAAAAGCAATTGGCCTCAGTGATGCAAACCGCCCACTCCGCTCCGTCTGATCGCACTCGCCATTTCCTGCTGGCGCAATTCTGACTTCATCGCCCACAGATGAGTCTTGTGCCAGTCGTCAGCGGTGCAGTCCTTGAATGTCTTGGCACGCCATCTTGCTGCCCTCATTGCGGAGGGAGAAGCCCAAAGCAAAAACCACAGGGTTATAACCGCAATGACCAACACCCACACAAAAGACACCATCGCACCCAAGGCGGCAAAAAACACAATGCTCAGCCCAAGCTTGATGCCACCATCTTCGGTTACATGCTTGAACCCGGCCATCACATCGTAAACATACTGGGCAACCGGATTATCAAACTCAACCACGGTTTTGAAGTCATATTTGGATGGCACGATCACATCTTGGTATTTTGGAAGGCCGAGCAGGCGGAACAGCAACCGGAATGCGCCGACGGCCATCCAGTAGAATGCACATATCGCTACCGCCGCGATAGCCAACAAAATCAAGATTCCCATTTTTGCCTCCTGTATCAAAAGCATTTTCGCAATTTAGCCGATCAACCTCATCCCGCAGTTTTTGGCCGCACCCCGGTCAAATGTTGCCGTATAGCCACACCCCGCCTTGCTGGCCGAACGCTCAATCAGGCAGTCTGCAAAATCAGCGTTACTTGCCTTGAAAAGTCGCAACGCTTTCCAGGCAACGTCGGCATTTTCCACGAGAATTTCTTTGGTGCGTAACAAGGTCTCCAGCACCACGCATATCTCAGTTTTGGCTGATGCGTAGCAGCCCGTCAACACCCAGACCAATTCCACCACTGAAACAAGGCTGACGTAACCCGGCTCATCCGCAGCTAATGACTCGATCAGTCGCGTTGCTTTGGGCGACTGCACTGGATCGTCCTGCGCGATATAGCGAACGAGAACGTTGGTATCCAGGCCAATCATCGGGCTTTTGCTCCGTGAGTGGCGATTGCCTGGCTCATTGCCTCAATCGTTACCGGCGATGTTGGTTTGCGCACCAACCCTTTTAATGCACTCACAGACTGCGTAGATGCGACCAACTCGAACCGTCCCGGCTCAACTTGCACAAACTCGATTCGATCACCGGTCTCAACACCAAGCGTGGCTCGCACGACGGCGGGAATGGTGATCTGTCCCTTGCTGGTTATGGTTGCGGTTGACATGAATCTTCCTATTTAAGACATGCCTTACATTAAAGTAAGGATTGGAAAATGTCAACTAGAACAAAGATAAATATTCAGCTCAGTGCTGTTTGAACGGCTGCTTAACGGGAGGTCAATTCAAGAACCGACGGGCAGTTGAGTGCCAGAAGCAGCATGTCGTGACGCGCCTTTGACCCATTTTAGCCAGTCTATATTCCAGAAAGTGGCGATCAATCTTCAAGCTAAGTGGCTGGTTGTGCCACCTCGCCGCTACCCGATGAGCAAGAGAACTCTTGTAAATTTAATTTGTGGCTAGAGTTAAATTATCTAGGCCGAAATAGACCGAAATATCGCTTGCTTAAAGTTTTGCATGAACTAGAATTAGTGTGCAATCAAGAGGAAACTACTATATATAGTGGTTTTTTAAAATCGCTCTTGAAAAAAATTATCGGTTCATCGTCATATTCACTGTGATTTTCTATCAGCCTAAACTCATTTCCAACTTGCCACAATGAAACAGAATTCTTGCCCGATAGTTGTTGAAGTTGCGAAACCCTCGAGCGTTGGCCTTGA
>Ga0315268_10003787_pt1 | contig 16553 bp, 3 predicted proteins | sample C1_top_MG_FD_204535 | JGI IMG/M metagenome (GOLD analysis project Ga0315268, IMG submission 204535) | Sediment microbial communities from Yellowstone Lake, YNP, Wyoming, USA - C1_top | ecosystem: Environmental > Aquatic > Freshwater > Lake > Sediment | place: USA: Wyoming | collected 2017-08-01
GCCCGCAGGCGCCGCCACAGTCGATGTCGGTCTCGGGCGGCGAGTCCTTGCTCTCGTTGTTGCAGCTCGTCGCCCGACAGAAGCCCAAGCGACAGATGCGGCTTGCGCAGTCGTCGGCGGTCGTACACGCCTTGGCATCGACACAGGACGCGCACAGTCCGCCACAGTCGACGTCGGTTTCGCCGGCGTCCTTTTGGCCGTCGGAACACAGCGGCTGACAGACCTTGAGCGCCGTCGTGGTATCGCCCGTGGCGTCACCGTCCGTGACGAGCACGATAGCGTTGGCGCGATCCGTGGCGCCTAGACCGCTGCGTTGCGGCGCGTTGAGCAGGGCGATGAGGGTCTTGGCGGTAGGGGTGCTACCGCCCGGGACGCTCATCGCGAGCGCATCGCCGATGGCGCGGCAGGCGTACGCAGGGCAGGTGCCGCCCGCCGTGCAGCTCGAGCCGTCCGGGCAGACGAGATTGGTCGGGCACAGACTCGTGCCGCACGCGCCGCCCGCATCGCAGGCGGCGCCAGTCGCGTAGGCGGGGCAGGTGCCACTATCAGGGCAGAGCACTGCGGCGCACTTCTCCCCTGGCTCGCATAGCGAAGCGTCCACGCAAATGCCGCTCGCCGGGCACGACGACGGTCCCGGGCAAGCCGTGGGCGGCATGCAAAAGGTGCCGTCGGCGCACTGGCCGCCGACGGGACAGTCCGCCTCGGCCAGGCAGACGGCGCGCGCCGGGCACGCCGCGTCGCCCGCACAGCGCTCGCGACCGATGGCAACGTCGAGGATGCCGCCGTTGAGGTTGACGCCGTCCGTGCACTTCTTCCAATTGCATTCGTAAGGGCAGCTCTCGGCACCGGAGGGCTCCGGGAACATCGTGACGCCGAAGCGAATCCGCGAGCGGAAGTCGTTTGCCACCTGGCCAATGGCGCCCGTGGCTTGGCGGTACCGCGTAGCGCGGTCGCTGACGGTCTCGCCGGTGACACCGAAGGCGTTGGTGCACACCTGACAGACGGCCAGGTTGTTGCATTTGCCGGCATCGAGATAGGCGGTGCAATCCGGGTTGGCGCCGGAGCAGACCGCGGGCGCACCACTCGTGCATGGCTCGACGCACTGGCCGCTCGGACAGTCGCCGACGACGACACAGCCCTTACCGCTGGCGCTGCCGCCCACGCAGCGTGTACTCGTGCAGGAGCCCAAAGCGCCGCCGCAGTCGCCGTCGGCCGTGCACGTCGTGCTAAAACCCGTGCAAAGCTTCGGCGTGCAGCAGCCGGCGTTGTAGCCGCAGGCACCGACGCGTGGATCCCCGGCACCGCACAGGTTCATGCTGCCCGAGCGGTCGAAGGCCACCATGAGATTGGGTTGGATCGCACCACCGACATCTTTCTCTTCGACGCCACAGGACGCATCGACGCCGCAATGGTGATGCCCGTCGCAATATTCGGCCACACCACAATCGCCGGTCGTGTTGCAGTCGGAGAGGGCGAGGCAAGTGCTGACGAGCTGCCCGCTTGCGGCCTTGACGAGCGAGCACTTCTGCGTCGCGAGGTCACAGCCAACGCAACCACTCGTCGTGCGCGGCACGCACAGGTAGCGATCGCACTTCATCGACGCCAAGCAGTCGCTGTCATCGACGCAGCTCGCACGGCTCACGTCGCCATCGCTCGCAGGGATGCAGTAACTCAACAAGACCGTGGCGCCGACGTGGCAGCGCGCCCTGACATCGATGGCGCCGCTCCAGATGCAACACGTCTGCCCGGCCGGGCAGCACACGAGTTCGCCTACCGCACAGCCCACGGCCGTCACGTCCAGGGTCGTACAGACGGCACCATTAATCTGACAATGGCCGCTCGGCAAGCAGACATTACCGGGCGGGCAGTCGGCCTTGATGGCGCACTCGCCCAAGGTGCGATCGAGACACAGGTGGTTGCCCGCGCAAAAGTGGTTGGCTTCTTTGCAGTCGACGTCGCTATTGCACGCGTCGAGGGCGAGACAGGTGTTAGTCCCGAGCGAACAGAACTGGCTGCTCGAACAGTCGGGGTCCCCGTCGCACTGCCCAGCCGCCCGGCAGTTGAAGCCCACCGTGCAGAACTTCGTCGGCACGCAGTCGCCGCTCAGCACGCACAGCGTGCGCGCGACGCACGTGTCCACCTCACAGCGATAGCCCTGGCCGTAGAGCTTCGCCATGCCGACCTCGCAGTCGATATCGGTCGCACAAATACCATCAATGAGGCACTTGTCGGTCGTCGAGCAGTAGTAGTCCTGCACCGGGCAATCGAGGTCGCTGCCCTTGCAGTCACCGGGCGCGAGACAGACGCCGGCCGCCGCGCAAAATTGCGGGCTCGAACACAAACCGCCGGTATGGGCGGGCGAGCAGGGCAGTTGCACACAGGCGCCAGCGAGACACACGAAGTCGCGCGCGCAGCTCCCGATGACGGTCGCTGAACAGTCTACGGCAACGCAATCACCGTTGGTGCAGGCTTTGCCGGGAGCGCAACAACCGACAACGTTGCTCGGACTGCACGCGCACTCACTTTGAACCTCGCAGCGCCCACCGACGCAGGCGAGGCCTGGCGCGCACCAGCCAGTCGGGAGGCTCGCCGAGCAAGGATTGTCGTTTGGAACGCAGTGGTCCCCGGCACACACCTCAGCCGCCAAGCAGCACGTCGCGCCCTTCTCGCAGCACGCCCGCTGCCCCTCGCAAACGCCGCTTGGTCGCTCAGGTGAACAGGTGTTGGCGAGCGGACCCTCGCCCACGATGTCGACGCACGTGCCGTGCGCGTCACAGCCCTGGCTCGCGGCGCAACCCACACAAAAGTCCGCGCCGCCGTCCTTCGGGCACTCGCCATCACAAGCGCAATACGCGGCGTCGACGCATCTGCAGACGCCGGGCGCCTTGCAGAGCTTGCCGAGCCCACAGTAGCCCGCGAGATTGTCGGCGGCGCAGGGCCCCTGGTCCGTAATGGCGCAGACGCCGCGGGCGAGGTCACACTTCTGCCCGAGGGGGCAGCCGGCATCGGAAGCGCAAACGCCCACACCCGAGGGTGGGATGAAGATCGCCCCGCCGCACCCGCTGCCTGCGAGCACGGCCACGAACGCGGCCACCCCTCTGGCCCCTGTCCCAATTCTCATCACACATTCTCCTCGCGCGTCGCCTCGCGTCACCGCTAGAACAAAGTGCAGCTGCCGCCGAGACACAGGTAAGGCGAGCAACACTGCGCGCTGTCGGTACACGCCGAGCAGCGGTTGCCGATGCACGCCTGATTATTGCAGTCGCGGCAATCGGCGCACTCGCTGCAGCCCGAGGTGTCGTAGCCGCTGCAATCACTCTTGCAGCCGAGCGTGCCGCTGATGAAGCCGACGCCGAGCGTCGCACAGGTCTTGCCGCCCACGTCCGCGCCATCACACACCTCGGCGCCGCCCTTGACGCCGTCGCCGCAGCAGGCGCGCGTGTCGAACAGGCACTTCTTCGCGTCAGCGGTTGGGTAACAGGTGAGGCCCGTGCCGGTGTAGCCGAGGGTCGAGCAGACCGCGCCGCCGAGGTTTACGGTTGACGGCGGACTAGCGCCCGGGTCGCACTGCTCGCCGCTGTTGATAGCGCCGTCGCCACACACGCCGCTGCCGCCGGTGCAGGAGGCGAAGTTGAATTGGCACGTACCGTCGGTCTTGCAGTGCAAGGTGCCACCGGTGAAGCCGAAGCTCGAACACGTCTTGCTATCGAGCTGCTCGGTGCCGGGAGGCGTCGCGCCTGGGTCGCACGCCTCGCCGGCCGTGCACGTGCCGCCGCCACAGTTACCATCGGTGGTGCATGGCGCGCCCGGCGTGCTGCCACCCGAGCACAGCTTATTGACCGCGCCGTCGCCGCACTTGTAGCAGCCGGTCTTGTCGTAGTTGCTACAGTTGGCGAGGCAGTCGAGCGTGCCCCCCGTGTAGGAGCCGGCCGGCGGCACCGTCGTGCAGTTGTAGCCGCTCAAGGCCGGCTGCGTGGTCGGCGGGTTGCCCGGATCGCAGGTCTCGCCGCTGTTGATCGCACCGTCGCCGCACTTGTAGCAGCCGTTCGTATCAAAGCTGCAATTCGAGGCACAACCGAGCGTGCCATTCGTGTATGGGCCGCCCGGCAAGCCCGCTGACTGGCAGGTCTGGCCGTTGAGGTTCCAGGTCGACGGCGGCGCGGCACCCGGATCGCAGCTCTCGCCCGCGTTGACGGTGCCGTCGCCGCACTTGTAACAACCGGTCTTGTCGTAGCCGAGACAGGTGGCGAGGCACAGGAGCGTGCCGCCGCTGTAGCCCTGCGAGACGCACGTCTGACCGCTCAGCGCCGTGCCGTCGCAGATCTCGCCCCCCTCGATGGTGTTGTTGCCGCACTTGACGCAGGCCGCGAGTTCCCAGGTGCAGTTACCGCGGCAGGTGGCCGTGCCCGTGCCCGCGCTCAAGCTCGCGCAAGTGGCGGTCGAGGTCGGCGGGTCGCACTCCTCGACGTAGTTGCACGCCGCGCCACCGCACTCCGCGCTGGTCGTGCACTTGAAGCCGACGTTGGCACCGCTCGCGCAGACCATGTTGCGCACCGTGTCGCCGCACTTGTAGCAGCCGCTCGTGTCGTAGGCGCCGCAACCGGCCAGGCACTTGAGCTGGCCGCCGGTGAAGCCCATGGTGGCGCAGGTCTGGCCGCGCAGGTCGGTGCCGTCGCAGGTCTCGCCGGTCTCGGCGAGGTTGTTGCCGCACGCCGAGCAGCCGCTCGCGTCGACCGTGCAGTTGGCGCGACAGAGCAGGTTGCCGGTCATGCCGCGCGCGACGCAGGAGTCGGCGCCAAAGTCGGTACCGTCGCACTGCTCGCCCGCCGTACAGGTGCCGGCGCCGCACTGTGAGTCCGCCGTGCACGGCGTATTATTGAAGGCCACATCCCCTGTGCACACCTTCTGCCGCACGCCGTTGCCGCAGAAGGTGCACTGCGAGAAGTTCCAAGTGCACGTCGGGCTGCCGCCGGTGTCGTTGCAACCGAGCAGGCCGCCCGAGTAGCCGAGCATCTGACACGTCTGCGTGAAGGCGCCGTCACACTGCTCGCCGCCCTCGCGGATGCCGTTGGCGCAGAAGGAAGAGGCCGCCGCGGTGCAAGCGCCCGTGTCGAGCCGACAGTCGGTGCCGCACGCAAGCGTCCCGCCGCCAAAGCCGAGGCTGATACAGTCCGTGCCGCTCGGTACCGAGCCCTCGCACTGCTCGGGCCAGGTGACGACGCCGTTGCCGCAACAGGCGCTCATGTCGAAGGTGCAGCTCACGCTGCAACCGAGCGTGCCGCCGGTGTAGCCGAGGCCCATGGTCGCGCAGGTCTTGCCCGCGAGGTCGGCGCCGTCGCACGACTCGCTGCCCTGGCGAACTTGATCGTCGCACATGGTGCAGGCAGCGCGGTCAATCGTGCAATCGGCGCGGCAGGTGGTGCTTCCACCTGTGTAGCCGTAGCTCGCACAATCGGGGTTAAGCGGCGAAGGCGAGATGGCCGGCACCGCCAGCGGATCGCCGGGGTCGCACACCTCGCCGCTGTTGATGACACCGTCGCCGCACTTGTAACAGCCGAGGGTGTTGTAGCCGCTGCATGTGCCGTTGCAGGAGAGCGTGCCGCCGTCGTAGCCGAGCGTCTGACATATGACCCCCACGGGCAGGGTGTTGCCGTCGCAGATCTCGCCCGTCTCGATGACGCTGTTGCCACAGCGGTGACACGCCGAGCTGTTGAGTGTGCAGTTGCCATTGCACGTGACCGCGCCGAGCGCGCTCGCGCCGAGCTCGGTGACGCAGGTCTTGCCGTTCAGGTTCGCCGGGATCGGCGGCATAGCCGTGGCGTTGCCCGGATCGCAAGCCTCGCCGACATCGATCTCGCCGTCGCCGCACTTGTAACAGGCCGTGGTGTCGAGCAGGCAGGAGTTCGAACACAAGAGCGTGCCGCCGGCAAAGCCTTGCGTAACGCAGGTCTTGGCGTTCAGGAGCGCGCCATCGCACTGCTCGGTCCCGTCGAGCTTGCCGTTGCCGCAGTCGGAGGGGCAGGTCGCGCCGGCCGCCGAGATGCCAGTGTCGAAGTGGATCGCCGTCTCCTGCGTCACGAGATAGTTGCCGACCAGCAGACCGCCATACATGGCGAGCGTCTGCGGCGCGTACACCGCGCCCCACGGCGCGTAGACGTTGGCGGCGGCCGAGAAGGTGCCGAGATCGAGAGCACGCTCCTTGGCGTTGCTCGGGGCGCAGGTTGCCGCGCCGGAGCCGATGCTACCCGCGGCGACACAACTGCCCGCCACCCACGAGCAGCCGGGGATGAGCGCACAAGCGCCACTGTTCTTGGCCGGAGCGCATAGATCGCCCCCCGAGACGTAGATCCGCGTGCGCGCCGGGAAGTTCGGCGAGCCGATCTGATTGGCGCCGTTTAGGCACACGCCGCCCTTGACGAAGATGTCGACCTCGCCGGCCGGGCCCGGCTCGATATAGAGCTGGCTCGAGGCGCCGAGCTTGATATCGCCGCCGATGAACAGCGCGACGCGCTCCTTGGCCACGATGGTGACGCTACCCGTCGGGTCGATGGTGGACAGGTAGTACAAGCCGCACGGCAGCTCGACGACGCCACCGGCAGTGCCATTGAACACGTCGGGGCTCAGGCCGGCCGCGTAGTTGTCGTTATCGTCGCCGTTGCACTTCGCAGCGCCCGTGCCGACGTGCGTGCAGGCGTGCTCGGTAACGACGTTCACGACGTTGATGAGATTCGTCTGCGCGCAGTCGCACGGCGCGGTGACGTCAAGCACGCTGCTTTGATCGAGCGCACCATAGGTGAACGCGCCTTGCGACATACCAAGGCTTTGATGCAGCGTGCCCGTGACGCCGCCGGTGGCCGCGATGTTACCTTCGACGAAGGCGCTGCTGCGACCGCGCACCGCACCCGGCAAGACGCCGCCGATGTGCAGCTCTTGCTCGGCCGACAGGGTGCTAATCGTGGTCGCCGCGCCGCCCGCCCACCAGATGGCGCCGTAGGAAAGCGCCGTCGCGCTCGACTGATTGAAGATGCCGTTGGCGCCGATGCCCGCGCCCTTGGCGCCGGCGCAGGCGACTAGACCGTCGCCGTTGAGGTCCGTGCAGCCGCCGCTCGCCGGCGTCCACGACACGGCGCTCGACTGCGTGCAAGTCGTGCTCGTGCCTTCGCACACCGGGCGGTACGGCCCCTTGGTGCTGTCGAAGCCGTCGGTGAACATGTTGCGGTTGAGGGCGTTCGGCACGCCGATGTCGCCGCACGAGCACAGGGCCCAGCGGAAGGTCACACTCGCGAGGTCGCCAGCGCAGCTCTGCGCGCCAGGCAGCGGCGGCACCGCCGTGCCGAGGTTCAAGTCGACCGCCGGACAGGTGTTGCCGTACTTCGGGGGCTTCGTGAGCGTACCGGCCGCCGAGGCGGCGCAGGTTCCAGAGCTGCAGAGCGGGGTCGCGCCCGAGCAGACGTTCCCGCAAGAGCCGCAGTTGCTCTTGTCAGTCTTCGTATCGACGCAACTGCCACTGCAGGCGACTGTCGGCGTCTGGCACTGCGAGGTGCCAACGCAGACCCCGGCCGAGCACACTGGCGTTAGGCCCGAGCACACGGTCGTGCAGGTACCGCAGTGGTTCGGATCCGTGCGCAGGCTCACGCAGCTCGAGCCGCACAGGCTCAACAGGCCGCTGCACTCGCAGGCGCCGGTCGTCACGTTGCAGGTGCCGCCGATGGCGCTGCACGCAGTCACGTCACAGTACGTGCAGTGAGTGGCGTCGTAGCCCGAGCAGGAGCCGTTGCAGGCAAGCGAGCCGCCTGTGGCTGTGACGCACGAGCCGCTCGGGCAGTCGCCCGCGACCATGCACGGCTTGCCGTCGTTGGTGCCGAGATAGCAGACCTTGAAGTTCGTGCAGGTCTTGCCGGCGAGCGCCGCGCCGTCGCAGACCTCGGCACCAGCGATGGTGTTGTCACCACAGGTCGAGCAGGTGCCGGCTGTGAAGCCGCCGCAAACGCCGTTGCACAGCGGTGTGCCTGTGTTTCCGAAGCCGAGCGCTGCGCAGGTCTTGCCGTCGAGCGCAAGCCCGTCGCACTTCTCGCCGGTCGTGCACGTGCCACCAACGCCGCACGACAGATCGGTCGTGCAGACCGCGCCCGAGATCGAGCAGGCCTTGTTGACTACGCCGTCGCCGCACAGCCAGCAGCCGGTGGTCACGTAGCCGAGGCAGCCGGCTGCGCACTCGAGCGTGCCGCCGCTGTAGGTGCCGGCCGGCGGCGCGGTCGTGCAATCCTTGCCAGCGAGCGCTGTGGCGTCGCAGGTCTCACCGCCATCGACGAAGTTGTTGCCGCAGCCGCCCGTGCACGACGTGTCGATGTAGCCGTTGCACGTGCTGTTGCAGGTCCGCGCGCCGCCGGTAAACGGCGCCGGGCAGGCGACCGCGGTAAGCGTACTCGGCGGGTCGCAGAACTCGCCGCGACCACCATCGACTACGCCGTTGCCGCAGTAATTGGCGCAACCGGTCGGCAGCACCGCCGAGCAGTCGGCGGCGCAAATCGGCGTGCCGTACTCGAAGCCGAGGGTGACGCAGGTGACTGGCCCAAGCGCCGTGCCGTCGCACGCTTCGCTGCCCTCAATGCGGTCGTTACCGCAGCCAGTGCACCCGGTCGTCACGTACCCAGTGCAGGCAGAATTGCAGAGCAGCGTGCCGCTGAGCGTCGGCACTACCGAGGCGCAGGTGGCCGCACCGACGTCCGCGCCGTCGCAGGTCTCGCCGCCCGTGCAGGTGCCGCCGCCGCTCGCGCAGTCAGGATCCCCAGCACACGGCTTGCCTGCGTTCGCGCCGCCGACGCACAAGGGCTGGCGCTTGCCGTCACCGCAGCAGCTCGAAGTATCGAAGGCGCAGCTACTCGTGCAGCGCAACGTGCCGGTCGAGGTTTTGCCGAGCACTTGCGTGCAGGTCTTGGTGATGGCGACGGTCGGCTCGCAGTCCTCGGCGCCGTTGACGAGATTGTCACCGCAGCTTGGGGCCAAGCACTTCTTGGTGCCGGCGAGGTCGCACAGACCGGTGACGCAGTCGCTGTTGGCGAGGCACGCGAGACCGACCGCGCACGCCGCGCAGTCGAGGCCACCACAGTCGACGTCGGTCTCGAGCCCGTCCACTAACGAATCCGTGCAGCCCGAGGCCTGGCAGCACAGCGTAAAGCCGAGGTTGCAGACCGTGCCGCCGTTCGCTTCGGTGTCGCAGCGGCCGCTGACGCAGTCGGTATTCGCAACACACCCATATTTGAGCGCACATTTGGTGGCACAGGTCAGACCGCCGCAATCGGTATCGGTCTCGTTGTTATTGCGGATGCCGTCCGGGCAGCTCGCGGCCTGGCAGCGCTTAGGCGTGCCGGCACACACGCCGCTCTGGCAGTCGGCGCCGCTCGTGCACAGCTTGGTGTCCGCGCACAGCTTGTCGGCGGCGATGCAGGTCGCGCCGCCGCAGTCGAGGTCGGTCTCGAGCCCGTTCTGCTGGCCGTCGATACACGTCGCCACCTGGCAACAGTACGGCGCAAGACCGCAGCCAAGCGTGCCGCAGATCTTGTTCTTGCAGTCCTGTACGCCCGTCGCGAGCCCACCGCAGGCCCAGCCGTCGTTGCACTTGGTGCCATAGCTCGCGCCGCACAGGGCACCGCCGCAGTCGATGTCGGTCTCGAGCCCGTTCTTGAACGTGTCGATGCACGAGGCGGCGCTACAGAAACCGCCTGCGCACACATTGTTCGTGCAGTCGGTGCTGACGTTACACTTGGCGCCGGTGCCACAGCGCGGACACGCGAGATCAGCGCCGCCGCAGTCGACATCGGTCTCACTGCCATTCCAGACGCCATCGGGCGGATTGCACGACGGCGCCTGGCAGGTGGTCGGCGCGGTGCCGTCGCAGACGCCGCTTTGGCAATCACCCCCAACCGAACAGAACTTGCCGACCGCGCACGCCTTCGCCGGCGCGCAACTGCCGCCGCAATCGATGTCAGTCTCGGTGCCGTTCGGCTGGCCATCGCTGCACGACGGCGCCTGGCAACAGTAAGGGCTGCCCGAGCAGCCGACAGCGTCGCAAACAAAGGTCTGGCAGTCGAGCACGCCGGTCGCAGGCGCGGTGCAGGCCTGGCCCTCGACGCACTTGCTCGCGAACACGGCGCCGCACAGCGCACCGCCGCAGTCAACATCGGTCTCGAGCCCGTTCTTCAAGGCGTCGATGCACGACGGCGCCTGACAGACGGTGCCGCTGCACACGCCGCTTGTGCAATCGGCCGGCACGAGACAGTGCGCGCCGCTGCCGCAAGCCGGGCAATTCGCATCGGTGCCGCCGCAGTCGACGTCGGTCTCGTTGCCATTCTCGACGTTGTCCTTCGGAAAGCACGACGGCAGCTGACACGCCTTCGGCGTGCCCGAGCAGACGTCGCTCGTGCAATCGGAGGCGACGTTGCACGACGAAGCGGCGGCGCACTTGACGACGCACGGCCCGCCGCAATCGACCGCGGGCTCGCCGCCGTTCGCTACGCCATCGCTGCAGGTCGGGGTTTGGCAAGCGCACTTGCTGCTCGGCGCGGTGCTACAACCCCCGGCCGACACCGGCGCGCCGCAGACGCCGCTTTGGCAATCGGCACCGTAATAACACAGGAGGGCGTCGGCGCACGGCGGACAGACGGCACCACCGCAGTCCTGGTCGGTCTCGTCGCCATCAATGGTCAGGTTGGTGCAGGTACCCGAAACGCAGACATTGCCCGCGCCGCAGGTGAGGCCGGCCGCGCAGTCGGTGCCGACGAGGCAGTGGCCGTTGGCCGCGCACCCAGCGCAGGTGCCACCGCCGCAGTCGAAGTCGGTCTCGCTGCCGTTCTTGGTGCTGTCCGTGCAAAGCGCGGGCTGACAGGTGAGTGGCGCGCCCGAGCACACGAAGCTCGCGCAGTCGCCACCGACGCCGCACGGCGTGCCGCTCGGGCAGCCGACGCAGCCGGGCGCGCCGCAATCGATGCCGTGCTCGATGCCGTTCTTGACGCCGTCAGGAGGCGAGCAGCTCGGCACCTGGCAGGCGCACGGCGTGCTTGGCGCGCTCGGGCAGCCGGTCGGCAACGGCGCACCGCACACCTCGCTTTGGCAATCGATCTCGGCGAGGCAGCTCGCACCGTCGGCGCAGGTCTTGCCGTAGGTGAGGGCGCAGGTGCCACCGCAGTCGATGCCCATCTCGTCGCCGTTGCGGATCCCATCAATGCAGCTCGGCGCCTGACAGCGGCCGGTGGCGCACACACCGCTCACACAGTCGCTCGCCACGAGACACACGGAGCCATTGGCGCAGCCCGCGACGCACGTGCCGCCGCAGTCGATGCCAGTCTCGTTACCGTTCTGCACGTTGTCGAAGCAACCCGGGCCTTGACAGGTGCACGGCCCGGTCGCCACGGTGCATGAGTTGTTGACGCCGCACGAGCCCGAGGTGCAGTCGCGGCCGAGGAAGCACTGCTGGCTCGTAACGCAAGGCGGACATTCGGTGCCGCCGCAGTTCAGGTCGGTCTCGCCCTGAGCTGGGTCAAAGGAGAAGTTCGAGCAGTGCGGCGCCACGCAGACGAGCGCGGTGCACACGGTGCTCTGACAGTCGGTGCCACCGATGCACGCGAGTCCGTTCGCGCACCGCCGGCCTTGCGCCACACAGGTCGCGCCACCGCAATCGGTGGCGGTCTCGCTGCCGTTCTTCACCCCGTCGGTGCAGCTCGGGGCGAGGCAGATGTGGGTCGAGCCATTACAGACGCCGCTTTGGCAATCGGCGTTGACGGCGCAGCCGACGCCGTTGGCGCACGGGCCGCAGCCGCCACCGCAGTCGCTGCCGGTCTCGCTGCCGTTCTTGACCCCGTCGGTACAGCTCGCGGTCGCGCACAGATGCGTGGCGAGATTACAGACATGCTCACTGCAATCCCAGTCGCTCGCGCAGCCGCTGCCGACCGCACAGGTGGTGCTACACGCGGCAAAGCCGCAGTCGATGTCGGTCTCGCCGCCGTTTGCGACGCCGTCGCTGCACGTGGCCGCGGCGCAGACGGTGGCCGCGCAGACGAGGCTCGCGCAGTCAGGCGCGCCGTTGCACTTCTTACCCGTGGCGCAGGCGGTGCAGTTGCCGCCGCAATCGATGTCGGACTCGAGCCCGTCCCGCACCGTGTTGCTGCAGCCAGCGGCGAGGCACTTCTGCCCGACGCACAAACCAGACAGACATTGGCTCGCGAGCGTGCAGCTCTTGCCCGCCGCGCAGAGGGCGCAGGGTCCGCCGCAATCGACGTCCACCTCACCTTGGTTCTTGACGCCATCCGTGCAGCTCGCGGCTTGGCAGATCGAGCCGACGCAAGCCGAGCTCTGGCAGTCGGCGTCGGCGATGCAAGCCTTGCCACTGGCGCACGGCGCGCAGTTCGGCCCGCCGCAATCTGCGGCCGTCTCGCCCGGATCGAGCAGCGTGTTGGTGCAGCTCGCCGGGATGCAGGTGTGGCTCGTCGCGCTGCAATGACTGCTTTGGCAGTCGCCGCTCGCGCCATCGACGAGGCAGGCGGCGCCATCGCCGCACTTCTTGCCGGGCGCGCAGCTGCCGCCGCAATCAACGCCGGTCTCGCTGCCGTTCTTGACGAGGTCGCCGCAGCTCGGCGCTCGACACACGCCGCCCGTGCAGGCGCCGCTTTGACAGTCGCTCGGAAAATCGCAGGGTGCGCCAGCGCCGCAGCCCACGCACACCGGGCCGCCGCAATCGACCGCGAGTTCCTGGCCGTTCAACGCCCCGTCGCTGCAGCTCGGCACGGTACACACGCCACTCGGGCAGGCGTTATCGATGCAATCGAAGCCGAGCAGACAGCTTTGCCCAACGTTGCACTTTTTGCCGGCGCTCGCGCAGGCGCCGCCGCAGTCAACGTCGGTCTCGGTCGCGTTCCTGACAAGATCCACGCAGGTCGCAGGCACGCACGTATGCACCCCGACATCACAGATGCCGCTCGTACAATCGCCGGCCACGAGGCAAGCGGTGCCGTTGCCGCACGGCTTGGCCGGCGCGCAGCTTCCACCGCAATCGACGCCGGTCTCGTCGCCGTTCTTGGCGAGGTCATTACAGCTCGGCGCTCGACAGGTGCCGCCGTTGCACACGCCGCTTTGGCACTGCACCGCATCCGTGCAGGTGGCGCCGTCAGCACAAGCCGGGCACGCGCCGCCGCAGTCGATGTCGGCCTCGGTGTCGTTCTTGACGCCATCGCTACAGATTGCAGCCCGACAGGTACCGCTACAGACACCGCTTTGGCACTGTGTCGCGAGACTGCACGCCGCCCCATTCTTGCAGGCCGGACACCCACCGCCACAGTCGACATCAGCCTCGGTACCATTCTTGACGCCATCGGTGCATGTCGCCGGCGGCGGCTCGATGATGACGTCGCCCGCCGCGCAAGCGCCGCTGACGCAGGTCTCGCCGCTCGGACAGGTGCCGCTCGGATTGTCGGGAGCGCAGGTCACCTGTTGCTCAGGCGGGATGGTCACGAGGCCCTTGCCGCAGCCCGGCAGCACGAGCGCCGCTAGCGCCAGGCAGAGGGCAGCACGTCGCAACACGAACGCAGGAGGAACGAGACGGGAACGGTAAGACCAGCGCGAGTCTTGGTGCATGGTGTGCCTTCGGTGAAGCCAGCGGCAACTGGACTACCTGAGTGTACGATGCAATAGCCGCCTCCGATACAAATATTGAGTACCCAAACCGATCCAAGTTGACGCAGGTAGGGGCATGGCCGCGAATGTGTGCATCGACAGCGATGCCGCACGCCCGTACACTGCGCAGTGCCGCTCTCGCCGAGAGTGTCATCGACGAGGTCTCCATGCCCGAGCACAACGCTCTCGACCCGATCTTCAATCCACAATCGATCGCCGTCATCGGCGCCTCGCGCCAGATGGGCGCGATCGGCAACATCGTGGTACAGAACCTCATCGATGGGGGCTACCAAGGCGCGCTCTACCCCATCAACCCAAGCGCCACCGAGATCTGCGGCCGTTCGGCCTACGCGAGCGTCAGCGCCGTACCGGGCCCCATCGACCTCGCGGTCTTCTGCGTGCCCGAGAAGCTCGTGCTCGCGCTCGCGCGGCAGTGCGCGCAAGTCCGCGTCAAAGGCTACGTGGTCATCACGAGCGGCTTCTCGGAGGTCGGCAACCACGCGGCCGAAACAGAGCTCTGCGCCATCGCACGCGCGGGCGGCGGCCGCGTCATTGGCCCGAACATCGTTGGCATCTTGATGAACCCGGCCAAGGCCAACGCAAGTTTTGCGCCTTGCCTGCCCTACCCCGGTCGCACAGCCCTCGTCTCACAGTCGGGCGCCCTGCTCGTCGCCCTCGACCTCGCCACGCATCTGCGCAAGTTCGGCACGTCGTCGATGGTGTCGCTTGGCAACATGGCCGATCTCGACTTTGCCGATTGCATCAACTACTTCGCCCGCGACGAGCACACCGCGTGCATCACGCTTTACATCGAAGGGGTCAAGGACGGCCGGCGCTTCATCGAAGCCGGCCGCCGCTGCAAGAAGCCCATCATCGCCATCAAGGCGGGCATCTCGGAGCACGGAGCCAAGGCCGCTGCCTCACACACGGGCTCGCTCGCCGGCTCGGTGAAGATCTACGACGCCGCGTTCAAACAAGCGCACGTCATCCGCGCCGCCACCATCGACGAGCTGCTCGACTGCTCGCAAGCCCTGTCGCTTCAGCCCCCGATGCGCGGCGGCCAGAACATCGTGGTCATCACGAATGGCGGCGGGATCGGCGTCTTGTCGGCCGACGCGGCCGAGCAGTACGGCATTCCCCTGCAAGCGGCGCCGGCCGAGCTGCAAGCACAATTTCGCACACAGATGCCCGAATTCGGCAGCGCCAAGAACCCGGTCGATGTCACGGGCGGCGCGGGCGCGGCCGGCTACGAGGGCGCGCTCGAGTTCGCCCTGCGCAGCCCTTGGGTGCACGCCGTCGCGGTGCTCTATTGCGAGACGGCGGTAACGAAGCCCATGGCCATCGCCGAAGCCATAGTGAGCGGCACAGCCAAAGCGGGCGGCGCCCACGCCAAGCCTGTGGTCGCCTGCTTCGTCGGCGGCGAGGAATGCCAAAAGGCCCAACGTCGGCTCCTCGAGGTCGGCGTCCCGTTGTTCACCGAGCCGGCCAAGGCGATGGCCGCGCTCGCCGCGCTGCGCACGGTAGCGCGCTTCGAGGAGCAGGAGCCCGACGAAGCGTTCGTGCCTTTTTGCGAAGTCGATGAGGCAGCGGCGCGCCGGATCATCGCCGCGGCGCGCGAGGCAGGGCGCAGCGTCCTAACAGAACCTGAAGCCAAGGCGGTGTTCGCGAGCTACGGCCTGCCGGTGACCCGCGGCCTCGTCGCTACGAGTGCCGAGCAGGCGGTCGAGTACGCCGTGCGGCTCGGTTACCCGGTCGTCATGAAGATCGTCTCGCCCGACATCCTGCACAAGAGCGATGCCGGCGGGGTTAAGGTGCACCTGCGCGACGAGGCCGGCGTGCGCGCGGCCTACCAAGCCATCGTCGACAACTCGCGCGCCTACAAACCCGACGCGGACATCCACGGCGTCCTCATACAAGTCATGGCGCCGGTCGGTCGCGAGGTCATCGTCGGCTCGGTCAACGATCCGCAGTTCGGCCCGACCATCATGTTCGGCTTGGGCGGCATCTTCGTCGAGGTCTTGAAGGACGTGACCTTTCGCGTGGCGCCCTTCTCCGCGGCCTGCGCGCGCGCCATGCTGCCCGAGATCAAGTCGTACAAAATCCTGCAAGGCGCCCGCGGCGAGAAGCGCCGCGACCTCGAGAAGCTCACCGAGGTCACGAGCCGCATGAGCCAGTTGGTGAGCGACCTTGGCGACGAAATCGCCGAGACCGACGCCAACCCGATCATGCTCTACGAAGAGGGCAAGGGGCTCAAAATCGTCGACGCGCGGATTATCCTAAAGCCGCACGCGACCGGAGCGCCGCAGCCCTCCGCCCATTGACCTAAGAAACGGTGGCCCGCGGCCGACGAAAGACCGCGTGCAGGGCTTCAGCGAGGTCGTAGTCGAACACCGAGTCGACCGCGCCGCAGATGACTTTCGACGCGCGATACAAACGCTGCCAGCGCGAGTCTGGCCCCATGAGCGCAATCACGCTCGCGGCAGGGACCTCCGCCCGTACGCGCTCGGCGACCGCGGGCCCCTCGGAGCTAAAGGTGCCCGCATCGAAAGCGAGCACCGACGCTGGCAGGCCGTGCATGGCGGCGATCGCGTCGTCGAAACAATTGACCGGCTGCACCGCGCAGCCATAGTAGGCGAGCCAGCGCTGCTCGACGCGACGCATGGGCGAATCGGCGCCGAGTAGCACGACGCGCCGTGGCGCACAGCCCCACAGGTCCTGCATCGGTCGATGGGGACGCACGCGCACGAGCCAACCGGCATGAATGCCTAGGTAAATCAAAGCAGGCGCAAGCCTATGGCGCCCCATGGCCGACAAGTCAAACACCGAGAGGATGCACGCCTCGCAGCGCGCCAACGAGAGGCAAGAACGTTGTGGCGACCAAGAGCAGC